>ERZ778018.136-NODE-136-length-145237-cov-10.232439_pt1 | contig 145237 bp, 155 predicted proteins | sample MGYA00375748_ERZ778018 | MGnify/ENA primary metagenome ERZ778018 (study PRJEB29350, sample SAMN05509839) | bioreactor metagenome | biome: bioreactor; material: wastewater | place: South Africa: University of Cape Town | collected 2014-04-22 ... | reverse complement strand
ACATCCTCGGCGGCGTGATCTTCCGCGAGCCGATCATCTGCAAGAACGTGCCGCGCCTCGTGCCGGGCTGGACGCAGCCCTTCGTCATCGGCCGCCACGCCTATGGCGACCAGTATCGCGCCACCGATTTCAAGGTGCCAAGCAAAGGCCGCCTGACCATCAAGTTCGAGGGCGATGACGGCACCGTCATCGAGAAGGAAGTCTTCAAGTTCCCGGGCGCCGGCGTGGCGATGTCGATGTACAACCTCGACGAATCGATCCGCGATTTCGCCCGCGCCTCGCTCAATTACGGGCTCGCGCGCAAATACCCGGTCTATCTCTCGACCAAGAACACCATCCTCAAGACCTATGACGGCCGCTTCAAGGACATCTTCCAGGAGGTGTTCGACACCGAGTTCAAGGCGAAGTTCCAGCCGCTCGGCCTCACCTACGAGCACCGCCTGATCGACGACATGGTCGCCTCCTGCCTGAAGTGGTCGGGCGGCTACGTCTGGGCCTGCAAGAACTACGATGGCGACGTGCAGTCCGATACCGCCGCCCAGGGCTTCGGCTCGCTCGGCCTGATGACCTCGGTGCTGATGACGCCGGACGGCAACACCGTCGAGGCGGAGGCCGCCCACGGCACCGTGACGCGCCACTACCGCGAGCACCAGAAGGGCAAGGAAACCTCGACCAACTCGATGGCCTCGATCTTTGCCTGGACCCGTGGCCTCGCCCATCGCGCCAAGCTCGACGAGAATCAGGCGCTGGCCAGGTTCTCGACCACGCTCGAAAAGGTCTGCATCGATACCGTCGAGTCGGGCTTCATGACCAAGGATCTCGCGCTGCTCGTCGGCGCCGACCAGAAGTGGCTCTCGACCACCGGCTTCCTCGACAAGGTCGACGACAACCTCAAGAAGGCCATGGCCGCCTGACGGCACCGCTGCTTCCATGCTAAGAAAGCCCGGCTCCGGCCGGGCTTTTTTTGTCAGGGAGGTGATGATGGCGACCAACAGCGGCACCATCGCGACAGGCGGCTGCCAGTGCGGCGCGGTCCGATATGCGCTCTCAGCCGACCCCGCGATGTCGGTGTGCTTCTGCCGCATGTGCCAGAAGGCGAGCGGCAACTATTTCGCCGCTTTCGCCACGGTGCCCGACGACGCACTCGCCTGGACCAAGGGCAAGCCGGCGACCTTTGCATCCTCCGCTGCGGCCGAGCGCGGCTTCTGCCCGGCCTGCGGCACGCCGCTCACCTTCAAATATCACGGTAAGGGCCGCATCTCGGTGACGGCGGGCAGCCTCGACGATCCGGCCCGCGCCGCGCCCGACCACGCGCATGGCGTCGAGGGCCGCATGCCGTTCATTGCCGCGATCGCGCATCTGCCGGGCTCGCGCACGGGAGACGGCATTCCCGCAGTGGAACTGGCGCGCTACGCCTCGCGCCAGCATCCCGACCACGACTGAAAAGCCCGTTTGCGGCGAAACCCTTCTCCCGTGCACGGGAGAAGGTGGCTGCGAAGCAGACGGATGAGGGGGCGGAAGGTGCCCCTCGAGTGGTCAGCCCAGCCTCAGCCGGCCGACAGCACCGCCGCCACCGCCGCCAGCGCCGCATCGGCCTTGCTGGCATCAGGCCCGCCGGCCTGCGCCATGTCGGGCCGGCCACCGCCGCCCTGCCCGCCGAGCGCCTGCGAGCCGGCGCGCACCAGATCAACGGCATTGAAGCGGCCGGTCAGGTCCGGCGTCACCGCGACGACAATGCCGGCTTTGCCATCCTCGGATGCCCCGACAATGGCGACGATACCGGAGCCGACGCGCTTCTTGGCCTCGTCCGCCACGCCCTTGAGGTCCTTCATCGCCACGCCATGCACGGAACGGCCGAAAAACCGGATGCCGCCGATCTCCTGCACCGGCTCTTCGCCGGCCGCACCGCCGCCCATGGCAAGTTGCTTGCGGGCGTCGGCCAGTTCGCGCTCCAGCTTGCGGCGCTCGTCCATCAGCGCCGTGACGCGCTCGGCCAACTCGCCGACCGGTGCCTTGATGCTGCCGGCGATGGCATGCAGCAGGTGGCTCTCGCCACTGAGGTGATGGCGCGCCGCGGCGCCGGTCAGCGCCTCGATGCGGCGCACGCCGGCCGCGACCGCGCCCTCGCCGACCACGGAGATCAAGCCGATATCGCCAGTGCGCGCGGCATGGGTGCCGCCGCAAAGCTCGACCGAATAGGCCTTGCCGTTGCCGAGACTATCCGGCTCGACACCCATCGAGACGACGCGCACTTCTTCGCCGTATTTCTCGCCAAACAGCGCACGTGCGCCGCTCTCGATTGCTTCGTCCACCGCCATCAGCCGCGTCACCACGGGAGCGTTCTGCAGCACGATTGCGTTGGCGAGGTCCTCGACAGCGGCCAGTTCCTGCGCGCTGACCGGCTTGTGATGGCTGATGTCGAAGCGCAGCCGGCCCGGCTCGACCAGCGAGCCCTTCTGCGCGACATGATCGCCGAGAACCTGGCGCAGCGCCTCATGCAGCAGATGCGTGGCGGAATGGTTGGCGCGGATCGCGCTGCGACGGGCATGATCGACCTGCAACGACAGCGCTGTCCCGGCCTTCAGGTTACCCTCCTCGACCGTGCCGAGATGCACGAACAGGTCGCCGAGCTTCTTTTGCGTATCCTCGACACGGAACGTGACGCCCTCGCCGCGCAACACGCCGCGATCACCGACCTGGCCGCCCGATTCGCCATAAAACGGCGTCTGGTTGACGATCACCGCGCCGCTCTGGCCGGCCTTGAGTTCGGAAACCTCATGGCCGTCGGCGACCAGCGCCAGCACCACGCCCTCGGCGGTCTCGGTATCGTAGCCAAGGAACTCGCTCGTGCCGGTCTTCTCCTTGATGCCGAACCACACCGTCTCGGTCGCGGCCTCTCCTGAACCCGACCACGCCTTGCGCGCCTCGGCCTTCTGGCGCGCCATGGCACCGTTGAAGCCCTCGACATCGACGGAAAGCCCCTTGCCGCGCAGCGCATCCTGCGTCAGGTCGAGCGGGAAGCCATAGGTGTCGTACAGCCGGAACGCCGCCTCGCCGGCCAACGTACCGCTGTTGCCGAGCTTCTGCGTCTCCTCCTCCAGCAGCGCCAGCCCGCGCTCGAGCGTCTTGAGGAAGCGGGTCTCCTCGAGCCGCAGCGTCTCGGTCATCAGCGCTTCCGCGCGCAGCAGTTCGGGATAGGCCTGCCCCATCTCGCGCACCAGCGCCGGCACCAGCCGCCACATGATCGGCGCGCGCGCGCCCAGCAACTGGGCGTGGCGCATGGCGCGCCGCATGATGCGGCGCAGCACATAGCCGCGGCCCTCGTTCGAGGGCAGCACGCCATCGGCGACCAGGAAGCACGAGCAGCGCAGATGATCGGCGATGACGCGGTGGCTCGCCTTCTGCGGCCCGTCCGGATCGACGCCGGTGACATCGGCAACGGCGCGGATCAACGCGCGCATCGTGTCGATCTCGTAATTGTCATGCGTGCCCTGCATCACCGCCGCGATGCGCTCGAGCCCCATGCCGGTATCGATCGAGGGGTGCGGCAGCACCAGCCGGCCACTCGCCTGCTCCTCGAACTGCATGAAAACGAGGTTCCAGATCTCGATGAACCGGTCGCCATCCTCATCCGGCGAGCCGGGCGGGCCACCGGGAATGTGATCACCGTGATCGTAGAAAATCTCCGAACACGGGCCGCACGGGCCGACATCGCCCATGCGCCAGAAATTATCCGAGGTCGCGATGCGGACAATTCTGTCGTCGGGCAGCCCGGCGATCTTCTTCCAGAGCGCGTGGGCGTCATCGTCCTCGGAGTAAACCGTGACCATCAGCTTGTCGCGCGGCAGGCCCCACTCCTTGGTGATCAGCCGCCACGCCATGTCGATGGCGCGTTCCTTGAAGTAATCGCCGAACGAGAAATTGCCGAGCATCTCGAAGAATGTGTGGTGACGCGCGGTATAGCCGACATTGTCGAGATCGTTATGCTTGCCGCCGGCGCGCACGCATTTCTGCGCCGTGGTCGCACGCACATATGGCCGCTTCTCCGCGCCGGTGAAGACGTTCTTGAACTGCACCATGCCGGAATTGGCGAACATCAGCGTCGGGTCGTTGCGCGGCACGAGCGGGCTCGACGGCACGATCTCGTGCCCCTCGCGCTCGAAGAACGACAGGAAACTCGACCGGATTTCGTTGACGCCACTCATCAGTCAGACCACGAACGGCCCGTTTCAGCCGCCCCAAAGCATAGATTTTCCGCTCGAAACGTCAAACGGGCCGGCTCTTGTGACAGCCGGCCCGCTTTTCTAATCATGTGCCCGGGCTCTGTCCATGTTCCTTGTCGGAGAGCTCCGGGTCGCGGGTGGAGCGCTCAGACCCGCCCGCGCAAGTCCGGCACGCGCCCCTGCTCAGCCTGCCAGGGGATCGCTGCCTTCGGCATCAGCCTCCGGCTCGCCCTCGTCGAGGATCTTGTCGGCGATCAACCCGGAATTCTGGCGAATCTGCTGCTCAATGCGGGCCGCGAGTTCCGGGTTCTCCTTGAGAAAGGTTTTCGCATTCTCGCGACCCTGGCCGAGGCGCTGGCTGTCATAGGAGAACCAGGCGCCCGCCTTCTCGACGATGCCGGCCTTGACGCCGAGATCGACCAGCTCGCCCATCTTCGAGACGCCCTCGCCATACATGATGTCGAATTCGACCTGCTTGAAGGGCGGCGCGACCTTGTTCTTGACCACCTTGACGCGGGTGGTGTTGCCGACCACCTCGTCGCGATCCTTGATGGCGCCGATGCGGCGGATATCGAGCCGGACGGATGCGTAGAATTTCAGCGCATTGCCGCCGCTCGTCGTCTCGGGCGAGCCATACATCACGCCGATCTTCATGCGGATCTGGTTGATGAAGATCACCATGCAGTTCGAGCGCGAGATCGAACCGGTCAGCTTGCGCAGCGCCTGGCTCATCAGGCGGGCCTGCGAGCCCGGCTGCACGTCGCCCATTTCACCCTCGATCTCGGAGCGCGGCACCAGGGCCGCGACCGAATCGATCACCAGCACGTCGATGGCGCCCGAGCGCACCAGCGTGTCGGCGATCTCGAGCGCCTGCTCGGCATGATCGGGCTGCGAGATCAGCAGGTTTTCGAGATCGACGCCAAGCTTGCGGGCATAGACCGGATCGAGCGCATGTTCGGCATCGACGAAGCCGCACACGCCGCCCTTCTTCTGGGCCTCGGCGACGGTATGCAGGGCCAATGTGGTCTTGCCGGACGATTCCGGACCGTAAATCTCGACGACGCGGCCACGCGGCAAGCCGCCGACGCCGAGTGCGATATCAAGTCCCAGCGAGCCGGTGGAGACCGTTTCGATCTCGACCGCCTTCTGGTTCTTTCCGAGCCGCATGATCGAGCCCTTGCCGAACGCACGTTCGATCTGGCTCAACGCTGCGTCCAGAGCCTTGGTCTTGTCCATGGAGCTTCCTTCGACGAGGCGGAGTAAAGCCTGACTCATAGCAGCGATTCCTCAGATGGGGACGAGAAAATCCTCATCCTTGTCCCCATAATTCCCTATTTGTTCTCTTTTTCAAGTTCTTTTTTTGTTCTTTTCGAGAATTTCCAAGCGCCTTGGGGGCAAGGGGAGGTACCAGCCGCCGCGACCCCGAGCGTCTGGCCGAATCAGCGGCGGGTGGTCCCCGTACCTACTGCTTGATCTCGGGTTCCACGAGCCGCGCCAGGTTTCGCAGCGACTCCTGCCAGCCGAGATAGCAGGCCTCGGGCGGAATCACATCCGGCACGCCTGCCTGCTCGACATTGAGTTCGGTGCCGACCGACACCTTTCTTAGCGTCACCGTGACCTGCATCTCGCCGGGCAGGCCCGGGTCATCGAACTTGTCCGTGTAGAGCAGGCGCTCGCCCGGAACCAGTTCGACATAGGCGCCGCCGAAGGCGTGGCTTTCGCCTGTCGTGAAATTCCGGAAGGACATGCGGAATGTTCCGCCGACCTTTGGCTCATGGTGATGAACCGTGCAGACAAAGCCGTTCGGCGGCAGCCATTTCGCGAGCGCATCCGCCTCGAGGAAGGCGCGATAGACCTTCTCCGGACTGGTTGCCAGAACGCGGTGCAGGCGGATGGTGTTGGGCATGCGGTGCTCCTCATGTGGCTGGCCTTGCCGCCAGTCGAAACGGCAAGGCGGGCATTTTCATGGTCGCAGGCGCACGGCTTGCCGGCAGCCGAAGAAGCCATCCGCCACGTCAGACCGCAAGCGCGCCTGGCTCCATCACCGGCGCCCTTCATCGGGATGGGCGGGGCCAGCCCGCCCATGGACGGCTGAACGAAACAGCGGCCTGCCCTCAGTCCATCATGCCTTTCACCGCCTCGACCAGTTGCTTGAGGCTGAACGGCTTGGGGAGGAAGGCGAACTGCGCGCCCTCCGGCAGGTTCTTCTTGAAGGCTTCCTCGGCGTAGCCCGAGACGAAGATCACCTTGAGATCGGGATATTGCTTGCGCAACTCGCCAAGCAGCGTCGGCCCGTCCATCTCCGGCATCACCACGTCGGAAACCACCAGATCGAGATGGCCTTCGACCTCCTCGATCGCAGCCATGGCCTCGACGCCGGACGCCGCTTCCAGCACGGTATAGCCGCGCGAGCGCAAGGCGCGCGCACCGAAAGCGCGCACCGCCTCCTCGTCCTCGACGAGCAGGATCGTGCCCTGCCCGGTCAGATCCTGCGTCACGGCCTGCTTTTCCTCGAGCTTCGGCACGGCGACGGCCGGGTCCGGCACATGGCGCGGCAGGAAGATGCGGAAGCTCGTGCCCTGGCCGATCACCGAATCGCAGTAGATGTAGCCGCCGGTCTGCTTGACGATGCCGTACACGGTGGACAGGCCGAGCCCGGTGCCCTTGCCGATCTCCTTGGTGGTGAAGAACGGCTCGAAGATCTTCTCCAGCACATCGGCCGGCATGCCGCTGCCGGTATCGGCGACCTCGATCATCACCCAGTCCGCGTCGGCGGGCGACAATTCCGGCTTGAGGCCGCGCGCCTCGCCGGGTGCGACGTTCTGGCTGCGGATCGACAGGCGGCCGCCCTCCGCCATGGCATCGCGCGCATTGACCGCCAGGTTCATGACGACCTGCTCGAACTGGTTGACGTCGGCCATCACCAGCCAAAGATCGCGGCCATGCTTGACGTCGAGTTCGATCTTCTCGCCGAGCAGGCGCTTGAGCAGCATCGACAGGTCGGAGATCGTATCGGTGAGTTGCAGCACCTGCGGGCGCAGCGTCTGCCGGCGCGAGAAGGCCAGCAGCTGCCGCGTCAGGCTGGCGGCGCGGTTGGCGTTCTGCTTGATCTGCATGATGTCCTGGAAGGACGGGTCGGTCGGCCGGTGGTTGGCGAGCAGCAGGTCGGAATAGCCGATGATGGCGGTGAGCACGTTGTTGAAGTCATGCGCCACGCCGCCGGCAAGCTGGCCGACCGCCTGCATCTTGTTGGCCTGGGCGAATTGCTCCTGCAACGCGCGCTGCTCGGTGGTGTCGATGGCATAGATCACGGCCGCCTCGCCATCGCCGTCGCCGTCATGTTCGACGGTCGAGACGATGAACCTGGCCGAGCGGTTGCCCTCCCCGGCAAGCACCACGTCGAGCGGCGCCAGGTCGCTCTTGCCGGCCGCCGCCTCGCCGAGCAGCGCTTCCAGTTCCGCGCGATTCTTTTCCCCGACGGTTGCCAGGATGTTGCGCCCGGCCGCCGATTCGGTGCGGAAAATGCCGGCAAACAGCTTGGCGAACGGCGCGTTGGTCAGCACCATGCCGCCGCTGCGGTTGACGGTGGCGATGGCGAGCGGCGAGTTGTTGAAGAAGCGCGCGAAGCGCACTTCCGCTGCGCGCTGACCCTCGGCGGTATCCTCGCCCTGCGAGCGGTTGAGCACCAGCGTGCGCGAGGGGCCGGGCGTGCCGTCGCTGGCATGGGCGATGCGGTGGAACAGCCTGACCGGCAGCGTCTGGCCGCCGCGCCGCTTGAGGTCGAGGTCGAGGATTTCCGTCTTGACGGTGCCGGGCACGCCGTTTCCGGCCGCGAGCAGCGCCACGCCGCTGCCGGGCACGATGTCGCCCAGCGTCAGCCCGCCGGTGCCGACCTGCGCGATATCGTAATCGAGCCAGTTGGCCAGCGTCGCATTCATGTAGACGATGGCGCCCGACGGCTCGGCCGAGAGGAAGCCCGCCGGCGCGTGGTCGAGATAATCGACCGCGTTCTGGAGCTCCTGGAACACGTTCTCATGCCGTTCGCGCTCGCGCGTGATATCGGTGACGTTCCACAATGTGCGCCGGTGTGCACCTTCCTCCAGCGGCGCAACGCGCACGCGGTACCAGCCGGCACCGGCCGCACCGGTCAGCGCCGGAACGAGGCGGATTTCCTCGGAGCCGCGCCGTCCCTCGCGCGCCGTCTGCGCCAGCCGGTAGATCGCTTCGGAAACCTCCGGCGCGCCGGTGAACAGCCGCTCGACGGTGCGCAACTCCGCCTCGCCGCCGGCGCCGGCCAGCATCTGGTAGGCCGCGTTGGCATAGACGATGCGCCGCTCGCCTTCGGTGACGATCAGCCCGTCGGCGAAGCCATCCGCCACCTGCTTGGTAATGTCGTTGCGGTTGCCGCGCCCGGCGAAATGCAGCAGGCCGATCGCATAGAGAAACAACGCCGCGATGCCGATCGAAGCCAGCGCCGCCAGGAACCACAGGATGAACTGGCCGCGCAGGTCGCCCTCGAGATAGCTCGAGAAGAACACCGCGCCGAGCAGCAGCACCGCCAGCAGCAGCACAAGCAGCGTCGAGCCCGAACGCTCCGCGCGATCGACGGCGGCCAGCGGCTGATCGGGCGCTTCACCCGCGACAGCGGTCGCCGTCGGGCCGGCTTTGGCCAGGTGCCTGCCGCCGGAACCGACCTTGGCGGGATGGGCGGTTTTCACGCTCTCCTCCGAGACGTTGCTCGTGCTCACTCAACAAGTCCTTCGCATGGGGCGCGCCAGCATCACGACTCTATCTGCCTGATTTTGGCGAGAAACTCCACAGTTCGCAGCAGCTTCTCGACAGTTCCTTCCGGCCCGGCAACACGCCACCCCTCAGGCGCGCCGCCGCTTGAGGCGCATCACCAGCCCGATCACCTCGGCGACGGCCTTGTAGTGCTGTTCGGGCACCTCATCATCGATCTCGACCGTCTTGTGCAGCGCGCGCGCCAATGGCGGGTTCTCGATGATCGGCACGCCATGGTCGCCGGCGACCTCCTTGATACGCTGGGCGAGCGCGTCCATGCCCTTGGCGACGCAGACCGGCGCCGGCATGCCGGCCTCGTAGCGTAGCGCGACCGCGAAATGCGTCGGGTTGGTGATCACGACCGAGGCTTTCGGCACGGCGCTCATCATGCGGCGGCGCGCGCGCTCGCGCCGCAGCCGCGAGATGCGCGCCTTGACCTCCGGGCTGCCCTCGGTTTCCTTGAATTCCTGCTTCAGCTCCTCGCGCGACATGCGCTGGCGCTTGTGCCAGGAAAAGCGCTGGAACACGTAATCTCCGAGCGCGATGAAGGCATAGACGGCCAGCACCGAGCCGAACAGCTTCAGCACCATGGCGTAGGTCTGCGGCAGGATGCCGGAAACCTCCGTGCGGGTGAGCGCATCGAGCCGGTCGCTGTCGCCGCGCAACACGCTCCACATTACGATGCCGACGATGGCGAGCTTGGCGAGGCTCTTGATCAGGTTGACCAGGGCCTGCTTGCCGAAAATGCGCTTGAAACCCGCCAGCGGCGACAGGCGCGAAACCTGCGGCATCAGCGGCTCGGTGCTGAACACCAGCCCGTGCTGGACGAGGTTGGCGGCGATGCCGCCGAGCATGATGAAGCCGAGCGGCAGGGCCAGCGCCAGCAACCCGGCCGAGATGGCATGCGTCCACACCGCCGACAGCGCGTCGCCCTGTGGCGTGATCTGGTAGGAATGCTCGATCAGGCCGCGCAACTGCATGGCAAGATGACGGCTCACCGCGCCGCCGGCGATCATGATGCCGAGCGTGCCGGCCGCCAGCACGAACAGGTTGTTGATCTCGACCGACTTGGCGACGTCGCCCTTCTCGACCGCCTGTTGCAGCCGCCTTTGGCTTGGCTCTTCTGTTTTGTCTTCCGGATCGGTGGTGCTGCCCTCGGCCATCGCCCTACCCCGAAAGCAGCGTGCTCAGCACGCGCTCCATCGAGCCGAGGAAGACGTTCATCATCACGCCGAGCACGCCGATCAGGATGATGACGCCGAGGATGATCGCGGCCGGCTGCGCCACGAAGAACACCTGAATCTGCGGCATCAGCTTGGACAAGATGCCAAGGCCGAGATTGAACACCACCGAGAACACCAGGATCGGCGCGGCGATCTGCACCCCGATCGAGAAGGCGGAAGCGGTTGCCCGCACCAGCATCTCGGCCATGTCGCCGGTCGCCGGCAACTGGCCCGGCGGCAGGGCGCGATAGCTGTCATAGATCGCCGCGAGGCTGAGATGGTGCAGGTCGGTGACCAGAATCAGCGTCATGGCGAGGATAGTGAGGAAATTGCTCACCACCACCGCCTGCCCGCCCTGCCCCGGATCGATGGTCATCGCATAGGCAAGGCCAAGCTGCTGCGCGATGGCGACACCCGCCACCTGCAATGCGGAGAACGCGAAACGCGCCGTCATGCCCAGCATCAGCCCGATGATGAATTCGCTGCCGAGCAGCGCCACCAGGCTGCCCGGCTTGTTGACGTCGATCGGCAGCAGCGGCCTGACGCCCGGCAGCATGATCAGGGTCAGCAGCAGCGCCAGCGAAAGCCGGATGCGCGCCGGCAGCGTGTTCTCGCCAATGCCCGGCAGCAGCATCACCATGGTGCCGATGCGCGTCAGCACGATGATGAAGGCCGCGGCAAGCGCCGGCAGCAGGGTGATGGTCATGGCGCGCCTTGGTGCATCCTTTTGCGACGGCGGCCGCCATTCTACACGCCCGTGGCGATTCGCGAGGCGATCCGCGTCATGTAATGTGCGAGCGCGTCGCTCATGAACGGCATCAGGAACATCAGCCCGAGAAAGATCGAGATGATCTTGGGCACATAGATCAGGGTCTGCTCCTGGATCTGCGTCAGCGCCTGCACCACCGAAATGGCGAGGCCGACCGCGAGGCCGATCAGCATCACCGGCATCGAGACCTTCAGGAACACGATGATGCCCTCACGGGCGATGTCGAGAACTTCGGGACCGGTCATCTCAGATCGCCATGCGCATGATATCTTCGTAGGCCGAGATCACCTTGTCGCGCACAGCGACCAGGGTCTGCATCGCGGCTTCGCTCTCGGCCACCGCCGTGACCACCTGCACCAGGTCGGCATTGCCGGTGGCGGCTGCGAGCGACTGCGCATCCGCCTTGTGCCCGGCCGCGGCGACGCCACCGACCGCCGTCTTGACCATCTCGGCGAAGGAGCCGCCCTCGCCGCTCTCCGGCTTCTGCAGCAGGGTACGGCCGATATCGTTGCTGGCGAGGCGTTGGGCGGCGGCATAGGCGCCGGCCGCGAAAGTCGGGGATGCCATCGGTTAAACCCTTCAGGCCTTGAGGATATCGAGCGTGCGGCTGATCATGCGCCGCGTCGCGGTGACGACATTCAGGTTGGCTTCGTAGGTGCGCTGCGCCTCGCGCATGTCCATGGTCTCGATCACGCTGTTGACGTTCGGCGTCAGCACGTTGCCGCGCGCATCGGCCGCCGGATTGCCAGGCTCGAAGCGCGAGCCGAATTGCGTGCGGTCGGTCGCGACCCGGCCGAGCTTCACGACATCGGCGTCGAGCTGGCGGTCGAACACGCGCTGGAAGGTGACGATCTTGCGCCGATACGGGTTCTCGCCGAGCCTGGCGGGCGTCGAATCCGCGTTGGCGATGTTCTCCGCGATGATGCGCATGCGCCCGGTCTGGGCCTTGAGGCCCGAGGCGGCGATGCTGAGCGATTTGAAGAAGTCCACGCGTGCTCTCCTCAGGCCGAACGGCCAATGGCGATTCTCAGGAAGGCCAGGCTCTTCGAATACAGCGTCGCCGCCGCCTGGTAGTCGGCCTGGTTGGCGGAGAGCTTCATCATCTCGTCCTCGAGGCTGACGGCGGTGCCGCTCGGCGTCGTCTCGTAGGCGGTGCCCTTCGTGGTGCCCGGCGCATCGAAAACACCGCTCGAGAGCAGGCCCGCCATATGGCCGGGCTGCGTCACGGCAGGCCGGACGCTCGCCGTGGTCAGGAGGTCATTCGCCTGCGGCGGCTGGAAGCGGCGCAGGTCGCGCGCCCGGTAGCCCGGCGTATCGGCGTTGGCGATATTCTCGGCCAGCACCTTCTGGCGTGTCTGCTGGTAGTCCATGCGCGCCTTGAGAATCGAGAAGACCGGAAGATCGCCGAGCATGGCCGCACCCTTGTATGAACCCGGCAATTTTTGCCGCCCGCATGGTTAACGGCCGGTTAATCGGGCTTGCGCACATCGTAATCCCCTGAAATTTTAGGCGCCCCCGATGGAGCTTCGGCGTGAAAACCCGAATCCATGCTAACCTCCGTGGCGATTCTCGAAGGATCGACGGCTTTGGAGCGCGTGCGACATGGAATTCCTTGAAAGTATATTCGGCGCTCAAGGCTCGAAGATCGTCTGGTGGCTGATCGCCTTCGTCATTGTCCTCGTGCTCGCCGTGGTCGTGCTGCGCGGCCTGCGTGCATTGATGGGAACCAGGCTCAACATGAGCGAGCGCGGCGCGGGACGTGGCCGTGCGCCCCGTCTCGGCGTCACCGAATTCTTCAATCTCGACCGGCAGGGCCGCCGCCTCGTCATCGTGCGGCGCGACAATGTCGAGCATCTCGTACTGATCGGCGGTCCGAACGACGTGCTGATCGAATCGAGCATCCAGCGTGGCGAGCGCGCTGCGCCGCGCGTCGAGAGCCGCGAGAGCGCCCGTTTCGACGAGGCGCTGCCGCCCCTGCCCGAGCCGGTCCCGCCCACGCGACCGCTGCCGGCGCACGAATTCACGGAAGGCCCGCCCGTCGCCGAGCCGCGTTTCGAACCGCCGGCCACGCCCGAACCACGCATTCCGACGCCACCGCCCGTGAACGATCGCACGCCCGTCGGCGACGTGCCGCGCGACCACCTCGCCCAGCGGCTCGATGAGGTGCTGCGCAAGCCGTTGCCGCCCCGGCCGCCCCGGCCGAGCGAGCCGCCGGCGAAATCCGCGTTCGAGGATGCGTTGCGCGCCAAGGCGCCATTGGCCGAGACCAACGTGCCCGAGGTCAAGGCACCGGAACCGCCGGCGAAGCCGGCTTCCCGCCTGCCCGACCTGCTCGCCGACGTGCTGAAGCCGCGCAGTATGGCGACGCCGACCATGCCGGCGCCGGCACCCGCCGCCCCTGCGCCAAGCGCAGCGCCGCCCGCGCCACCGCACCCAAGCGCTCCGATGAGCGTTTCGCTCTCGCCCGCCGCGAAATCCGCACCGGATCAGCCGCCGGCCAAGGCTTCGCCACCCGCTCCCGCGCCTGCCGAAGCGCCCGCCGCCAAATCCCCCACCACGGCTCCCGCTGCCTCTCCCGCCTCCAAGAATCCGTTCGATTCACTGGAAGAGGAAATGGCCAAGCTGCTCGGACGCGGTCTCGGCGACAAGCTGTGACGCCAAAGGGGCGCGGGCCTGGGCGTGGGCGCCGGTGTAAGGGGCTCCTTCGCCAGGGCACGCGCGCGGGCGCACTGGCCTGCGGCCTGCTGCTGATCGGCTGCACGGCGGCGCTGGCGCAGCAGCAGCCCGATTTCAGCATCAATTTCGGCGCCGGCGGCACCGGCGTGACCCAGCGCGCCCTGCAACTCATCGCGCTGCTGACGGTGCTGTCGCTGGCGCCGTCGATCCTGGTGATGGTGACCTCCTTCACCCGGATCATCGTGGTGCTGTCATTGCTGCGCACGGCGCTTGGCACGCAGACCGCGCCGCCCAACTCGGTCATCACCGGGCTCGCCCTGTTCCTGACCGGCTTCGTGATGATGCCGACGCTGACGCAGGCCTATAATAACGGCATCCGCCCGCTGCTCGACCAGCAGATCACCGAGCAGCAGGCCTTCGAGCGCACCGCCGAGCCGTTCAAGGTCTTCATGCTGCGCAACGTGCGCGAGAAGGACCTCGGCCTCTTCCTCGACCTGTCCAAGCAGCCGCCGCCCGCGACGCCGGATGCGACGCCGCTGCAGATCCTCGTGCCGGCCTTCATGATCTCCGAACTGCGCCGCGCCTTCGAGATCGGCTTCCTGCTGTTCGTGCCGTTCCTGATCATCGATCTCGTGGTGTCCTCGATCCTGATCTCGATGGGCATGATGATGGTGCCTCCGGTCACGGTGTCGTTGCCGTTCAAGCTGATCTTCTTCGTGCTGGTCGATGGCTGGTCGCTGGTCGCGGGCTCCCTGGTGCAGAGCTTCGGCGGCTGAGCGCGCGGGAAAACTGCGCCCGGTAGCCCAGGCTACAAATCCTGCTGTGGACTCAACGCGGCCCGCCGGGTTAGGGGCGCGGACGCAACGCGGGGCGAGCCCCCGCGCAAAATCATCGGATCGTTCGTTTCATGGATCGTGCCCAGAAGGTCGCTCTGGCCAGTGTCGGCGTCGGACTTGTCGTCCTGGCGCTGAAGCTCGTCGCCTGGCGCCTGACCGGCAGCATTGCGCTTTATTCGGATGCGCTCGAAAGCATCATCAACGTCGCCGCCGCGGGCGCCGCGCTCGTGGCGCTGCATATCGCCGTCAAGCCGGCCGACGACGAGCATCCGTTCGGCCATTACAAGGCGGAGTATTTTTCCGCCGTGCTCGAAGGCATCATGATCGTCGGCGCCGCGCTCGCCATCCTCTGGCAGGCCTATCTCGGCCTGATCCGGCCGCAGCCGATCGAGGCCGCCGCCGCCGGCATTGCCGTCAATATCGCCGCCGGCATAGTCAATGGCGGCTGGGCTATGCTGCTGCTGCGCTGGGGCAAGCGCTGGCGCTCGCCCGCGCTCGAAGCCTCCGCCAGACACCTGTTCGCCGATGTCTGGACCTCGGTCGGGGTCGTGGCCGGCGTGGCGCTCGCCGGCGCGACCGGCTGGCTGGCGCTTGATCCGCTGGTCGCCGCGCTCGTCGCGCTCAACATCCTGTGGTCGGGCTGGCACATGGTGCGCCAATCGGTGAACGGCCTGATGGATGCCGCCGTTCCGGCCGATGTCATGTGCCGCATCAAGGAGTTGATCTCCTGCCACGCCGAGGGTGCGGTCGAGGCCCATGACCTGCGCACGCGCCAGGTCGGCCGTGCCATCTTCATCGAATTCCATCTCGTCGTGCCGGGCGCGATGTCGGTGACCGATTCGCATGCCATTTGCGACCGGCTGGAACAGGCGCTGCGCGCCGAGATCAAGGATGCGCGCGTCATCATCCATGTCGAGCCGGAAGAAAAGGCGAAGCATCACGGTATCGTCGTGCTGTAGAGCTGGCAGGCGCGCCTTATCGAGCATGCTTCGACAGGCTCAGCATGAGGTCTCGGAGAATTTCAGCACCGCCTCATCCTGAGCCTGTCGAAGGATGATCCAGCCGGCGCGCGGAATCAAACCGGCACGAACCCCTCGAACACGATCTGCGCGTCCGCCCGTTCGGCCGCCATACGCTGCTCGGGCGTGCGCACGGTCCAGCTCATGATCGGCAGGCCGGGTGCGGTTTCGCGAAGAAAGCCAATGCTTTCGGCAAGGTCGTTGATTCGATATGAGATGAAATCCGGCATCGTCTCCGGCAAATGCCCGAGCCTCGACAGGATGTCGCGGCGCGCGGCGTTGAGCGCCGCCCATTCCTCGCCCTCGTAATGGCGCTCGGCAATGATGCCGCGCGGCACGTCGGGCGCCAACATGCGCAACGCCGCGACAATGTTCGGATCGAAGGATTTCAGCGCCACCGGCCCGCCTGCCGCCTGCACGATTCCCGCAGTGCGTCGTGTCAGGCGCAAGTCGCCGTCGAAGGCGCTCTTGATCTCGACCACCAGCGTCACGCGCCCGGCAATGAAGCGCAGGATGTCGGCGAGCGGCTCGATCCGCCCCTCGCCGTGCCGGAACCGAACCTCGCGAAGCTCCGCCGCGCTCATCCGGTCGAGCCGCCCGCTGCCCTCGGTCAGGCGGCCGAGCTCGAAATCGTGATGCACGACCGCCTCGCCGTCGCGCGTCAGTTGCACGTCGCATTCGATCGCGAAACCGTGCGCAACTGCCGCCGCGAAGGCGGGCCGGGTGTTTTCGATTACGCCTTGTCGAACATCATGCAGGCCGCGATGGGCGATCGGTCGCGCCGTGACCCAGCCGGGAGCCGTCATCGCGCTCAGGCGAACTCGAACATCGCTTCGACCTCGACGGCGCAATCCTGCGGCAGTTCCGCCACGCCGACCGTCGTGCGCGCATGCCGGCCTTTATCGCCGAGCACCTCGACCATCAGGTCGGAAGCGCCGTTCATCACCATGGGCAGCGGTGCGAAATCAGGACGTGAATTGATGAAACCGCCGAGCCTGACGCAACGCACGATGCGGTCGAGGTCGCCGAGCGCTGCCTTGGCCTGCACCAGCACGTTGATCGCGCAAAGCCGCGCCGCCGCTTGGCCGGCCGCCATATCGACCTCGCCGCCGAGCTTGCCCTTATGCGCATCCGCCAACTGGCGGTTGGGGCCGAAACAAACCTGACCGGAAATCACCAGGAGGTTGCCGGTGATGACGAAAGGCACATAATTGGCCACCGGTGGCACCTGGTCGGGCAAAGTGATGCCGAGTTGCCGCAACTTGCTTTCGACGACGCTCATAATCGTTCCTCTCGCAAAAATATCCCCGTCGTTGTCGCCGATCGTATCGCGGCTGACAAGGCGGCAGGTTATGAAGAAGGCGCATCCCTGGCAGGCATTTGAAAATGGCCGATGACGAAACCAGCCTGTGCCGCGATTGCCTGAGCCGCAGCGCTTCGCCGCTGCGCTGCACGGCCTGTGGCAGCCCGCGCCTGCTCGCCCATCCCGAGCGTGACCAGCTCTGCATCGCCCATGTCGATTGCGACGCGTTTTTCGCCGCCGTCGAGCAGCGCGACAATCCGGCGTTGCGCAACAATCCGCTGATCATCGGCGGCGGCAAGCGCGGCGTGGTCTCGACCTGCTGCTACCTCGCGCGCACCTATGGTGTGCGCTCGGCCATGCCGATGTTCAAGGCGCTCCAGCTTTGCCCGCACGCCACGGTGCTCAAGCCCGATATCCAGAAATATTCGCGCGTCGGCCGCGAGGTACGCCAGTTGATGCGCGAGATGACGCCGCTCGTCGAGCCGCTCTCGATCGACGAAGCCTTCCTCGACCTGACCGGCACCGCGCTGCTGCATCACGGTGCGCCGGCGCGCACGCTGGCGGGCTTCGCCGCCCGCGTCGAGCGCGAGCTTGGCATTACCGTGTCGATCGGCCTGTCGCATAACAAGTTCCTCGCCAAGATGGCCTCCGATCTCGACAAGCCGCGCGGCTTCTCGATCATCGGCCGGGCCGAGACGCTCGCTTTCCTCGCCGCGCGCTCGGTCGGCAGCATCTGGGGCGTCGGCAAGGTCGCCGAGGCGCGGCTCAACAAGGCCGGCATCCGCATGATCGCCGATCTTCAGCAACTGGACGAAATCGAACTGATGCGCCGCTTCGGCCAGGATGGGCAGCGGCTCTACCGGCTGTCGCGCGGCATCGACACGCGCGCCGTCGAACCCGACCAGGACACCAAGAGCGTCTCGGCCGAGACGACCTTCGACACCGATATCGTCGCGCATCAGGCGCTGCTGCCGATCCTGTGGCGGCTGTCGGAGAAGGTCCATGCCCGCCTCGTCAAGCAGGAGCTTGCCGGTGCGACCATCACCCTGAAGCTGAAAACCGCCGATTTTCACATCCGGACCCGCGCGCGTTCGCTCCCGGCGCCGACGCAGCTCGCCAAGCGCATCTATGATCACGCGCGCGGCTTGCTGGCCGCGGAACCGCCGGGCGTCGCTTACCGGCTGATCGGCGTCGGCGTCACGGGGCTGTGCGATCCGGCGCTCGCCGACAAGGGCGACCTCGTCGATGTCGCGGCAACGCGCGAGGCCGCGACCGAAAAGGCCATAGACCGGCTGCGCGACCGCTTCGGCGCGGCCGCCGTCGGGCGCGGCATCGGCCTCGCACCGCCCAAGGGCCGCACCCCGCCGGCGTAACGCGCTTCGCGTCGGGATCGGCCGGACAAGCCGTCCGATGACGGCTAAATCGTTTACGCGCCACCACCGGAAGGCGGCCCGCACCCTACCGTTTGCAGGGTGTGGCGCTCTTGAGCAGGGCGAGCGAGCGCATCGTGCCTTTGAGCGTGAAGCCGCCGAAATCCAGCATCATGTCGCCGCTGATGCCGTTCTCGAACATCATGAAGGACAGCGTGTAGAGCGGCAGGCGGTCGCCGTCGCCCGGCTCGAAATAGCTCAGCCGCACGGGCCAGCGCCGTATCGCCGCGAGGCCGGCCTCGCGCGCCGGCCCGGCGAGCTTGTCGTCGCTGCCGGCGGGAATTTCCGCGCCGATCACCGCGAACGTGTCGAACACCTTCTGCCCGCCCTCGGAACCGTCGTAGAACCGGATGTCGAGCATGTGCTTGCCGGCGCGCGCCGCCTGGATCAGGTGGCGCATATGCTGGCTCGGAAACGAGAAATTCTCATCGAGATCGAGGCGGATCGGGCTCGGGCGCGCCAGCTTGATCGCCACGTCGCCGTTGCCGCGCGCCGCCTTGCCCTCGCTGCGCTGCGTCACCGCGCCATTGGTGTAGCCGACGATGTTGAAGCGGAAATCCTTGCCCTGGCCCTCTTCCCACGTCGTGGTGCGCAAATCCGACAGGCGCTGGCTGCCCTCGCCATCGTCGATTTCCGTCACCTGGCGGAAATTCGTCTTGTAGCCCTTGCAGGCATCGCCCGTGAATTCGAAGGCGATGCGGCCATCGGCCGAGGCGATGCCCTTGCCGCTGCTGCGCGAGACGCCCAGCGTCAGGTCGTAGCTCGCCTTGTGCGGCGTCAGGATCACGGGCTCGGGCGTCGCCGGGGCGGCGGCCGCGCCGGCTAAACCGGAAATCGAGACGGCGAAGGCAGCGGCAAGGCAAGGGAGAACAAAACTACGCAAGAAAGGCTCCGCGACTCGGGGGGGTAGGAAACCGGCTTCGCATCAAGGATGCTATCGTGGCGCGAGCAGGGCAAGATTCGCTGCATGCACAGCGCATCCGCGACATTTTGACGAGGCCCCGTATCCACCGGCGCCCGCAATGGGCTAGGTTCGGCCCATGCCGCCCCCGGATGAAACGCAGCTTTCCGTTCGCCTCGTCACCGCGCTGGCCGGACTCGATGCCGCCCGCTGGGATGCCTGCGCGACGGGCCATGGCTGCATTGATTCAGAATCTCAGGAAGAGCCGGACAACCCGTTCCTGTCGCACGATTTTCTCGCGGCGCTCGAGGTCTCGGGCTGTGTCGACGGGCGCTCCGGCTGGCAGAGCGCGCACCTGATCGTCGAGCGCGAGCCGGGCAGCATGCTCGCCGCCGCGCCGTGCTACCTGAAAAGCCACTCGCGCGGCGAATATGTCTTCGATGCCTCCTGGGCGGATGCCTATGAGCGCGCCGGCGGCCACTATTATCCCAAGCTCCAGGTCGCGGTGCCGTTCACGCCGGTGACCGGGCCGCGCCTGCTCGTGGCACCGGGGCCGGACCGGGCGCTCGCCCGGCAGGCGTTGATCCAGGGGTTGGCGGCGCTGCGGCGCCAGCTTGGCGCTTCCTCGACCCATGTCACCTTCGCGACCCACGCCGAGGCGGAGCATCTCGAACAGGCCGGCTACCTGTTGCGCACCGACCAGCAGTTCCACTGGTTCAACGAGGGCTATGCCGATTTCGACGCCTTCCTGGCGGCATTGTCATCGCGCAAGCGCAAGGTCATCCACCGCGAGCGCCGCGATGCGCTGGAGGGCGGCATCACCATCGACTGCCTGACCGGCACCGATATCACCGAGGCGCATTGGGACGCGTTCTTCAGCTTCTACATGGATACCGGCAGCCGCAAATGGGGCCGGCCCTATCTCAACCGGCGCTTCTTCAGCGAGGTCGGCGCCCGCATGGCCGCGCGCATCCTGCTCGTCATGGCCAAGCGCAACGGGCGCTATATCGCCGGCGCCATCAACTTCCTTGGCCGGCACACGCTGTATGGCCGCAACTGGGGCTGCATCGAGCAGCACCCGTTCCTGCATTTCGAGGTCTGCTACTATCAGGCGATCGACTTCGCCATCACGCGCGGGCTGAAGCGCGTCGAGGCCGGCGCGCAGGGCGAGCACAAGCTGGCGCGCGGCTATCGGCCGGTGCTGACCTGGTCCGCCCATGACATTGCCGATCCGGGCCTGAGGCGCGCCGTCGCCAACTATCTCGTGCGCGAACGCGATTATGTCGAGGCAGCGCAAAGCGAGCTGGACGCCTATCTGCCGTTCCGCAAGGGTGCGGTCGCCGAAACCGAATGACGCGCTTGACCACGGCGCGTGCCGTGGCAAACAGGGGCTGAAGGGGACAGCCATGACCGCATACGACCACAACAACATTTTCGCGCGCATGATCCGCGGCGAGATTCCGGCTCATAAGGTCTATGAGGACGACAGCACGCTCGCCTTCATGGACATCATGCCGCGCACCGACGGCCATGTGCTGGTCGTGCCCAAGGCCCCTGCCCGTAACATCCTCGATATCGCGCCCGATGCGCTCGCCGACCTTATGATCAAGACGCAGAAGATCGCCATCGCCGCGAAGCAGGCGATGGGCGCCGACGGCCTGACCATCCAGCAGTTTTCGGAAAGCGCCGGCGGCCAGGTGGTGTTCCACATTCACATGCACATCCTGCCGCGCTTCGACGGTGTGGCGCTCAAGCCCCATACCGGCGCCATGGCCGAGCCGAGCCTGCTCGCCGAGCAGGCGGCGCGCATCCGGCAGGCGCTCAACGGCGCCGGATGACCCGCGCCGCTTGATCCCATAAGTTGGAGCATGCCCGGTCGCGAAAAGCCGTTGCCGCTTTTTCGCAGCATGCCCTACGGCCGGATCATCTCGCCGACCTTGAGCGGGGCCGCCTCCACATCGCCGGGCGCAACCTCGCCGTCGAGCTTGACGCGCAGGCTCTCGCCTTCCGTCTCCGCGATGCGTTTCAGCGTCTCCTGCGCCTCGCGCGCCTCGCGCTGGCGGTTCCAGAGCGCGGCGTAAGTGCCGCCCAATTCCAGCAACTCGCCATGCGTACCCTGCTCGACGATGCGGCCCTGGTCGAGCACGATGATGCGGTCGGCGCCAATCACCGTGGAGAGCCGGTGCGCGATGACCAGCGTGGTGCGCCCGCGGCTGATGCGGTCGAGCGCGTCCTGGATCTCCTTCTCGGTGAAGCTGTCCAGCGCCGAGGTCGCTTCGTCCAGCACCAGGATCGGTGGCGCCTTGAGGATGGTGCGGCCAATGGCGACGCGCTGCTTCTCGCCGCCCGACAGCTTGAGGCCGCGCTCGCCGACCTGCGCCTCGTAGCCCTCCGGCAGCAGGGCGATGAACCGGTCAATCTGGGCGAGGCGCGCCGCTTCGCCGATCTCGGCCTCGGTGGCGCCCGGCCGGCCGTAGCCGATATTATAGCCGAGCGTATCGTTGAACAGCACGGTATCCTGCGGCACCATGCCGATGGCGGCGCGCAGCGACGTCTGCGTCACGGTGCGGATATCCTGCCCGTCGATCAGCACGCGCCCGGAAGCGACGTCGTAGAAGCGGAACAGCAGCCGCGACAGGGTCGATTTTCCGGCGCCGGACGGGCCGACGACCGCAACCGTGTGGCCGGCTGGAATCTCGAAATCGATGCCCTTCAGGATCGGCCGCTCGGGCTGATAATGGAAATACACATTCTCGAAGGTCACCGTGCCACCCGCGACCGCGAGCGGCTTGGCACCGGGCAGGTCGGCGACTTCCTCGGTCTGAGCGAGGATGTCCAGCATCTGCTCGATATCGATCACTGCCTGCTTGATCTCGCGATAGACCATGCCCATGAAATTCAACGGCACGGCTAGCTGCACGAGCATGGCGTTGACCATGACGAAATGCCCGACCGAATAGCGCCCGGCCATCACCTCCAGCGCCGCCATCACCATGCAGGCCGTCAGGCCGGCGGTGAAGATCACCACCTGCCCGAAATTCAGGAAGGCGAGCGAGGTATAGGTGCGGATCGAGGCGCGCTCGTAAATCGCGAGCGAGCGGTCATAACGGGTGGCCTCACGCTGCTCGGCGCCGAAATACTTCACCGTCTCGTAGTTGAGCAGACTGTCCACCGCCTTGGTGTTGGCATCGGTATCGCTCTCGTTCATCGTGCGCCGGATGGCGATGCGCCAGTTCGTGGCGTGGATGGTGAAGGCGAGATAAGCGACGATCATTACGCAGGTGACGGCGATGTAGCGCCAGTCGAATGCCACGGCGAAGACGCCGATCACCATGGCGAATTCGACGATGGTCGGCACCAGGGTCATCAGCGTCATGCGCGTGATTTCCTCGATGCCGTTACGGCCGCGCTCGAGCAGCCGCGTCAGGCCGCCGGTCTTGCGCTCGAGATGGAAGCGCAGCGACAACCGGTGCATGTGCTCGAATGTCTCGAGCGCGAGCTTGCGCACGGCATGCATCGCGACTTCGGCGAACATGCCCTCGCGCAGTTGCAGCAGGGCCGACATCAGCACGCGCGACAGGCCGTAAAGGCCGGTCGCCATGATCGGCGCGCCGATCATCCAGCCGGCCGCGTCGCCGAGCGGCACCTTGCCGCCGGATGCGGCGACGAGCGCGTCGGTCGCCCATTTATAGGTGAAGGGCATGGCGACGGTGGCGACCTTCGCCACCACCATCAGCACAAGCGACAGCATCACCGTGCGCTGCAGGTCGCGCCGGTCCGATGGCCACAGATACGGCCAGATCGCGATGATCGTGGCGACCAGCCCGGTGCGCCCGGCGGGGCCTGCGCGCCGGCCGGTAGCGCCTGCTTGCGACGACATGAAAATCATTCCAACATTCTACAGAGCCGATATAGGCGGGCGCGGCGGCGATTGCACCCCTTGCATCCGCCTTGCAGTCGCCATCGATCCATGGCCCATAGCAGGATGACCTTGATTCGCTCCATCTGTGTGTATTGCGGCTCGGCCGCCGGCAACGATCCCCTCTTCACCGAAAGCGCGCGCGATTTCGGCGCGCGCATGGCTGCGTCCGGCGTTGGGCTGGTCTATGGCGGCGGCAATGTCGGGCTGATGGGCACCGTGGCCAAGGCCGTGCTGGACGGCGGCGGCGACGTCACCGGCATCATCCCGGAATTCCTCAAGAAGAAGGAGCGCGTGCTCGGCGACGTGCATAACCTGATCGTCACTGAGGACATGCACCAGCGCAAGCAGTTGATGTTCGAGAAGGCCGACGCCTTCGTCGCCCTGCCCGGCGGCGTCGGCACGCTGGAAGAACTGATCGAGATGCTGACCTGGGCCCAGCTCGGGCGCCATCAAAAGCCGGTGCTGATCGCCAATATCGCCGGTTTCTGGAAACCGCTGCTCGTGCTGCTGGCGCATATGCGCGAAAGCGGCTTCATCCGCACCGGGTTCGAGGTCCATACGCTGGTCGCGGAAAAGATCGCCGACATCCTGCCGATGCTGGAAGCGGCCGCCGCCCGCCACGGCCAGGCCGAAGCCGGACAGATCGCCTTCTGAGGAACCGCGACATAGCTGCGCCGAGCGTGAAGCCCGGCCCAGCCGCAACGCCTTTCGCACCGTCATCGGCCGGCTTGACCGGCCGATCCCGCTTCGGAAGAGCGCGACGATCGATTCCTCTGGAACACTCATCCGAGGACTATTTTCCCGCTGGCAAAGCCCGGCACGCATCGGCATGATCCCGTCAGTGCCGAAAAGGCCGGATCGCGGGGAGACGACCATGGGAAAACACAGATTCCGGAACACACTCGTGCTGGGCTGCTGCCTGGCGCTGTTGCCAGCCGCCGCCGTGCTGGCCGCGCCGAAAAAGCACGCGCCCAAGGCAGCACTCGTGCTGACCGTGATCAATCAGCGCGACGTACCGCTGACGGAACTGGTGATCTCGGACGGACAAGGCGCCCAGATCGGCGGGCTCACGGCGCCGCTGGACCCCGGCAAGCGCGCCACCGTCAAGCTGATACGCAGCGGCGAATGCGAGGTGCTGGTGACGGCCGGTTTCGCGGATGAGGGGCAATCGGAAAACACCACCGACGCCTGCAAGGACAAGACGATCCGCCTGACGGATTGACGGCGCGCGCCAGCACGCAGACCTACACGTGACGCTGGTGGCGGGAAGCCCTTCCGAAGTGTCATCCACTCCACGGTCATGGGCCGGCTTGTCCGGCCCATCCCGATGCTGGGAACGCGCGCCATCACGAAAACAACAGCCTGACGCCGGCCCTCAATCGACGATGAACAGCGTCGCGCCGGCGGCAGTGCGGGAGCGGTGGGCTTCCGCGTTGTCGGCGACCTGATAGCTCATGCCGGGCTTCAAGGTGAACACGCGGCCATCGGCGAGCGTCGTCTCAAGCTCGCCCGCCAGGCAAAGCAGGACATGGCCCTTGGAGCACCAGTGATCCGAGATGTAGCCGGCCGAATATTCGACCATGCGCACGCGGATGCGGTTGTCCTGCGGCCCGAACTGTTGCGTGCGCCACAGAGCATGGCCTTCCTCGCCTTCGTGCCGCGTCGGCTCGACCGCCGCCCAATCGACGGTGCAAAACGGGATCGCGGACATTTTCATGGGCTTACGGCCTCCACTTGAACGATCGCCTCAGGCGACGCCATCGCGCATCAGCTTGTAGACGATCGAATCGGTCAGCGCCTGGAACGAGGCGTCGATGATGTTGGCGCTGACGCCGACCGTGGTCCAGCTTTCGCCGGTTTCATCGGTCGATTCGATCAGCACGCGCGTCACGGCATCGGTGCCGCCCTCGAAGATGCGCACGCGGAAATCGCTGAGCCGCAACTGCGCGATATGGCACTGGTAGCGGCCCAGATCCTTGCGCAAGGCGCGATCGAGCGCGTTGACCGGACCATCACCCTCGGCCGCCGAGATCAGTTCCTGGCCGTCGACGATGATCTTCACCGTCGCCTCCGAGAAGGTCACCAGATCGCCGCTCGAATTGTAGCGCCGCTCGACACTGACCTGGAAGCGCGCCACCGTGAAATAATCCGGCACGCGGCCGAGCACGCTCTGGGCGAGCAGGAAGAATGAGGCGTCGGCGCCCTCATAGGCATAGCCCTGCGCCTCCTTGTCCTTGACGGCCTCCAACAGGCGGGCAAGGCGTGGATCGCTTTTCTCGATTCTGAGGCCGAGCCGCTCCAGTTCCGCGATCACGTTCGACTTGCCGGCCTGGGTCGAGACCAGCAACTGGCGCAGGTTACCGACGCTCTCGGGCGGCACATGCTCGTAAGTGCGCGGGTCCTTCATCACGGCGGAGGCGTGGATGCCGGCCTTGGTCGCGAAGGCGGATGCCCCGACATAGGGCGCCTGCCGGCGCGGCTGCCGGTTCAGCAACTCGTCGAAACCGCGCGAAACCTGCGTCAGCGTCGCCATCGCCGCGTCGGTGACGGCGATCTCATACAAGTCGGACAGTGCCGGCTTGAGCTTCAATGTCGGGATCAGCGTGATCAGATTGGCATTGCCGCAGCGTTCGCCGAGGCCGTTCAGCGTGCCCTGGATCTGGCGCGCGCCGCCGCGGAGCGCCGCGAGCGAGTTGGCGACCGCGTTGCCGGTATCGTCATGGGCGTGGATGCCAAGCGCATCGCCCGGCACGACCTTCGCAACCTCGGCGACGATACGCTCGATCTCGTCGGGCAGCGTGCCGCCATTGGTGTCGCACAGCACGACCCAGCGCGCGCCGGCCTCGTGGGCGGTACGGGCGCAGGCGAGCGCATAAGCGGCATTGGCCTTGTAGCCGTCGAAGAAATGCTCGCAATCGAGCATCGCCTCGCGCCCCTGCGCCACCACGGCCGCGATGCTCTCGCGAATGCCGGCGAGGTTCTCCTCAAGCGTGCAGCCGAGCGCGGTGTGGACGTGAAAGTCCCACGCCTTGGCGACGAAGGTAACCGCGTCGGCATCCGCCGCAAGCGTGCCGACAAGGCCCGGATCGTTCGAGGCCGAGATACCGGCGCGCTTGGTCATGCCGAAGGCGACGAAGCGGTTGGCAAGCTCGGGCCTATGCGCGAAAAACTCGGTGTCGAGCGGATTGGCACCGGGATAGCCGCCTTCGATATAGTCGATGCCGAGCCGGTCGAGCAGCTTCGCCACCGCCTGCTTGTCGGCGAGCGAGAAATCGACGCCCGTGGTCTGGGCGCCGTCGCGCAAGGTGGTGTCGAACAGATAGACCCGCTGTTTCATGATGCGTCGCCTTGAGGCTGCAGCGTTTTCTGCATGGTGGTATTGCCGAGCCAATGCCCGTCGCGGATCACAGTGTTGCGCCGCATCGGTTGATAGCCGCGCCCGGCGAAGAAGGGCTGGGCCGTGTCGCTGGCGTCGGTGGTGATCGTCTTGGCGCCGCGCGCGGCGGCAAGCTTCTCCAGCGCATCGCACAGCGTCGTCGCGACGCCTTTGCGGGCGTGGCGCGGATGCACGTAGAGCAGGCCGATCATCGCGTTATCCTCGAGCGCGGCGAAGCCGGCCGGCACGCCGTCAGCCTCGACGACCAGCGTCAGCAACGTGGCGAGATGGGCGGCGAACGCCTCCTCATCAGCGACCGCCGTGGCCCAGGCGGCGCGCTGATCAGCGTCATAATCGTCAGCCGCCAACTCCTCGACTGCATCCTGGAAGATCGCGGCCAGCGCCGGCACATCGCGCGGCAGGTAGGGGCGAAGCTTGTAGGTGGTCACCGCTTCACCTCCCAGGTCGTCACGGGCTGGCCGGTTGCCGGGTCCTTGCCCTGCTTGAGTTGGATGCCCATGCCGGCAAGCTCGTCGCGCAGGCGATCGCTCTCGGCCCAGTTCTTCGCGGCGCGCGCCGCGGTGCTGGCCGCAACCAGCGCCTCGACGGCCGCCATATCGATGCCGGCCCTGGCCGTGCGTCCGGCCTCGCGTGCGCTGGCGGTCTCGGGCAGGAAGCCCATCAGCCCGGCGGACGCCTTCAGCGTCTCAGGCGTCTCGATCTGGTGCAGCCTGGCGATGGCGAGCGGCGTGTTGAGGTCGTCGGCCAGCGCGTCGAGCACGTCCGCATCGAGGCTGCCGGCGGCCGACATATCGCCCGCGCGGCGATACCAGCCGTCGAGCGCCTTTTCGCTTTCCTCCAGCCCCTTCAGCGTCCAGTCGATCGGCTGGCGGTAATGCGTCTTGAGCATGTTGAGGCGGATGACCTCGCCCGGCCAATCATCCAGCACCTCGCGGATGGTGCGGAAGTTGCCGAGCGATTTCGACATCTTCTCGCCTTCCACCTGCAAAAACCCGTTATGGAGCCAGTAATTCGCCATGCGCGGCAGGCCGGTCATGCAGCAGGTCTGGGCGATTTCGTTCTCGTGATGCGGGAAGATCAGGTCGAGCCCGCCGGCATGGATGTCGAAGACCTCGCCGAGCAGATTGCCGGACATCGCCGAGCATTCGATGTGCCAGCCGGGCCGGCCATAGCCCCACGGGCTGTCCCAGCCGGGCTCGGTGTCACGGTCCGACGGCTTCCACAACACGAAATCCATCGGATCGCGCTTGTAGGGCGCGACCTCGACGCGGGCGCCTGCGATCAGGTCGTCCGTCGGGCGGCGCGACAACTCGCCGTAATTCGGCATCGAAGGCACGTGGAACAGCACATGGCCCTCGGCCTCATAGGCGTGCCCTTTCTCGACCAGGCGCGCGATCACCGCGATCATATCGAGCGTGCCATCGCCGCGCGCGATGAAGTCGGTGGCGCGCGGCTCATGCGTCGGCCGCAACACGCCGAGCGCATCGACATCGGCGTGGAACTGCCGCAGCGTATCGTCGGTCAGCGCGCGGATCTCGGCGGTGAGCGGACGCTGCCGCGTCCAGCGCTCGAAAGCGCGCTTGTTGATCTTGTCGTCGACGTCGGTGACGTTGCGGACATAGGTGACATGCTCAGGCCCATAAAGGTGGCGCAGCAGCCGGAACAGCACGTCGAACACGATGACCGGGCGCGCATTGCCGATATGGGCGAAGTCGTACACCGTCGGACCGCAGACGTAGAGGCGCACATGATCGTCGTCGAGCGGAACGAAATCCTCCTTCGTCCGCGTCAGCGTGTTGTGCAGCCTGAGGCCCTTGAACGTCTCTGCCATGCGTCTCTTCCCATGCGTGCGCAATGCCGCCGGCCGGGGAGTCGCGTTGTCTTTTCAAATGAAAACAGACGGCATCCGGCCAGCGCTTTACGCTAGCCGCAAATGCTGATGATCCGGATAATGCCCGAAACCTGCGTCGTCATGAAACGGCAAATGCCGCATCGCCGGCCGGGCGTCAAGTGACACTTTAAGGCGACACTCACCATGTCAGGAATTCGGCGATCATCTTAGCACTTCCTTCACCATGACGCCGCAGGCTATGGGCACGGTTCTACTGAAGCCCCTCGAGTCTTCCCAGATGTCCCTGTGCACAATGTCGCGTGTCGCGTGTTTCTCGGCCGCCGTTCTTCTTGTCGCCCTGCCCGCGCGGGCCGAACTCTCCCACACATTGCTGATCGGCGGCGATGACGGCTATGGCACCAGCGCCTGCCTCGCCGAAGGCATGCCATGCGGCAAGGTCGTGGCCGACGCCTTGTGCGAGTCGCGCGGCTTTTCCGCCTCTCTCGATTTCCACAAGGCGGCCGCCGAGGAGATCACGGCCTCCACCTCGCAACTGGCGCCGCAACAGCAGGCATTCGTCATCAATTGCGGTGAATAACCCGCGCTATTTGATGAAATCACCGCAACGCTGGATATCGGCCGCCGCGCCCCACGGCATCACCGGCACGGTCGAGGTCGAGTTCTGCGGGCTGCCGTCGATCAGCTTGTCGGAATAGACGACATAGACCAGCACGTTGCGCTTGGCGTCGCAGCCGCGCACGATCTGCATGCGCTTGAAGAACAGCGAGCGCGACTGGCGCAGCACCACGTCGCCCTGATCGACCTTGCCCTTGAACTTGATCGGCGCGACCTGACGGCAGGCCAGCGAAATCTCGGAGCGCTGCTCGGCGAGCCCAAGCGCGCCCGACAGGCCGCCCTTTTCCGGCACGGTGAAGTAGCACGTCACGCCCGCCACTTCCGGATCGTCGATGGCGTAGGTGGCGAGCTTGTCATCCGGCGTCAGGAACTTCCACACGGTCGATTTCCTGAAGATCAACTCGACATCGTCCGCCCGCGCCGCCGTGCCCGCGCTGACCAGCAGCAGCATCAGCGCCGCGCAAACCGCAATTGTCCGACCCATCAGGAAAACTCCTCGCAAGCTCACAGTCCCTGAACATGGAAAGAGCGCAGCACAACCACAACCCCGCTTCTAGACGAATAGCGTCCGAAGAGCGTGGAAACCGCGCGTGCTTGGGTTGATCTTGCCGGCGACCTGCCGCAACTGTTGCCAGCGCATTCCATCGGCGCACGGTCAGGGAGCCTGCCATGAAAAGACGAGAACTGTTGAAGGGCGCGGCCGTCGCCGGCCTTGCCGGCACCACCATCGCCAGCCCGGCGATCGCGCAGGCCGCTCCCACGCTGAAATGGCGCATCACCTCCAGTTTCCCCAAGACGCTGGATACCATTTACGGCACCGCCCAGACCTTCGCGAAATACGTCGCGGAAGCGAGCGACAACAAGTTCCAGATCGAATCCTTCGCCGCCGGTGAGATCGTTCCCGGCCTGCAGGCGCTCGATGCCGTCAGCAACGGCACGGTCGAGATGGCGCATACGCCAGTGTATTTCTACATCGGCAAGGAGCCGACGCTCGGCTTCGGCACCGGCGTGCCGTTCGGGCTCAATGCCCGCTTGCAACATAGCTGGTGGCACTTTCAGGGCGGCGCCGACCTGATCAACGAGGGGCTCGCCCGCTTCAACGCCATCGCCTTCGCCTGCGGCAATTCCGGCACCCAGATGGGCGGCTGGTTCCGCAAGGAGATCAAGACGGTCGAGGATTTCAAGGGGCTGAAATTCCGCGTCGGCGGCATGGGCGGCGCGGTGCTCGCCAAGCTCGGCGTCGTGCCGACGCAGATCGCGCCCGGCGACGTCTATCCGGCGCTCGAGCGCGGCACCATCGACGCGGCGGAGTTCGTCGGCCCCTATGACGACGAGAAGCTCGGCCTCAGCCAGGTCGCGAAATATTATTACTATCCCGGCTGGTGGGAGGGCGGCGCCATGCTGCATCTCTGCGTCAACAGCGAAAAATGGAACAGCCTGCCGAAATACTATCAAGCCATCGTGCGCAACGCATCGGAAGCCGCGAATAACTGGATGCTGGCGAAATACGACAGCGTCAACGCGCCCGCCCTCAAGCGCCTTGTCGGCAAGGGCACTGAATTGCGCCCCTTCCCGGCCGATACCGTGGTCGCCGCCTACAAGGCCGCCAACGACTACTATGCCGAAATCGCCGCCACCAATCCGCTGTTCAAGAAGACGCTCGAATCCTACATGGCCTATCGCGACGAGCAGTATCTGTGGTGGCAGATCGGCGATTTCTCCTACGACAACCTGATGATCCGGCTGCTGCGTGGCTGATTCGCTGCCCGCGACGAAAGCGCCGTCGGCTGCGCGCCAATTTGGCCATGATCCTTGCCCAAGGCTGGCAGGTCGCGCCCGATTGCGCGGCGGGCCGACGCGCCAAGGGTTGTCGATGCTGTTCTCCCGATACATCCGCAAAGCCGGTCCGGTGCTGCTGATGCTGGCGTGCGGCGCCATGGCGGTGCCGGCCCAGGCCCAGGGCGATGCCTGCCGCGCGATCCGCGCCGAACTGGCGACCCTCGACCGTGGCGGGCAGAATGCGCGGCAGGCAGCCCGCGCGCGCGCCGAGGTCGAGCGGCTGTCGCGCTACATGAGTTCGATCGGCTGCGACCAGCGCCAGTTCCTGATTTTCGGATCGCCGCCCCCGCCGCAATGCCGTCCGCTCTCCGTCCGCCTGCAACGCGCGCAGGAAGCGCTCGCGGCGAGCGGCGCGAACCCCTATGCCACGCGCCAGCGCCGGGACCAGTTGCAGGCCGCCTTGCAAAGCTACGGCTGCGCCGGCGCGCCGCCCCAGCAGCGCGGTCTGTTCGAATCGCTGTTCGGCGGCAACAGCGGCCCCGAGACGCTCGAAGTGACGCCCGACGGTGCTATGCGCGGCGGCGGGGATATCAGCAACGGCGCAACCGCGCGCGGCGGCTCGAAGCCAGTCTGCGTGCGGACCTGCGACGGCTATTACTTCCCGCTCGATATCGGCACCGGCCGTGCGCGAGCCGAGGGCGATCAACTGTGCCAGGCGCTCTGCCCGGAGGCAAAGGCCGAAGTATATTTCATGGCCCCCGGCGGCGAGATCGAGGGCGCAGTCAGCAATAGCGGCCAGAACTACACCGCCCTGCCAAGCGCGCTGCAATACCGCAAGAGCATCTCGCCCGATTGCACCTGCAAGGCACCGGGGGAAAGCTGGGCGGCGCTGCTGAAGCCGGCGGAGCAGTTGCTGGATGGCGGACGCCACAGCGATGCCGTCGTGACGCCGGAACAGTCGCAAATGATGGCGCGCCCGGTGACGCCAAAGGCCGGCCGAAGAGCCGCCGCGCCGATCACCCCCGACCTCGATGATGACGATGCCGCCCTCGACCTCGCCCCCGACGAAGAAGCGGCCGCGCCGACCGGCCGCTCAGGCGTGCGCGTCATCTCGCCGACGTTGCGGCGCTGAGCCTCGGATCGCCGGGCGCCGTGCCGCGCCTGCTCATAAGGTTTATGGCAACAAGGCGCCTCTCGCGTGCCCTACACGGCCGCGAGCCGCGCCAGCGCGCGCGCGCGGCCGATCAGCGGCAGCAGCAGCTTGAGTTCCGGCCCCTCGGCGCGGCCTGTGAGCGCGAGCCGCAGCGGCATGTAGAGCGCCCTTCCCTTGCGGCCGCTCGCCTGCTTCACGGCTTCGGTCCAGGCGTGCCACGTCTCCTGCGACCATGGCTCGGGCGGCAGCAGTTCGGCCGCGCGGGCCAGGAAACCGGCCTCCTCGACGACCGGCGTAATGATGCCCGCCACGACCGGCCACCACGCCGCCGCCTCGGCAACGCGGGTGAGGTTGCCCCGCACCGCGTACCAGAACGGCTCGGCCGTCGCACCAGCGATGCCGAGCGCCGCGAGGTCATCGGCAACCTCCACGAAAGGCTTGTCATGGATCAGGCGGGCCGAAAGATGGACGATCTCGGCTGGGTCGAACTTGGTCAGCGCTCGCGACACCTTGGCCAGATCGACGAGCGGCGCCAACTCTTCCAGCGAGGCGACGGCATGCAGCGGCTCGGAGGTGCCGGTCAGCACGGCGACGCTCGCCACCGCCATCGGCGCGATGCCATCGGCGCGGAACGAGCGGATCGACAGGCTGCCGGTGCGCTTCGACATTTCCGTGCCATCGGCGGCCGCGATCAGGTTGAGATGGCCGAAAATCGGCGATCCGGCGCCAAGCGCCGCGAATAACTCGATCTGCACCGCCGTGTTGGCGACATGGTCCTCGCCACGCAGTACATGCGTGACGGCCATATCGACATCATCGACCACCGAGGCGAAGGTGTAGAGCACGGTGCCATCGGCGCGCACCAGAACCGGATCGGACAGCGCCGCCGTCTCGATATGCGCCGGGCCGCGCACGGCATCGTCCCAGCGTACGGTATGGCCCGACAGCCTGAAGCGCCAATGCGGCTTGCGCCCCCCGGCCTCCAGACTGGCGCGCTCGTCGGCGCTCAGCTTGAGCGCGCTGCGGTCATAGATCGGCGGCTGGCCCCGCGCCTGCTGGCGCTTGCGCTTGCGGTCGAGCTCTTCCGGTGTCTCGTAGGCCGGGTAGAGGTGGCCGGCCGCCTTCAGGCGCTCGAAGGCGAGCGCATAGCGCTCGAGCCGGTCGGACTGGCGCACGAACACATCCGGCGCGATGCCGAGCCAGCCGAGATCCTCGCGGATCGCCTCGGCGAATTCCGGCCGCGAGCGCTCCTGGTCGGTATCGTCGAGCCGCAGGATGAAACGCCCGCCGGCCCTGCGCGCCAGCAGATAGTTCCACAGCGCCACACGGGCGTTGCCGATATGCAAATAGCCTGTCGGCGAAGGCGCAAAACGAACGAGCATGGTCATGCGCGGCTTTTTAAGGGCCCGTCACACAAACGGCAATGACGTCGCGCATCGTCTCATCTCGTGTTTCCGACAACGAGGAGATTTGCCATGACAGCCAGCGAAACCCCGATCAGCCAGCAGCCCGGATATCTCGACATCGACCCGACGCCGTTCATCGAGCGGATGGGCGAGATCACCCATCTCGGCAAGAGCGAGGACCTGTTCCGCGCCATGGCCGACTACCAATCGACCGCGCTGCACATCGCGCTGCACGCGCCGTTCCTGCCGTTCCACGTCTATGCGGAGGCGACCCGGCGCTCCTCGCCGCTCGTCGCCATCGCCACCTCGCTCGAAAGCGCCGTCACCCATGCGGCCGACGCGATGAACCAGAACACCGAAGAACTCCGAGAGGAAATCGCCCAGGCCGATGCGGCGACAACTCCCGCCAATCGGGCCGGCAAGCCGATGGACGCTCAGCCCAAGGCGATGCCCAAAGCGAGTTGAGGTGGCGGCAGGAAGCGAAGCCGGTCAGATATCGGCCGCGCCGAGCGCCATCACCGCATCGGGGCCGAGCGCCGGGTCCGGCTTGAAGGGTGCGGCGCCATCGTCGCGAAAGCGGTTGACGATCGGGTAGCGCCGGTCGCGGCCGAAATTCTTCGGCGTGACCTTCACGCCGGGCGCCGACTGGCGGCGCTTGTATTCGGCGAGGTAAAGCAGCCGCTCGACCTTCTTCACGGTGTCGAGGTCATGGCCGCGCGCCACGATGTCGCTGACGCGCATCTCGTTCTCGACCAGGCATTGCAGGATGTCGTCGAGCACCTCGTAAGGTGGCAGGCTGTCCTGATCGGTCTGGTTCTCGCGCAACTCGGCCGATGGCGGCTTGCTAATGATATGTTCCGGGATCACTACGCCGTCCGGCCCCTTGGCCGAGGCCGGCTTCCAGCGGTTGCGCAGGTGGCACAGCCGGAAGACCTGCATCTTGTACAGATCCTTGATCGGGTTGAAGCCGCCATTCATGTCGCCATAGAGCGTGGCGTAGCCGACCGACATCTCGCTCTTGTTGCCGGTGGTGACGACCATCGGGCCGAACTTGTTCGAGATCGACATCAGGATCGTGCCGCGCGCCCGGCTCTGCATGTTTTCCTCGGTGATGTCGGGCTCACGCCCGGCGAAAAGCGGCGCTAACACGGCGGCGAGCCCCTCGACGGCACCGGCAATCGGCACGATGTCGTAGCGCACCGCCAGCGCATGCGCGCAGTCCTCGGCATCCTTCAGGCTCTCGGATGTGGTGTAGCGATAGGGCAGCATCACGCAATGCACGCGCTCAGCCCCGAGCGCATCGACGGCCAGCGCCGCGCACAGTGCAGAATCGATGCCGCCCGACAGGCCGAGCACCACGCCGGGAAAGCGATTCTTACCGACATAATCGCGCAGGCCGAGCATGCAGGCCTCGTAATCGGCTTCGTCGCCCTCGACGACCAGCGCCTTCGGGCCGGGCGCGCATACCCAGCCGTGGCTCTCGCGCCGCCAGTCGACGACGGCTACGACTTCCTCGAAGGCCGGCAACTGGAAGGCGAGGCTGCCATCGGCGTTCAGGCCGAACGAGGCGCCGTCGAACACCAGTTCGTCCTGGCCGCCGACCTGGTTGAGATAGACCAGCGGCAGGCCGCTTTCGGTGACGCGCGCCACGGCGATGTTGAGCCGCGTGTCGATCTTGTCGCCCTCGTAGGGCGAGCCGTTCGGCACCAGCAGGATGTCTCCGCCGGTCTCGGCGATGCATTCGACCGGCTCCGGCCCCCAGATATCCTCGCAGATCGGCATGCCGATGCGCAGCTTGTTGCGGAAGGAGAACGGCCCCGGCAGCGGCCCGGCGGCGAAGACGCGCTTCTCGTCGAACACGCCGTAATTCGGCAGGTCGTGCTTGAAACGGATGGCGGTGATGCGACCCTGATCGAGCGCGGCATAGGCATTATAGACCTTGCCGCCCTCCTGCCACGGCAGGCCGACCAGCACACCCGGCCCGCCATCGGCGGTATCGCGCGCGATCTCCTCGAGCGCGGCGCGGCAGGCATCGACGAAGGCCGGCTTCAGCACCAGATCTTCCGGCGGGTAGGCCGCCAGGAACAATTCGGTGAACATCACCAGTTCCGCGCCCTGGCGCGCGGCTTCGGCGCGCGCCTCGCGCAGCTTGGCGAGATTGGCGGCGATATCGCCAACGATTGGGTTGATCTGGGCGAGCGCCAGCCTGAACGTCTCGGTCATGGCCGATCATCTAGAGCAGGTCGCGCCAAAGTGAAAGACGGATGGCGCACAGCACATTTCCGACAACGTCCTTTCCAAAGCAAACGCCCCGCGCCAAGGCAACAAGCCGCGACACGGGGACGTTTGTTCAGGAAGGCGAAACGCGACGGCCGTCGCCGCCGGCGTAGTTACTCGCAGACGCGCACGCGGCGGACCGTCCAGCGGTAATCGTCGATCCAGACCTTGCGGCGCTGGATGTAGCAGCTTGGCGCGTATTCATAGGCCGGCTCACCATAAACCGGATAGCCGCCGCCATAGGCCGGGTAGCCGTAGCCATAGGCCGGGCGAGCGGCGCCCGCGATCAGCGCGCCGGCGGCGAGGCCACCGATAATGCCGGCACCGACGCCCCAGCCGCGCCCGTGGCGCCAGCGCGCCTCGGCCGAACCAGTCGTCGCGGCCATGGTCGCGCCAACGGTGGCAAGCGCCAAGCCGGCAGCGAATACCGTCTTCATCACAGAGCGAGTCATCTTCGCCTCCATCAAAACTTGGGGACGTCCGCGTCTTGGGCGGATCATCCTCGACGGAGCTTATCTAGCATCGTGAATCTGGCTCAAAGATGAACGGAAACGGAAGCCGCCATTCAGCTTTCCGGACGCGCTCGAGCTTTTCCGGAACGGAATCGGCGGAAAGCCATGCGCTGCCTTTTCCACCGTCAAGGGCCGGCTTGACCGGCCCATCCCGAACAGAAAATCTGAACGCATTCAGTCGCAGATTTCGACGCGGCGATAGGTGTAATCGTACGGGCCGATCCAGACGCGGCGGCGCTCGAAATGGCACGCCGGCTCATAGCGCGGCCCGACATAGATCGGCTCCGGCTCGACATAGACCGGACGCGGTCCGCCGCTCAGCATCGCGCCCACGGCCAGCCCGCCGATGATGCCGGCGGCGGCCCCGCCCGCGATCGCCCCGTTCCAGCCATCGCGCGCCTGAGCCGGCGCAGCGCTTGCCATCATGCCGGCAAACAACGCGGCCGTCGCACCTGCGATGGCGATTTCATTGAACCTGGATGACATGCGCACAGGTGCTCTCCCGGATCGAGAAACCTCCCAAACCCGTTAGAATTTTAACGATGCGCGCGTTACCGAAATCTGAAGCAACATGCTTAAGAGCTTGTTTTGAATCTCTTAAGCCTCCTCCTGAGGCGCTGCCCTGGCGGCGTCTCGAAGGAGGCTCCAGATATCGCTGGACGCACCCTGCGCGACAAGACTCGGCGAAGCAGACGGAAAACCGCCTGCCCCGCTTGGTCGTTTGCTTACTCGGCCGCTTCCGCCGGCCGCGAATGGCCGCGCGCCAGACGCGCGCGCTTGACCAGATCGGCGACTAGGAAGGCCATCTCGATCGCCTGCTCCGCATTGAGGCGCGGGTCGCAATAGGTGTGATAGCGGTCGCGCAGATCCTCGTCGGAAATGGCGCGCGCGCCGCCGGTGCATTCGGTGACGTTGTTACCGGTCATCTCGAGATGGATGCCGCCGGCAATGGTGCCTTCCGCCTCATGCACGGCGAAGAAGCTCTTCACCTCCTGAAGGATACGATCGAACGGCCGCGTCTTGTATCCGGACGCCGCCTTGATGGTGTTGCCATGCATCGGATCGCACGACCACACGACCTTGCGGCCTTCCTTCTCGACCGCCCGGATCAGGCCCGGCAGGTGCTCGCCGACCTTGTCGGCGCCGAAGCGGCAGATCAGCGTCAGGCGGCCGGGCTCGTTGGCCGGATTGATCGCGTCGATCAGGCCGATCAGGCCGTCCGGCGTCAGGCTCGGACCGCATTTCAGGCCGACCGGGTTCTGGATGCCGCGGAAATACTCGACATGGGCATGGTCGGGCTGGCGCGTGCGATCGCCGATCCACAGCATGTGGCCGGAGGTGGCGTACCAGTCGCCGGTCGTGGAATCGACGCGCGTCATCGCCTGCTCGTAGCCGAGCAGCAGCGCCTCGTGGCTGGTGTAGAAATCGGTGGCGCGCAACTCGGGATGCGTCTCCGGATCGAGGCCGATGGCGCGCATGAAGCCGAGCGCCTCGGTGATGCGGTCGGCGACCTCCTGGTAGCGGCCCGAGGCGGGCGAATCCTTGACGAAGCCGAGCATCCAGCGATGCGCGTTGTCGAGATTGGCATAGCCGCCGGTCGCGAAGGCGCGGATCAGGTTCAGCGTCGCCGCCGACTGCCGATAGGCCGCGATCTGCCGGCGCGGATCGGGCGTGCGCGCTTCAACCGAGAAGTCGATCTCGTTGATGATGTCGCCGCGATAGCTTGGCAGTTCCACGCCGTCGACGGTCTCGGTCGGGGCCGAGCGCGGCTTGGCGAACTGACCGGCGAGACGGCCGACCTTGACCACCGGGCTGCCCGCCGCGAAGGTGAGCACGACCGACATCTGCAGGAAGACGCGGAAAAAATCCCTGATCTGGTCGGCCGAATGCTCCGCGAAGCTCTCGGCGCAGTCGCCGCCTTGCAGCAGGAACGCCTCGCCCACGGAAACTTTGCCCAACGCCCGTTTGAGCTTGCGCGCCTCACCCGCAAAAACCAGCGGCGGAAACCTTGCAAGCTGTGCCTCCACCGCACCGAGCGCTTCAGCGTCGGGATAGGTGGGAACCTGGGCGATCGGCTTGTCGCGCCAGCTCGAAGGGGTCCAATGCGCCTTGGACATTGCGGGGCTCGTCATCTCATACTCCTTGCCCGGACCTCAGCCACGAAATCGGGCGTTTATCATATACCGCCGGCTTGAAGCCGGCCATTGGCATCACGCCGAGGCTCGGTGCGGGCAAACACCCCGACACCGGCAATGACGCCGGCAATCAGCAACCCCGTGCCAAGCCATTCCGCGTGATAGGGCCAGCGCCTCTCATAGACAAAGCCATAGATCAAGGCAAAAACCGTCTCGGACACGATCAGTTGCGCGGAAAGCGCCAGCGGCAGGCGCCGCGAGGCGATGACCCAGAACCAGGTCGCCAGCCACGACGCGAAGATGGCGAGTATGGCGATCCAGATCAAGAAGCGCTGCCCCTCCGGCGAACCAAAGCCATAGGCAGGCAGCGCGGTGGCTCCCGTCACGTAGCTGACCGGGAACAGCGGCAGGGTGAAAAGCAGCGCACCAAGCCCCTGCAATCCGGTCCAGACCAGCGCGTCCGGCGGGTTGCTGGCCCGCATGATGCGCGCATTCCACACGCCGTAGATGATCCAGATCACCAGCGCCGCGCAGGCGCAGAGCGCGCCGATCAGGATGCGCGAGCGCGCCTCGGGCGTGGCCGCGCTGTCGAGCGTGCCGAGATTGACCACGCTCAGCCCGGCGAAGATCAGCACCAGCGGCACGATCAGGCGGCGCCAGCGCACGCCGCCATCCTGCCAGTTGCCGACGATCGCCAGCAGCACCGGCAGCGCACCGATGATCAGCGGCGGGATCGCCGGCCCGGCAAGGCCGACCGCATAGGCGGCGCAAAGGTAATAGCCGACATAGCCGATGCCGCCGAGCATCAGCGCGGCGCCGATGCGCGCGCGGCTGATGCCGCCGGCGCGAAAACGCGGATGCAGCATGAGTAGGAAGGACAGGATGCCGAACAGGGCATAGCGGCCGATGGAAATGTCGAGTTCGGTAAAGGGCTGGACGACGCGCGGCGCGACGAAAGTCAGCCCCCATAGCGCCCCGGTGGCGAGCCCCGCGAGAATGCCCGTCAACATGGTGTGTCCCTCGCGGGCGTTTTCGCGCCCAAAGCCAGCAGAATTATCTCCTTCTCCCCTTGCGGGAGAAGGTCCCGGCAGGGGATGAGGGGGGGCCTCGCCTTAATCCGCCTCATCCTGAGCCTGTCGAAGGATGATCCAGCCTGGCGCTAGATCCTCCATGCTTCGACAAGCTCAGCATGAGGGTGGAGAATTGACCTCTACCCGTTCCGCCTCTCGCCGCGCAGCGTCGCGAGACCGATGCCGGCCGCCTCGAAGCCGCCGTCGACGGCGAGCACCTGCCCGGTGATGTAGCTCGAGCGCGCATCGCACAGGAAGAAGATCGCCTCGGCGAGTTCCTCCTCCAGCCCGTAGCGGTTGAGCGGGATCGCGTCATGATAGTCGGCACGGATTTCCGGCGTATGCACCGCCTTGGCCATCGCGGTCTCGACCGGCCCCGGCGCCACGGCATTGACGCGGATGCCGATCGCCGCCAGTTCCACCGCCATCTGCTTGGTCAGGTGGGCGAGGCCCGCCTTGCTGGTGCCGTAGGCGACCCGCAGCGTCGAGGCGCGCACGCCCGAGATCGAGGTGATGTTGACGATGGCGCCGCCGCCGTGCTCGCGCATCAGCGGCGCCGCCGCCTTGGTGCACAGCAGCGGCCCGGTCAGGTTGACGGCGAGCACGCGGTTCCATTCCTCGTCCGTGGTTTCGAGCAGCGGCTTGAACACCGCGACGCCGGCATTGTTGACCAGCGCATCGAGCCGGCCGAAACGCGCGGCGACGGCCGCCATCGCGGCGGCGACGCCGGCCGCGTCCGAAACATCGCAGGTCACACCAAGCGTGCGCTCGGGCTCGTTCAGCCCGGCCACGGCCCGGTTCAGATTGTCGCCATCGATATCGAGCAGCGCGACGCGCCAGCCCTCGGCGAGGAAGCGCCGGGCGGCGGCGAGGCCGATGCCGCGCGCCGCGCCGGTGACGAGCGCGACCTTGGGCGCGGATGCATTCACAGCGGGCATGTCACATCGCCTCGGCAAGCAGGGCTTGGTACTCGGCGACCGTCGGCTTGCGCGGGTTGGTCTGCGTCGCGTGATCCTCCATCGCATTGGCGGCGACCTCGGCCGACCATTCGGCGCGCATGCCCATGGCGCCGAGCCCCTTCGGCATGCCGAGGCGCTCGTTCAATTGCGCAATGAAGCCGTCAATGCCGAGCGTGGCGGGAATGTTCAGCCAGCGCGCCAGCGTCGCGTATTTATCGCCGACCGCGCCGGCATTGTAGCGCAGCACCGCCGGCAGCAGCACGGCGTTGAGCGTACCGTGATGGAAGCTCACCTCCTTGCGGCCGCCGAGCGCGTGCGACAGGCCATGCACGGCGCCAAGCCCCTTCTGGAAGGCCATGGCGCCCATCATCGAGGCCATCATCATTTCCCAGCGCGCTTGCTTGTCCTTGCCGTTCTGGACGGCGCGCTCAATATGGCTGGCGGCGCGCACGGCGCAGTCGAGCGCGATGGCGCCGGCCGGCGGGTTCTCGACGCCCGAGATGAAGCACTCGATGCCATGCGTCAGCGCATCCATGCCGGTCGCGGCCGTCAGGCCGACCGGCAGGTCATAGGTCAGTTCGGGGTCGCAGATCGCGCGGCGCGGGATCAGATGCGGGCTGACGATTGCGAATTTGCGGCCGTCATTGAAGCTCATCAGCGATGCGCGGCCGACCTCGCTGCCGGTGCCCGACGTGGTCGGGATGGCCAGCACCGGCGCGACCTTGTCGGTGATCTTGGCGACGCCGCCCATCACCATGGCATATTGGCGCAACGGACCGGGATGGGTCGCGAGCAGCCCGACCGCCTTGGCGAGGTCCATCGGCGAGCCGCCGCCGAGTGCGATCAGCCCGTCGCAATCATGCGCGCGATAGAGCGCCAGCGCCGCATCCGCCGCGGTTTCGGTCGGGTTCGACGGCGTGTCGTCGAAAACCGGCGTCTTGTCCTTGGCCGGCAGCAACTCGAGGATGCGCGCGGCCATGCCGGTTTTGGAGAGCCCCTTATCCGTGACGAGCAACGGTCGCGTGATGCCGGCGGCGCCCATATCCTCGACCAGATGCTTGATCGCGCCGACATCGAAGCGGATCGTCGTGAGGTAAGAAATCATCGCCATCGGCTGCTGCTCCCCGTCTGTATTCGTGCCTGGTTGGCATCCGCAATAATACGTGGCCGGACGGGAAGCCAATTCGCTGCCGTGATGAAACCGATCAGGCTATGCCGGCGGCGGCTTCCCCGGGTCGAGGGCCGGCAACACCTCCATCAGCACCGGGGCAATCTCCCTGATTTCATGCAGGTGCGCCAGAGTCAGCGATTGCAGGATCGCCTCGGCACTATCGGTCAGGCTCAGGGCCTGCTTGCGGCGGTCGTTGGCATCGTCGCTGCGCACCACCAGCCCGGCCTTGACCAGCCGCCCGACGAGTTCGGTCGCGGAATGAGGCGCGATCAGCAGCCGCTCGGCCAGGGCGCCGATCGTCATCGGCCCATCGGTCTGCTTGCCCTTGATGGCGAGCAGCGCCTGATGCTGGCGCGCCGGCAGGCCGGCCTGCTGCGCGGCGACGGTGCTGAAGGCCAGGAAGCGGCGCAGGGCGTAGCGCAGGTTGGAAAGCGCCTGATAGTCGCGCAGCGTCAAGGATCGCTGTGCTTTCGAGCCATTATCCCCGGTCAATGTCACCCTCCCCCGCTCAAGCGTCGATCGACGTTGTAATATGTCGTCACACGATATATCTGCACGGGCTCAGCCAGCAGATTCGACGGCGCAACCCGCGCGGCGCCGCACGTGCGCCCAAGGATCGGCCCCAAGGATTGCCCCAAGAATTGTCTCAAGAATTACTCCAAGGATTACCCATGGACGGGTCGCCCTCCAATACTCGAAACGCCGCAGGTTTCACCACAGCGCCGCCCAGGACCAGGCTAGCAGATTTCACCGCCGACCAGCGCGTCTTGAAACTGATCGCCATGGCCGTCGTCGTCGGCACGGCCGGCGCCTTCGCGGCCTGGGTCCTGATCGACCTGATCCGGCTGACGACGAATCTCGTCTGGTTCCAGCGCGTCAGCGTCGAACAGGCCAATATGGGTGACATCGCCCATACGCCCTGGATCGTCCTGGCGCCGATGATCGGCGGCCTCATCGTCGGCCTGATGGCGCGTTACGGGTCCGAAAAACTGCGCGGCCACGGCATTCCCGAAGCCATCGAGGCGATCCTCAGCGGCGGCAGCCGCATGTCGCCGAAGGTCGCGATCCTCAAGCCGATTTCGTCCGCCATCTCCATCGGCACCGGCGGCCCGTTCGGCGCCGAAGGTCCGATCATCATGACTGGCGGCGCGATCGGATCGCTGTTCGCGCAGTTTTTCCGGCTCAGCGCCGCCGAGCGCAAGACCTTGCTGGTGGCCGGCGCCGCCGCCGGCATGGTGGCGATATTCGGCACGCCACTCGCCGCCGTGCTGCTGGCCGTGGAGTTGCTGCTGTTCGAATGGAAACCGCGCAGCTTCATCCCGGTCGTGGTGGCGACGACGGTTTCGTTCATGTGGCGGCCGATGATGTTCGGCACGGGACCGTTGTTCCCGACGACCTTCCAGATGACGATGCCATGGTGGGGGCTGTTGCTCTGCGCCGGCATGGGCGTCGTCTCCGGCCTGCAATCGGGCCTGCTGACCTTGCTGCTCTACAAGATCGAGGACACGTTCGAGAGGCTGCCGCTTCACTGGATGTGGTGGCCGGTGATCGGCGGCTTCGCCGTCGGCCTCGGCGGCCTGGTCGAGCCGCGCGCACTCGGTGTCGGCTACGATGTCATCGCCGATCTGCTCAACGGCCATCTGGTGGCCAAGGCGGTGCTCGTCATCCTGCTGGTGAAGGCGGTCATCTGGCTGATCGCGCTGTCCTCGGGCACATCGGGCGGCGTGCTCGCGCCGCTGCTGATTCTCGGCGGCGCGCTCGGCTGGCTCGTCGGGCTCGCCCTGCCCGGCGCGCCCGGATTCTGGGCGTTGGTCGGCATGGCCGGCATGATGGGCGGCACCATGCGCGCACCCCTGACCGGCGCGCTGTTCGCGGTGGAACTGACCGGCGACATGAGCATGCTGCCGGCGCTGCTCGCCGCCTCGACGGCGGCCTATGCCCTCACCGTGCTGCTGCTGCGCCGCTCGATCCTGACCGAGAAGATCGCCCGGCGCGGCCAGCACATCACGCGCGAATACGGCATCGACCCGTTCGAGCTGACGCGCGCCGCCGATATCATGGTCAAGGCCGTCGACACCTTGCCGGCGGACATGCCGGTCGATGAAGCGGTTGCGTTTTTCGCCGCCGGCGGCAACAAGCACCGCTCCTACCCGGTGACGGAAAAGGACGGCCGGCTCGTCGGCATGGTCTCGCGCGCCGAGGCGCTGCGCTGGCGCGAGGAGGCCGATCATCCCGGCCAGACCCTGTATGACATCGCCTCCGATGCCTCGCTTCCCGTCGCCTACCCCGAGGACATGGTCGGGCGCGTCACCGACGTGATGATCGCCTGCGATGTCGGCCGCATTCCCATCGTCGATCCCCAGAGCGGCAAGCTGGTCGGCCTCGTCGCGCGCAAGGACCTGCTGCGGCTGCGGCAATCCAGCGGCCTGCTCGAGCATGACAGGCGCTCCTTCTTCCGGCGCGGCGTCGCGAAAGCATGAGCCCGCACGCGATTTATCAATAGGATCAGGCAGTAGCGTTTGTATTCAACAGGCATGACGTGCACTTTACGCCATGCGGCCGACGAGATTCGTCTTCGCCGCGTCTTTTGACGGGACGACTGAAGCCAAGGCCATGCCCGCCGTCTATCTCGCCATCGCGCCGGTGCTTGCCGCACTGTTCATCCAGACCGCCGGCAACGGACTGGTCTCGACGCTGGTGCCGCTGCGCGCGGCGATCGAGGGCTTTTCGCGGCCCGAGATCGGCTTCATCGGCTCGACCTATTTCATCGGCATGCTGGCCGGGTGCTGGACGATCCCGCCGCTGATCGGGCGCATCGGCTATATCCGCGCCTTCGCGGCCTGCGCGGCGCTCGCCACCGTGTCGGTTCTCGGCTTTGCGCTGGCGGTCGACAGCAATGTCTGGGCGGGGTTGCGCTGCGTGATGGGGTTTGCCATTGCCGGCCTGTACAACACCATGGAAAGCTGGGTGAACGCGCGCGCCCACAACAAGAACCGTGGCCAGGCGCTCGCCCTCTACAACATGCTGCAATTCTCCGGCTCGACGATCGGACAGCAGATTCTCCGCGTTTTCGATCCGCGTTCCTTCGTGCTTTTCTCGCTTTCGGCGATCTTCTTCGTGCTGTCGCTGGTGCCGATGGCGATGGCCCGCGCCGAGCCGCCGGCACCGCCGGCCAAGGGCAAGGTCGACGTGCTCGGCCTCTATCGGCTGGCGCCGATGGGCGTGATCGGCGTGCTGCTCGTCGGCCTGTCGAACGGCACGTTCTGGACCGTGGTGCCGGCGGTGATCGAGCGCATGCAGCTTGGCCCCGGCACGGTGGCGAATTTCATGACCGCCGTGATCATCGGCTCGGCGACGGCGCCCTACCCGATCGGCCGGCTCTCGGACATGGTCGACCGGCGCTGGGTGATCATCGGCGTCTCGCTGGTCGCCTGCATCGTCGAGCTGCTGCTGTTCCTGTTCCGCGCGCCCTCGCTGACGCTGCTCTATGTGCTGGGCTACGGGATCGGCGGCTCGATCTCGATCCTGTATTCGCTGCTCGCGGCGCACACCAACGACCGCGCCGGACCGGAGATGGTCGTGGTCGTCTCGAGCACGCTGCTGCTGCTCTATTGCATCGGCGGCATCATCGGCCCGTTCGTGACCTCATGGCTGATGGACATGCTCGGCGACCGCATGCTGTTCGCGGTCAACGCGCTGTGCCATGTCGTGCTGATCGCCTATGTCGGCTGGCGCGTGCGGCTGCGCGAACCGCCGGACCAGCTCGCCGAGCCGCCGGTTCCGGCGAGCCCGTCAAATCCGCAGAACATCAAATAGCGGCAACGGGCTCGGTGCGCTGGTAACGCGCGGTACGGCTGCGCATGGTGACGAGTTCCTCCGCCGCCGTCGGATGCACCGCCATCGTCTCGTCGAATTGCGCCTTGGTCAGCCGGGCCTTGACGGCGATGCCGAGCAACTGTGCCATCTCGCCGGCGTCCTCGCCGAGGATATGCACGCCGAGCACCCGGTCGCTCTCGCCATCGACGACCAGCTTCATCAGCATGCGGTCCTGGCTGCCCGACAGCGTCGCCTTCAGCGGCCGGAAATCGGTCTTGTAGATATCGACGACCCGGTAACGCGCCCGCGCCTGCTCCTCGCTCAGCCCGACCGTGCCGATCTCCGGCGTCGAGAACACGGCGGTGGCGATATCGGCATGCTCGACCTGCCACGGCTTGCCGCCGAACACGCTGTCGGCGAAGGCATGGCCCTCACGGATCGCCACCGGCGTCAGGTTGACGCGATCGGTGACATCGCCGACGGCATAGATATGCGGCACGCTCGACTGCGAGCGCGCATCGACCTTGACGGCGCCGCGTTTGCCCGTGACCACGCCGGCCGCCTCCAGCCCGAGCCCGGCCGTATTGGGCGAGCGGCCGATGGCGAACATCACCTGATCGACCGCAAGGCGCTCGCCGCCGAGCGTCACCGCGACCACGCCTGCATCGGCATCGGGCGCCGCTTCAAGGCGCTCGACGACATCGTTGAAGATGAACTTGATGCCGCGCCGGCGATAGGCCTCGGTCAAGGCGTCGCGCAGATCCTCGTCGAAGCCGCGCAGCACCTTGTCGCCGCGATAAATCACCGTGACCTCGCTGCCGAGCCCGGCGAAGATACCGGCGAATTCGAGCGCGATATAGCCCGCGCCGGCAATCAGGATGCGCTTCGGCAGGTGCTTCAGGTCAAGCGCCTCGTTGGAACTGATGGCGCGCTCGATACCGGGGATCGCCGGCATGTCGGGCCGCCCGCCGGTGGCGATCAGGACATGGCGCGCACGGATGCGGCTTCCGTCCGAGACAAGCCGCAGCGTGTGGGCATCCTCGAACACGGCGCGCGACTTCACCACCGTGACGCCGGCATTGACCTGGCCCGTGGTGTAGAGCCCCTCGAGCCGGGCGATCTCGCGATCCTTGGCGGCGATCAGCGCCGGCCAGTCGAATTGCGGCGCCGGCACGCTCCAGCCGAAACCGGCCGCATCCTCGAACGCATCCTGGAAGCGCGCCGCGTAGACGAGCAGCTTCTTCGGGATACAGCCACGGACGACGCAGGTGCCGCCCATGCGGAACTCTTCCGCCAGCATCACCCTGGCGCCGTGCCCGGCCGCGATCCGGGCGGCACGCACGCCGCCGGAACCGCCCCCGATCACGAAGAGATCGACATCGAAATCGCTCATGATCCCTCACCCTCGATGCGTCTGGCCCGCGCCGACGTTGCGCAGCATAGTTAGGCATGCAAGCGGCCGATCGTCATGCGCTGCCGCACGCTCCGCCCCTGGAGGCTGTTTGAGAGTCTCTCGCAGCCCTCATCCCGAGAACCCCACTCGAAATTTCGTTTTTCGAGGACTCTCCCTCATCCTGAGCTTGTCGAAGGATGGTCCAGTGCGCTCGGGACCATCCTTCGACAAGCTCAGGATGAGGACTGAGGAAAACGACACCCCTCAACCGGGCGGTCGGCCACTCGGTGCCAAGGCTCCGGAGCGGTCCCTCAGATGTCGTGGCCGCGCTTCTTCATCTCGGTGCGCAGGCGCGACACGGCGAAATCGCTGACCTGCCCCATCCAGTTGCGCACTTCGCTGAACAGATCGTCGAAGATCGCCGGCTGCGCCTGCACGTATTTCTGGCCGGTCGGGCTCTTGAAGAACGCGGCCGAATCCTTGAGCTCCTGTTCGCTCAGCCGCGCCGCATAGACCTTGGCCGCGACATCGAGGATATCGGCGCGCTTGGCCTCGACCTCGGGCTCGATGACGGCGAGCGAGGCCTCGATATCCTTGATCATGTCGGGATGCTGGCGGCTGAAGGTCTGGCGCACCTGGCCGATGACCGAGGGCAGCACGCTGTCGAAGGTGCGCTGCGCGCCCGACGAGGTGATCAGGTCGCGCGCGGCGGCGAGCTGCGATTCGGTCGCGGGTGCCGCGGCCGGCGCCTGGGCAGGCGCGGGCGCGGGCGTCTGTGCCCACGCAACCGGCGCGGCCAGGACGGATAACGCCAGGACAAGGCCGGCGAAAGGCGAGCGATACGCCATCATTGACAAGGACTCCTTCGACTTGACCGCCAGATCACGCTGCCCTTCGGCGAGATATCAAAAGGCAGATGACGTGATCGATGCCAGATAAATTAGCGCATGCCGGGCAGCCAGAACCCTCGCCACCATGTCGCAGCATACTCCGGGAGGCGACGCTTACGCATTCGGGCCAATCTCGGCAAGCCCCGTCTCCGTCGCAACATAGGCCTTTCGGCACAGGCCGAGGAACAGGCCGTGCTCGACCACTCCCGGAATTTGCAGCAGCGCGCGCGACAGCGCTTCGGGCGCCGCGATGCGCTGCAAGGCGCAATCGACGATCCAGTGGCCGCCATCGGTGACGAAGGCCGCGCCATCGGGCTTTTGGCGCCGGGTGAGCGCGACGCCGTCGAATCCCTGCCCGGCCAACGTCTGTTTCAGCGCGTGCAGCGTCGCGCGATAACCGAAAGGATTGACCTCGACCGGCAGCGGAAAACGCCCCAGGCAATCGACCAGCTTGGAATCGTCGGCGATCACCACCATGCGCCTGGAGGCCGCCGCGACGATCTTCTCGCGCAGCAAGGCGCCGCCGCCGCCCTTGATCAGGCGCAGTTCGTCGTCCAGCTCATCGGCGCCATCGACGGTCAGGTCGAGTTCCGGCGTCTCGTCGAGCGTGGTGAGCGTAATGCCGCCGGCCTCGGCCTGGGCGCGCGTCGCCTCCGAGGTCGGCACGCAAATCACCGCAAGGCCGGCCGCGACCCTGGCCGCGAGCAAATCGACGAAGTGGCGGGCGGTCGATCCGGTGCCGAGGCCAAGCCGCATGCCGGGCTCGACCAGGGTCAGCGCGGCGGCGGCGGCGGCGCGTTTGCGGGCGTCATGGCTCATGCGCCCGCATCTAGAGCAAGATGTTTCGCTTGACCAGAGCCAAGCCGTACCCACAAATAATGCCAACGAGAATAAGAGAACTATCGGGGCGTTATTGGTCTTGCTTCCTCTCAAAGCGCTTTCCCGCGCGGCTCTCGTCGGGGCGGCGCTGTTGCTCGCCCTGCCGGCGGCAGGCGAAACCGCGCGCGACGACCACCCATGCCGCAACCTTCAGCCGCATGCCGATCTCAGCGGCGCCAGTCTCGGCATCGCCCTCCCCGGCCTCGCGGCCCGGGTCGCGGCCGGGCAACGGCTGCGCATCGTGGTGCTGGGCTCGTCCTCGACCGCCGGACCGAACCCGGACGATCGCTCGCGCACCTATCCGGCGGCGGCGGCGCGCACCTTGCAGCGGCGCTGGGGCAGCAAGGCGGTCGAGGTCGTCAACAAGGGCGTCGGCGGCGAAGCCGTGCCCGAGATGCTGCGGCGCTTCGACAGCGACATCTACGCGCTCAAGCCCGATCTCGTGGTCTGGCAGCTTGGCGTCAACGACCTGTTCCGGTTTTCGCAAACCGAAATCGCCGGCCTCGAACCCGCGATCCGCAAGGCCGTGCATGACATGCGCGCGCGCGGCATCCCGGTGATCCTGCTCGACCTGCAATATGCGCCGCGCGTGCTGCGCGCCGCGAGCCACGACGCCATGGAAGGCATGATCGGGCGCGTGGCGAAGCAGGAGAATGCCGGCCTGTTCCAGCGCTTCGACCTGATGCAGCGCCTGGCCGGCAACGCCGCCGGCGCCGCCGGCCTGACGGAAAAGGACGGGCTGCACATGACCGAGGGCGTGCATGCCTGCATCGGCCGGCTGCTCGGCGAACAGGTCGCCGCCTCGGCCGCCCAGGCGCCGCGCCAGGAACTGGCCGGACAGATACACGCCGCAAGGCCGCAATAGCGGACGCTTACTTTTCAATGTCATTGCCGGTGGCCGTCAGGCCAGCCGGGAATCCAGAACCTGCTTGCGCATCGGGTTTCTGGATTGCCGCCTGCGCGGCAATGACAAGGCGGAGGCCCCGATCCCGTTCAGCCCTTCTGGTCGTCATGGACCGGACGAACCGGCCCATGACGGTGGAGGATTATGCGCCACCATGTCAGCCGTCATCGGCCGGCTTGACCGGCCGATCCCGCTTCGGAAAGCCTCACCGTTGTGAGTGTCATTCCCGACGCGCGTCAGCGCGATCGGGAATCCAGGAGCCGCTTGCGTCCCGGCCTCAGTGCAGGCCGCCGAGCAGCATGTACTTGATCTCGACGAACTCCTCCATGCCGTGGATCGAGCCCTCGCGGCCAAGCCCGCTCTCCTTGACGCCGCCGAACGGCGCGACCTCGGTGCCGAGCGTGATGGCATTGATGCCGACCATGCCGAACTCGAGCGCCTCGGCGACCTTGAAGATGCGGCCGACATCGCGCGCGTAGAAATACGAGGCGAGCCCGTATTGCGAGGCGTTGGCGAGTTCGATGACCTCGTCATCGGTCTTGAAGCGATACACGGGCGCGACCGGGCCGAACGTCTCCTCGCTGGTCACCACCATGTCGGAGGTGACGTTTGCCAGCACCGTCGGCTCGAAGAAACTGTGGCCGAGCGCGCTGCGCTTGCCGCCGGTCACCAGCTTGGCACCCTTGCCGAGCGCATCCTTGATGTGGCGCTCGACCTTGTCGACCGCCTCCATGGTGATGAGCGGGCCCTGCACGACGCCCTCCTCGAGGCCGTTGCCGACCTTCATCGCCTTCACCTTCTCGGTGAGCTTGGCGATAAACGCGTCATAGACGCCGTCCTGCACGTAGATGCGGTTGGCGCACACGCAGGTCTGGCCCATGTTGCGGTATTTCGAGCCGATGGCGCCCTCGACCGCCGCATCGAGATCGGCATCGTCGAACACGATGAACGGCGCGTTGCCGCCGAGTTCCAGCCCCATCTTCTTCACGCCGGCCGCCGCCTGGCGCATCAGGATCTTGCCGACCTCGGTCGAGCCGGTGAAGCCGACGAAGCGCACCGCCGGATGCTCGCACAAAACCTTGCCGATCGCCGGCGCATCGCCGGTGATGATGTTGAGCACGCCGGCCGGAATGCCGGCGCGGTGGGCGAGTTCGGCGAGCGCCAGCGCGGTCAGCGGCGTCTCGGGCGCCGGCTTGATCACCGCCGTGCAGCCGGCGGCGAGCGCCGGCGATACCTTGCGCGTGATCATCGCCGCCGGGAAGTTCCACGGCGTGATGGCGCCGATGACGCCGATCGGCTGGCGCACCACCATGATGCGCGATTTCGGGAAGGGCGAGGGCACGGTCTCGCCATAGATGCGCTTGGCTTCCTCGGCGTAGAACTCGACGAAGGAAGCGGCATAGGCGACCTCGCCGCGCGCCTCGGCGAGCGGCTTGCCCTGCTCGCTGGTCATGATGACGGCGAGGTCCTCGGCATTGGCGAGGATCAGGTCGAACCATTTGCGCAGGATGGCGGAACGCTGCTTGGCGAGCAGCTTCGACCAGCTCCTGAAGGCGACCTGCGCCTTCTCGACCGCGTCCGTGCACTCGGCCGCGCCATAGCTCGGCACCTTGCCGATCAACTCACCGGTCGCGGGGTTGTGGACCGCCTCGACGCCGGCGCCGCCCCACACGCCATTGACGTAGCACTGGTCCTTGAGGAGCGAGGCGTCCTTCAACCTTGCGGCGAGCGAATTGACTTTGCGGTCGAGCATTGCGGGATCTCCATACGGTGATGAGCCTGAGATAGTGCGCATCGTCGTATCACGCCAGCCATTCCCGTTCGAGAGCGGCAGGCCGGCCCGCAAAGTTATTTTGCCGCCGGCGTGCAGACGATCTTCTCGTCGTTCAGCACGTAGCAGATGCTCATCTCGCCAGTGCGCTTGTTGATGCGGAACACGCCGGCCTCCTGCTGGTGGTTGGAGGCGACGAGCCCGTAATCGCTCGGGCCTTGTGGGCCGGCGCCCTCGCCCGGCGGATAGCACAGCGTCACGCCGACGGTGTTGTCCTTGAGGCCGAACTGGCACGCACCCATCTCTCCCGTCGTGGTATCGACGCGGTAGATGCGGTTCAGCGAGGTGTGTGGCGTGGCGACGAACTGATAGATTTCAGCCGAAGCCGAGGTTACGAAACCGACCAGCAGCGCGGCGGCGAAAGTGAGACGTGTGATCAACGGCATCGCTAGGCCTCATGCGAATCGAATATGCCCAGTTTATGCGGTAGAGGCTGAACCGCCACCTGATAAGAAACGGAAACCGCCATGCCCTCCCCGATTGTCGTGTTCGATCTTGACGGCACGCTCGCCGATACCGCCGGCGACCTGATCGGCACGCTCAACCTGATCCTGGAAGAGGAAGGGCTTGAGCCGGTGCCGCTCAAATCGGCGCGCGACCTGATCGGCGCCGGCGCCAAGGCGCTGATCGCGCGCGGCTTCGCCGCCTCCGGCCGCGACCTCACGCCGCAGCACCACGAGGACCTGTTCCACCGCTTCCTCGACCTGTACCAGCACCACCTCGCCGACAGTTCGGTGCTGTTTCCGGGCGTCGCCGACGCGCTCGGGCAATTGACGGCGGCCGGCTGCACGCTGGCGGTATGCACCAACAAGGTCGAGCGCCACGCCGTGATGCTGCTGGAAGCGCTCGATGCGGCGGAACGGTTCGCCATCATCACCGGGCGCGACACGTTCGCGTTCCACAAGCCCGACCCGCGCCACCTGACCGAAACCATCACCCGGGCCGGCGGCGACGCGCGCCGCGCCGTGATGGTTGGGGACAGCCGCACCGATATCGATACCGCCAAGGCGGCCGGCATCCCGGTGATCGCGGTGCCGTTCGGCTATACCGACACGCCGGTGGCTGAACTCGATCCCGATCTGGTCATCGAGCATTTCGATCGATTGCCCGGCGCGGTGCGTGCGCTCGGATTGATCTGATTCGTTTATGGGTGCCATTGCGCACCCCGACGGAAATCATTGATGATTATCTGTGATGGTAAGCGGGAGTACAACCGAACGCATCAGGGGCGGCCACTTCCAGAATGCCCGCCGGACGCGCTAGGATCGCCCGCAACATGAGTACAGGTGTCTGAGATGAAACGCGTGCGAGCCATCGAGGCTGACGCGCTCCGCCACGGAAAGCCTGGCGAAGTCCGCGCCGACGACGCCGCCCTGAGCCTCCGGTTCTGGGGCGTCCGCGGCTCCATCCCGATTTCACGCGCCGACAGCATGGGCTTCGGCGGCAACACGCCCTGCATCGAGGTGCGGGTCGGCGAGCGGCTGTTCATCATCGATGCCGGCAGCGGCATCGTGCCGCTCGGCCTCGAACTGCGCGACAAGCGCGTGCGCAAGATCGACATCCTGCTCAGCCATTTGCACCACGATCATGTCATGGGGCTGTTCTTCTTCAAGCCGCTTTACGAGCCGGATGCCGAGATCACGATCTATTGCGGCAATCTCGACGGCGAAACCGCCGAGGCGCCGCTGCGCCGCCTGTTCTCGCCGCCGCTGTTCCCGATCACCTTCGACGACCTGCCGGCCAAGGTGCGCTTCGTCGGCTTCAAGGCCGGCGAGACGCTGACCTTCCCCGACGGGCTCGAGGTCAAGACGCACCCGCTGCTGCATCCGGCCGGCTCGACCGCCTATCGTTTCGAGGCCGAGGGCCGCACGGCGGCGGTCGTCACCGATGTCGAGCACCGCAATACCGGCCCGTGCGAGAAGCTTTGCGGCTTCCTGCACGATGCCGATCTGATCGTGTACGATGCCATGCTGTGCCCCACCGAATACCCGAGCTGCCGGGGCTGGGGCCACTCGACGCAGGCCGAGGGCGTGGCGCTGTGCGAGCGCGCCCATGTCGGCCAGATGGCGGCCTTCCACCATCATCCCGCCTATACCGACGCGAAGCTCGAAGAACTCGAGCGCATCATCGCCGCGATGAAGCCCGGCTCGTTTCTGGCCCGCGAGGGACAGGTCGTCGTGCTGCCGCGCCGCCGGGCCGTCGCGGCGCACGAGACCGCCAGCGCCGACGCGAAATAGCTTGCCATGCATTCTTGACGGGCGCGCCGCGCCTGCTAGAAGGACGCTCCTGCCAGGATGGGCGCGTAGCTCAGCGGGAGAGCATTCGCTTCACACGCGAAGGGTCACAGGTTCAATCCCTGTCGCGCCCACCATCCTCAAGCCCTGATCCGATTTGCTGGCCGCAAGATCAGTAAAACTGTAGCTGTTGCAAATTGTTGCCGAGAAACCACGCCGATCCCAGAACGGATTGCTCGCGGCTTCGTGACCTGTTTGCGCCATTGTGTTCAATGCGCCACCGGATGCATGGTCGGGATGAACCGGGGACACACCCGGCATTTCCACACCCAGCTACAAGGATCATTCAGCATGCGCCGGCTTGGCATTGCGGCAGCCGCCCTTTCATTCGCGGCAATCCTCTCGCCCGCGTTGGCCTATGAGGTCATCGATCCGCTGACGCATCAGCCGATCGCGACCTTCCAGGAAGACGCCCGCACCATGGCGACCGCCATTCCGCGCGAAACGGTGGATTACAACGGTCCGTACGGCGCCGGCACGATCATTGTCTCGACCAAGGAGCGCCGGCTGTATTACGTGCTCGGCAACGGCAAGGCGCTGAAATACGGCGTCGGTGTCGGCCGGCCCGGCTTCGCATGGGGCGGCAGCAAGACCATCACCCGCAAGGCGGAATGGCCGGGCTGGACGCCGCCGCCGCAGATGCTGAAGCGCCGCCCCGACCTGCCGAAATATATGCCCGGCGGCCCGGAAAATCCGCTCGGCGCGCGCGCCCTCTATATCGGCTCGACCCTGTATCGCATCCACGGCTCGAACGAGCCCGACACCATCGGCCAGGCGGTCTCCTCGGGCTGCATCCGCATGATGAACGAGGATGTGATCGACCTCTATGCGCGCGTGAAAGTCGGCGCCCGCGTGGTCGTACAGCGCTAGGACACTTAGGACACTGGTGTCATTCCCGCGCAGGCGGGAATCCAGAGGCCGAGGCGCAGACGACTCCTGGATTCCCGATCGCGCTGACGCGCATCGGGAATGACACTCTCAACCTGCATGCCGATCTCTTGCTGCGGGTCGGAATCCAGCCGTCGCCCTTCCGAAGCGGGATCGGCCGATCAAGCCGGCCGATGGCGGCTGAGAATGCGTGATACGGCCAATCCCACCCGGACCGTCATCGGCGGACTTGTTCCGCCGATCCCGACTCGAAAAGCGCTTCCGCCGGCCGTCATGATCGGTGCCGGTGCGCCCCCAGGTGCGGTTGCGCGCAAGCCAGACAGTTTGCCACCTTGCGAAATCGCGTCGGCGCGCCCTTTATAGGAGCGTCATGCTCAGGGACCCGTCCAACCTCGAAACCGCCGCCCCGATCGCCAGGGGAAGCGATGCCGCGCGGCCGATGATCGATCCGTTTGGGCGCGCCATCACCTACCTGCGCGTCTCGGTCACGGATCGCTGCGATTTCCGCTGCGTGTATTGCATGTCCGAGAACATGCACTTCCTGCCCAAGCAGGAGCTGCTGACGCTGGAGGAACTCGACCGGCTGTGCACGGCCTTCATCGGCCAGGGCGTGCGCAAGCTCAGGATCACCGGCGGCGAGCCGCTGGTCAGGCGCGGCATCATGACCTTGTTCGAGGCCCTGTCGCGCCATCTTGCCAGCGGCCGGCTCGACGAGTTGACGCTGACCACCAACGGCTCGCAACTCGCCCGCTATGCCGAGGCGCTCGCCGCTTGCGGCGTGCGCCGCATCAACGTCTCGCTCGACACGCTCGATCCGGAAAAATTCGCCCGCATCACGCGCTGGGGCGATTTCAGCAAGGTGATGGCCGGCATCGACGCCGCGCAGAAAGCCGGGCTCGCCGTCAAGATCAACACCGTGGCGCTCAAGGGCGTCAACGATGACGAGGCGCTCGCCCTGCTGCGCTGGGCGCATGGCCGCGGCATGGACCTGACCTTCATCGAGGTCATGCCGCTCGGCGAGGTCGACGGCCAGCGCGTCGATCAGTACCTGCCTTTGTCGCGGCTCAGGGCCGAATTGGCCCAGCACCTGACGCTCGACGAGATCGATTACCGCACCGGCGGCCCGGCGCGCTATGTCCGGGTGCGCGAGACCGGCGGCCGGCTCGGCTTCATCACGCCGCTGACGCATAATTTCTGCGAGAGCTGCAATCGCGTGCGCGTCACCTGCACCGGCACGCTGTTCATGTGCCTCGGCCAGGAAGACGCCGCCGACCTGCGCAAGCCGCTGCGCGGCTCCGAAAGCGACGGCCCGCTGCTCGCGGCCATGGCGGAAGCGATCTCACGCAAGCCGAAGGGCCATGATTTCGTTATCGACCGCACGACGCAGCACCCGGCCGTGTCACGCCACATGAGCGTGACTGGCGGCTAACCCGCTCGCCTTACGCGCCCCGCAATTCCGAGACGAATTCCTCGACGCGATCCGACATTCTCGTGCCCTGCGCGCCGAGCCCGGCCGAGGCTTCCCTGATCCGCGTCGAAACCAGCGCAAACCCTTCGATGGCGACGCTCAGCGCGTCGATCGCCTCGCCCATGCGCTCGGCGCCAAGGTGGGAAGCTTGTGCCTGCGCGGAGATTTCCGAGGTCGCGTTGGTCTGCTGATTCACCGCGGAGGCGATCGAGACCGCCATTTCGGACGAGGCCAGCACGGAGTTCTCGATGCGCGAGATCTGGTCGACGCAGGTCGCGGCGGCACGCTGGATGGCGGCGATCTGCGCGCCGATCTCGCCGGTCGCGCTCGCGGTCTGGGTCGCGAGCGACTTCACTTCCGCCGCCACGACCGCGAAGCCGCGCCCGGCCTCGCCGGCGCGCGCGGCTTCGATGGTGGCGTTGAGCGCGAGCAGATTGGTCTGCTCGGCGATCTGGGTGATGGTCGAGACGATGGAGCCGACATGGTTGGCGGCCTCGGCCAGCGTCGCCACCGCCGCGCGTGCCGCCGTCGCGTCGGACACCGCGACATCGGCCTTGCGGGTGCTCTGTTCGGCCCGCATGCGGATTTCCGCGATCGAGGCGGCAAGCTCCTCGACCGCCGCCGCGGTCATCGCGGTCGCTGCGCGCGAATCCTCGATCGCCCCGGCATTGGCGAGCACGGCGTGCCGGGCGCGCTCGATGGTCGAGCCGGCGCGCACCGCCTCCTCCGACAGCGCCACCGCGCCGCCCGAGAAGGCAAAGGACAGCTGCTCGACCTCGCCACGGAAATTGCCGGTCATCACGCCGAGGCGGGCCTGGCGTTCGGCGACGGCGCGCTCGCGCCCGGCCTGCGACAGTTGCACGGCATTGCCGAAATCCGCGATCAGCAACGGCACCAGCTTGATGCAGGCCTGCGCCGCGCCCCGCCCGGAAAACCGCTTCTGCCGGCCGATGCGCGTGAACGCCAGCTCGCATAGCAACAGGATTTTGCCGAGCCTGGCGCGGACGTCGAAGACGGTGCGCGCCTCGCATTCGCCAAGCGCAATGGCGCTCTCGATGTAACCCGGCCCGAAACCGTTGCGGAACAGCGCGAGGTAATGCTGCTCGGAAAGCGCGATCATCTCGTCATCGAACCGGGCAACGAAATCCGTGTAGCCCGGCAGTTGCGCGAGCTCGCCGCCATGCTCGCGCAGGCGATCCGCGAACGCGACCTCGATGCTGGCGGCGAGATCGCGCGCCAGCGCCAGCGTGCCCTCGTCGACATGCAGCGCGGCGGCGCGCCTGTTCACATCGTCTTGCGTCAGCATGTCTATGGATCGCCTCTTCGCGACAGATCGGGCCAGTTCGCCCGAACATGGCCGATTCATCATTAAAGCGGCCTTAAGATCGCTGAAACGGCTTGAAACTCTTGCATAAATCCGCACCAGCCGGGAATTTTCGCCCCGCGGCCGCAAAATGCGCTAAGCGGACTACAAGCTATGATTCGGATGGTCTGCCGGCAATGTCCCTGACACGCAACGGCCGAGGCATCGCCGCGATCTGCGTCGGCATGTGCATCTTTGTCGGCAACGACACGCTGGTCAAACTCGCGGCGGAGGAAGGTTTGCCCACGGTGCAGATCATCGTGATGCGCGGTGTCGTCGCCTGCTCGCTGTTCTTTCTCGGCATCGTCGCGCTCTCGCTGCACACCGGCGCCAGGGCGACGCTGACCCATCCGCTGGTCATCCTGCGCTCGTCGATCGACGCGCTCGTGACGCTGGCCTTCATCACCGCGCTGCCGCTGATGCCGATCGCCGACCTGACCGCCATCTCGATGGTCTCGCCGATCCTGATCACCATCCTCTCGGCGCTGCTGCTGCGCGAGAGCGTCGGCTGGCGGCGCTGGCTCGCGGTCGCGGCCGGGTTCGCCGGCATGCTGCTCGTGGTGCGCCCAAGCGCCGGCGGCTTCCAGCTCGCCGGCCTGCTCGGGCTCGCGAGCGCCTGCGGCGTGGCGATCCGCGAGATCGTGACCCGCCGCCTGCCGCCGACCTTGCCATCGGTTTTCGTCGCGCTCGCGACCACGCTCACCACCACGGTGATCGCGGTGGTGCTGACGCCGTTCTGGCCCGCCTGGCAAATGCCGAGCCCGCGCGCCATCGGCTACCTGCTCGGCGCGGCCGTGTTGCTGGTGGCCGGCACGACGCTGGTCATCCTCGCCTTCCGCGACGTCGATGTCTCGGCCGTGTCGCCGTTCCGCTTCACCAGCGTCACCTGGGCGATGCTGGCCGGCCTGCTGGTATTCGGAAACGTGCCGGCGCCGCTCGCACTCGCCGGCGTCGTGCTGATCGTGGCGAGCGGCACCTACACCGCGCATCGCGAGCGCGTGCGCAAGGTGACGCGCGTTGGCAGCCCGACACGGCGATGATATAGCTGACATGCAAGACTTTAGGCGCAATTGTGGCCGAACCGCAGACCGGTTAAGGAAGATTCCGCGCGGCTGAACGCCGCCACCGCAGCCTCAGGAGAGGGGGTCCACGTGCAAGCCTTGCTCGGTTTCAGCCGTTTCGTGGATCGCATGAACACGCGCATCGGACAGACGGTGAGCTGGCTTATCCTGGTGGCGGTGCTGGTCTCGAGCATCAATGCCGTCATCCGCAAGGCGTTCAACGCCAGTTCCAATGCCTGGCTCGAAACGCAATGGTACCTGTTCGGCGCCGTCTTCATGCTATGCGCGGCCTATACGTTCCTGCGCAACGAGCACATCCGCATCGATATCGTGAACGGGTACTTCCCCAAGGCGGTGCGCGACTGGATCGACGTCGTCGGCCACATCTTCTTCCTGCTGCCGTTCTGCGCCGTCATCATCTATTACGGCGTGCCCTTCGCGCTGCATTCGATCAGCGACGACCCCGGCACGCTGCTGCCGGGCCTGCTGGTGATCACCCACAATGCCTGGCTGACGCTGCGCGACCTGATCATGTCGATCTGGACCACGCCGCCCTATCGCGTGGTGCAGACGGTGCCCGCCTGGGAGCAATCGATGAACGCCGGCGGGCTCTATCTCTGGCCGGCCAAATTCCTGGTGCCGATCGGGTTTATCTTCCTGTTCCTCCAGGGCCTTTCGGAACTGATCAAGCGCCTCGCGATCATCTTCGGCATCATCCCGGACGAGACCGCCGATAACAGCCATCAGGCCGCGCTCGAGGCGGAAGCCGAGCGCCTGCTGCAGAACGCCGCCCCCCATTCCTGAACGCCTCCAAAGAAGAGCGGATCACGCCATGACTCTCCTGCTCCGCCGCCCGGCGTGTCTCGTCGCCACCGCGGCGCTTCTCGTCTTCATGGCTGGCATCGATCCGGCGCTCGCCGCCGACGGCAGCAGCTTCTCCGGCTGGCTGGCGCATTACATGGCCCCGGTGATGTTCGTATCGCTGGTGTTCCTGCTGCTGCTTGGCTATCCGGTCGCCTTCGCGCTCGCCGCCAACGGCCTGATCTACGCCGTAATCGGCATCGAACTCGGCCTGTTCCAGCCCTCGTTCCTGCAAGCCCTGCCCGAGCGCATCTACGGCACGATGAACAACGACGTGCTGCTGGCGATCCCGTTCTTCACCTTCATGGGGCTGATCCTCGAACGCTCCGGCATGGCGGAGGATTTGCTCGATACCATCGGCCAACTGTTCGGGCCAGTGCGCGGCGGCGTCGCCTACGCGGTGATCTTCGTCGGCGCGCTGCTCGCCGCGACCACCGGCGTGGTGGCAGCTTCCGTGATCTCGATGGGGCTGATCTCGCTGCCGATCATGCTGCGCTACGGCTATGACAGGCGCGTCGCCTCCGGCGTCATCGCCGCCTCCGGCACCCTGGCGCAGATCATCCCGCCCTCGCTGGTGCTGATCGTGATGGCGGACCAGCTCGGCCGCTCGGTCGGCGACATGTATGCCGGCGCCTTCATTCCCGGCATCATCCTGGCCTGCCTCTATGCCGGCTACATCTTCCTGATCACGATCGTCGCGCCGAACGCCGCGCCCGCCCTGCCCGTCGAGGCGCGCACGCTCGGGCGCGGCGCCACCTCGCTCATCGTCTGCCTGGTGATCGCCGTGCTGGTCGCCTTCGGCCCCGGCGCGCTGTTCCAGCTTGCCGGCATCCTGCACCATCCATCCTCGGAACTGGCGAGCCGGATCGCCGACGTGCACCCGATCTTCGGCGGCCTGCAACGCGAACTCACCAACCACGTCCAGAAGGGTTCGGAGCCGATCCTGGCGGCGCTGGCCGGCTTCCTGCTGGTGTATTTCGTGGCGGTCGCCAACAAGCTGTTCGATCTCAAGCTGTTGTCGCGGCTGGCTCAGGAAACGCTGCTGGTGCTGATGCCGCCGCTCGGCCTGATCTTCCTCGTGCTCGGAACGATCTTCATCGGCATCGCCACGCCGACGGAGGGCGGCGCCATGGGCGCCGCCGGCGCCATGCTGATCGCGCTCGCCAAGCGGCGGCTGACCTTCGACCTGACGCGGCAGGCCGTCGACTCGACGGCCAAACTGTCCGCCTTCGTGATCTTCATCCTGCTCGGCGCGCGCGTGTTCTCGCTGACCTTCTACGGCGTCAACGGCCATAAATGGGTCGAGGAGATGCTGGTCAGCCTGCCCGGCGGCAGCACCGGCTTCCTGGTCTTCGTCAACGCCTTCATCTTCGTGCTCGCCTTCTTCCTCGATTTCTTCGAGCTCGCCTTCATCGTCATTCCGCTGCTCGGCCCCGCCGCCGAGCATCTCGGCATCGACCTGATCTGGTTCGGCGTGGTGCTGAGCGTGAACATGCAGACCAGCTTCATGCATCCGCCCTTCGGTTTCGCGCTGTTCTATTTACGATCCGTCGCGCCAAGGGAACGCTATACCGACAAGATCACCGGCAAGCGCATGGAGCCGGTGACGACCGGCCAGATCTACTGGGGTGCCATTCCCTTCGTGGTCATCCAGGTCATCATGGTCGGCATCGTCATCCTGTTCCCGCAGATCGTCATGGTCTACAAGGGCCAGCAGGTGAAGATCGACAACAGCAAGGTCGAGGATACGCTGAAGAACCTGATGCTGCCGGGCTTCGGCACACCCGGTGACGGCGCGCCGGGCGGGCTGCCCGGCTTCAACCCGCCGGGCCTCAACCCTCCTGGCTTGAACCCGCCGGGCCTCAACCCTCCGGGGCTGAATCCGCCCGGCCTGAACCCGCCGAAACAGTGAAGCGTTTGCCTGCCGGGCACACGCCGGCGCGTCCGGTTTAGCGCCCTTCCGCGCGCGGCCGCACGGCCGCCTGCGACATTGCGTTCGGCCACCCCGCGGCCCGCGGCCCGGAAATCGTCACATTTCTACGGCTTTTCGCCCGCTTCGCTGTCCGGGCGGGACCCGCGCGCTTTCCATCGAGATGCCACCGGCACGGAAAGCGGGTTCCAATCGTCGATTTGGCACGGTGTTTTTCAGGCTCGACCAGGTGTCGGGCCGCGCCAGCCGTTCGGGCTTTTTGCCGTCAATGAGCGCCGGAACGCCCGGTCGCGACGGCTTGCGCACCCATGCGGGTCAACGCGCCAAACAACGAGAATAATTCATGAAAACCAGCACGTTCATCGCATCCACCGGGCTTGCCATGTCCGCTCTCGCCATGTCGGCCATTGCCGGCATCGCCCCGGCCGCGGCCCAGTCCGGCCTCGCCTCGTGGTACGCGCTGCACAGCCGCACCGCCTGCGGCGAGAAGATGAACCCGGCCGCCATGACCGCCGCGCACCGCACCCTGCCCTGCGGCACGCGCATCAAGGTGACGCATAAGAACACTGGACGCAGCGTCATCGTGCGCGTCAACGATCGCGGCCCCTTCAAGCGCGGCCGCGTCGTCGACCTGTCGCGCGGCGCCGCCAAGCATATCGGCATGATCCATTCGGGCGTCGCACCGGTCAGCGTGCAGGTTCTCTCCGGCGGCGCGCTCGCGAGCCGGTAAGCGGGAGCGGGCGTTCAGCGTCCGGCGACCTCGCGGCGCAGCCAGAACACATAGCTCCGGCTCAGGTTCTGCAGGCGCAGGCGCTCATTGTTGGGCAGGTACCAGGCGCCGCTATAGCTGGCGCTGATCGAGGCCTGCATCGGGTGGCGCGCCAGGATATGGCCGCCCGGACTGACGACCAGCGCCTCGCCCTGCATGAAATCCGACGTGTCGCTCCGGTCCGGCAGCGGCGGCGTCTTGAGGCCGGTGAGGCGCACGACAAGGCTCGGCGCGTTGCGGTCGCGCGTCAGCAGGTCGCCGAACGACTGTTGCAGGTCGGCGCGCATGAAACGCGACAGATTGCGCGCCACGGCCGCGCCGTCATCGGCCGCGATGCGCCGGGCATCGACCGAGATGCCGGAATAATGCGTCTGGGCAAGCGCCGGGGTGGCAACGGCGAGTGCCGCTGCCCCCAGCGCGATCTTAAACGAAGGCGACATCCACCACTTCATAGCTCTTGCCTCCACCGGGCGTGTTCACCTCGACCCGATCGCCGACCGTCCGGCCGATCAGGGCGCGGGCGATGGGCGAGGACAGCGAGACACGGCCCAGTTTCACATCGGCCTCCACATCACCAACGATCTGGTAGGTCTTGTGTTCCTCGGTATCCTCGTCGACGAGCTTCACCGTCGCGCCGAACTTGATCGTGCTGCCGGTCAGTTTCGCGACATCGATGATCTCGGCGCGCGTGATCTTGTCCTCGAGCTCGGCAATGCGGCCCTCGTTCATCGACTGCGCTTCCTTGGCAGCCGCGTATTCCGCGTTCTCGGACAGATCGCCATGCGCGCGCGCCTCCTGGATCGCCGCGATGATGCGCGGTCTCTCCTCCTGCTGGCGGAATTTCAGTTCGGTCTCAAGGCTGGCAAAGCCCTTGGCCGTCATCGGGATCTTGTCCATTGCTCTATCTCGTTCTCACAAACTTTCGGCGCCCTCCGGGAGTTCCGGGCGGTCGCGTTTTTGGGTCTGCAGGGAATCAGACCGTCGCATCAGCAAACCCGTGCTGCGCCACGGTCCCATAGAGAGTGGTATAGCTGGCGGGATTTCGCAAGAGGCACCGGCACGGCACCGGCGCGGCCGGCGTTCACTGGCCGGCCGAGACCATGCGCACGACATAGAGCCCGGCGAATAACGCCGCCACCGACAACAGCAGGCTCGCCAGTATATACAGCAGCGCCACGCCGCCCTCGCCGCGCTCGTAGAGCACCACGCTATCGAGCGAGAAGGTCGAGAATGTCGTGAAGCCGCCGAGAATGCCGGTGGTGAGGAACAGCCGCATGTGCTGCGACGAACCGCTGCGCAGGCCGAACCACGCCGCGAGCAGCCCCATGGCCAGCGAGCCGACCACATTGACCGTCAGCGTGCCCCACGGGAAACCGGCGCCCAACAGCCGCGCAGCGCCGATATTGACGCCATGGCGCAACGCGCCGCCAAGGCCGGCGCCCAGAAAAACCAACAACACAGCCAACATCGCTTGCCCTTTCCTCACTGGATCGGCACGGCAAGCGCACGCTGCGAGCAGGTTTTGCCACACCCCTGCGCACGGCGAGCGCTTTCCACGCTCTCGCGGCAGGAGCTATCAGCCTTGTCAGGCGGTTATCGGCGAGCCCCATCGCCATCGCGGGCCATTTTAGGCCGAAGGCGGCGTTATTCAACCGCGAAAGAAAAAAGGCCGCGCGGATCGCACGGCCTTTTCCCGGTATAGGTTCCCGGCGATCAGCCGCGCGCGCGCGAACGGATCATGTAGGAGTCGAACGTGTACTCGGCGACCTGCCACCACAGGTATTCATCGTTGCGGAAGGCGATCATCGATTCGATCGCCTTCTTGAAGGTGGGGTTCGTGGCGCTGATCTCGCTGTAGAGCTCGTTGGACGCCTTCTGGCAGGCATCCATGATCTCGACCGAGAACGGGCGAAGCTGGGCGCCCGCCGCCACGAGGCGCTTCAACGCCGGCGTGTTCACCACGTCGTAGCGCGCGCCCATGATGGTGTTGGAATAGGTCGAGGCGGCGATCAGCGCCGACTGATAGTGCTTCGGCAGGGCGTTCCACTTGTCGAGGTTGAAATAGGCGTGCACCGTCGGGCCGCCTTCCCAGAAGCCGGGATAGTAGTAATACGGCGCCACCTTGTTGAAGCCGAGCTTCTCGTCGTCATAGGGGCCGACCCACTCGGCCGCGTCGATGGTGCCCTTCTCCAGCGCCGGGTAGATGTCGCCGCCGGCGAGCTGCTGCGGCACGACGCCGACCTTCTGCAACACCTGGCCGGCAATGCCGCCGATGCGCATCTTGAGGCCCTTGAGGTCGTCGACGGTCTTGATCTCCTTGCGGAACCAGCCGCCCATCTGGGTGCCGGTATTGCCGCACGGCGTGCCGTAGACGTTGTATTTCTTGTAGAACTCGTTGAAGAGCTCGTTGCCGCCGGCCTGGAACAGCCAGGCGTTCTGCATGCGGGCGTTCAGGCCGAACGGCACCGAGGAGGCGATGGCGAAGGTCGGGTCCTTGCCGACATAGTAATACGACACGGTGTGGGCCGCCTCGACCGTGCCGTTCTGCGCGGCGTCGAGCGCCTGCAGGCCGGGCACCAGTTCGCCGCCGGCGAAGACCTGGATCTGGAACTTGTTGTCGGTCAGTTCGGCGACCATCTTCGCCATGACCTCGCCGCCGGCATAGATGGTGTCGAGCGATTTCGGAAAGCTCGACGCCATGCGCCATTTGATCTCGGGCGAGGATTGGGCGATGGCCGGTGCGGCGATGGCGGAGCCAGCGGCAGCGAGTGCGGCGCTCTTGATAAATTGACGGCGTTTCATCCTGGCGTTCCTCTGTTGTCAGGATCGCGCGCCCTTGTGCCCCGAGCGGCGATACATTGCACGGCATCGCGTGCCGCCTGCGCATTGATCGCATGCCGTTTTGCCGCTGTGAAGCCGGCTGCGCCTGCATCTTTGGTCGATTCTCACCATGCGAATCGCGCCCGCCCATCTGTTGGCTTTGCGCATGGCCCACCGATCCGCTATGCACGACGATTGACAGGTTCAGTTGTCGGACAAGCAGGGAGAATTCCGCAATGGCGAAGGTTGCTTTCATCGGTCTGGGAGTCATGGGCTACCCGATGGCCCGGCATCTCAAGACCAAGGGCCACGAGGTCACGGTCTATAATCGCAACGGCGCCAAGGCGGATAAATGGGCCTCCGAGAATGGCGGCAAGGCCGCGCCCACGCCGCGCGAGGCGGCCAAGGGCCAGGAATTCGTGTTCTGCTGCGTCGGCAACGATGACGACCTGCGCTCGGTGACGCTGGGCGCCGACGGCGCCTTCGCCGGCATGGAAAAGGGCGCGATCTTCATCGACAACACCACGGCGAGCGCCAATGTGGCGCGCGAACTGCACGAAGCCGCCGGCAAGGCCGGCTTCTCCTTCATCGATGCGCCGGTTTCCGGCGGCCAGGCCGGCGCCGAGAACGGCGTGCTGACGGTGATGTGCGGCGGCGATGCCGCGCCCTACGCCAAGGCCGAGCCGGTGATCATGAGCTTCGCCCGCTCGTGCCGGCTGCTCGGGGCTTCGGGCTCGGGCCAGCTCACCAAGATGATCAACCAGATCTGCATCGCCGGGCTGGTGCAGGGCCTCGCCGAGGGCATTCATTTCGGCAAGAAGGCCGGGCTCGACATCGACGCGGTCATCGACGTGATCTCCAAGGGCGCCGCCGGGTCGTGGCAGATGGAGAACCGCGGCAAGACCATGAACCAGGGCAAGTACGATTTCGGCTTCGCCATCGACTGGATGCGCAAGGACCTCGGCATCGCGCTGGAAGAAGCCCGCCGCAACAAGGCGAGCCTGCCGGTGACGGCGCTGGTCGACCAGTTCTACAGCGACGTGCAGAAGCTCGGCGGCAGCCGCTGGGACACCTCCGCCCTGCTCGCCCGGCTGGGGAAGTAAACCACTTTCCGAGCACGCCCTTCCAAGCACACTCTTGCCCCGGCCTTGAGCCGGGGCCCAGGAGCGCGGTGGATGGAGCGCGGCGGTCGCGGCTGGGTGCCGGGTCAAGCCCGGCACAAGACGGTTTTGTGAGTGTCATTCCCGACGCGCGCCAGCGCGGTCGGGAATCCAGGGGCGGTTTCCTTGATATTTCCGGATTCCCGCCTGCGCGGGAATGACAGCGGCCCTACCCGACCAGCCTCGCCACATCTTCGCGCAGCACCGGCAGCAACTCCGTCTCGAACCACGGGTTCCGCTTCAGCCAGGCATTGTTGCGCCATGACGGGTGCGGCAGCGGCACCATGCGGCGCGGCGCGCCGTCGCGGTAATACAGGCGCCAGTGCTCGACCGTCTCGGTCAGGCCGCCGGCGACCGCCTTGCGGCCAAGATGCCAGCGCTGGGCATATTGCCCGATCAGCAGCATCAGTTCGATGCGCGGCAATTGCGCGAACAGGCGCGCATGCCAGAGTTCGGCGCATTCGCGCCGTGGCGGCAGGTCGCCGCCCTTGCCATCGAGCCCCGGAAAGCAGAAGCCCATCGGGATGATGGCGACCTTGGCCGGATCGTAGAAGGTTTCCTCGTCCAGCCCGAGCCAGGCGCGCAGCCTGACGCCGGAGGGATCGGTGAACGGCCGCCCCGAGGCGTGCACGCGCGTGCCCGGCGCCTGCCCGGCAATGCACAGCCGCGCCGTGCCGGACACCTGGATGACCGGGCGCGGCTCATGCGGCAGGGGCGCGCCGTAGCGCGGCGCATCGCGGCATACCCGGCAGGCACGGATCTCGTCGATCAACGCATCGAGAGAAGTGCCTGGCAGGTCCATGGTTTTCCGTTATCCGTGTGGTGTTCCGGGTTGCCCTTGGCGACGAGCGCGCTGCCCGTCGTGCCGGTCGCCGGCAGCAGAATGCGATAATTGCCGTCCTTGGCGTGGTAGAAGCGCCAGCAGAACAGGCCCGGCGCCTTGCCGCTCTCATAGCTATAGCAGATGCTGTCGCCGCGCACGCGCCAGCAGCCATCCGTCACCGGATCGTGGTTGTTATGGCCGAACACGCGGCCGTCGGGCGAATGATATTCGCTATAGGGCATGCCGCTGTCATGATGGCCCGAGACGGTATTGCCGGTGACGAGCGCGCGCAATTCGTCGCCGCTCAGCGGCTTGCCCTCGATCTGCGATGGCGGCGGCAAAGGCTGTTGCGCGGCCTGCTGCGCGACGGCAGGCCAGGCAGCCAGCAAACTTGCGAGAATCAGGAACGGTTGAAAGCGCATGCGTCAGGCCACACTGGCGCTCGGACGCGACGAAATTGCGGCATGCCAGCGCTTCACCGCGCCGAACTGCTCCGGCACGGCGATGCGGGCCGGCTTGCAGAATTCGAGCGCCACGAAGCCGGTAATGTCGGCGGCCGAGAAGGTTTCGCCGCAGATGAACGGCCCCTTGGCCAGTTGCGCATCGACGATGCTCAGGAAAGCCAGCGCCAGTTGCTTGTTATGTTCGCCCCATGCGGCGATCTGCGGCACCTGATAGCCCGCCATGCCGGGGTGGAGATGGCGGAACGCGTGTTGCACGGCAAGGTAGAATTCGAGTTCCATGCGCCGGTTCCACATCTCGACCTGGCCCTTTTCGCGTGGCGTGCGGCCGAACAGCGCCGGCTCCGGCTGCAACGCCTCGAAATAACGGCAGATGGCGATCGATTCGGTGATGACCGTGCCGTCGTCGAGTTCGAGCACCGGAATGCGCTGCAACGGGTTGAGCGCGGTGAAGGCCGGGCTCTGCTGCTCATGCCCGGCGAGGTCGAGCCGCGTGATCGGCACGTCGATGCCCTTTTCGATCAGGAACATCTCGGTGCGCCGCCCGTTCGGGGCGCGCGTGGCACTGTAAAGTCGCATGATTCCCGTTCCCTTGGCCGTTCGCGGCCAATGGATCACGCAGCCGTTTCGATAGCAACGGGCGGCATGGCGCGTCCGCCATGGATGCCGGGTCAAGCCCGGCAAAACACCGGTGCATTTCCGCCTCCCGTCTTGTCCCGGCCCTGCGCCGGGACCCAGGAGTCGTCACGCAAGGCCCCCTGGATTCCCCTGCGCGGGAATGACAGCGGTGCGAGAAGCCGCTCCTCACCGCCCCGGCTCGCGCGGATGCGCCTTGCGCCACTCGGCCGGGCGCTGGAAGCTACCGCTCCACACGCCGCGCGCATCGGAGCGCGCCTCGCGCTCCTCGGCCGTGTAGCCGCCATAGGCAACGGCGTGGCCCTGCCGCACCAACTCGGCGTTGATGTCGGCGCCGCGCATGCGGCACGTCACGAGCAGCCGGCCGTAAAGATCATGCTCCTGACCGATACAGGTGGCGAGGCCACGGCCAAGCAGCTTGCGCAGCGCCGCCCTCGCCTCGCGCCCGCACGGCCAGTCGAGCCCGTCCGAACGCCGGCAGGTCTGGCCGAGTTCCGGCGCGTCGAGCCCCTTGAGCCGCATTTCGACGCCATCGAGCCGCAACGAATCGCCATCGATCGCCGTCGCGAAACCGGTACTTGCGGTCTCGTCCTGGCGCGTCAGCGCGAGGGCGAGCGCCATGATGGCGGCCAGCACGAGGGTGGCGCGAACAACCGCCGGGAATCGCAGAGACATCAGCGACATTCATCACCGGCGTTTGGCATTTATCAATATTTCGTAAGCCATAACTGACAGGAATTGTGCCATGGCGCGCGATGCCAGTCCCGCGCCCGGTTATTGTTGCGTTTGCGTTGATCGGACCAGTCGATGAGCGGCATTACCGCCGAAATGATCGAGCGGAAGCACGGCGCCGAAGCCGAGGCCTCGCTGCGACGGCGCGAATTGCAGCGCCGGGTTCGCGACACGCGCGAAAAGCTGACCTCCTCCAGCGGCCTCAACCGCGCCTTCGACTACGATCTCGCCCGTCAGTTCGCCCAAAGCCGCATCAGCGCCACGCCGGGCCTGATGGTGTTCGCCCTGGCGACCGCCCTTGCGCTCGGCCTCAGCAACTGGGTCTCGGCCACGCCGCTGCTGATCTGGTGCGCCGTCGTGGTCAGCGTGATGGCGCTGATGGCTGCGCTGTGCCGCTATTTCCTGCGGCTACCGCAGGAGGCGGTGCGGGTCGATACTTGGCGGCTGCGCTTCGTGGCGGCGGAACTGGTGCACAGCATCGGCTGGGCGACCATCCTGAGCATCGTCGGCAGCAGCGACGGCGACATGGCCAAGATCCTGACGATCTTCGCCATGCTGGTGCTGGGCGCCATCGGCTCGATGATCTCGGCGACGATTCCCGCCGTATCCTACAGCGCCCTGGTGCCGCTCGGCATCGGCATGATCGCCGCCGCCCGCGTCAGCGCCGATGCGAATTTCTCGATGGTTTCGGTGATCGCGCTCGGCGCGCAGGCGCTGTTTGTGCTGTTGACGCAGCGGCTCTACGCCAATGCGGTGCAAAGCCTCGAGGCGCGCGCGGAAAAGGATTCCCTGATCGCCGAACTCGAGCAGCAGAAGGCGAAATCCGACGATTCCCGGCGTCGCGCCGAAGAGGCCAACATGGCTAAATCGCGCTTCCTCGCCACGATGAGCCATGAGCTGCGCACGCCGCTGAATGCCATCCTCGGCTTCTCGGAAGTGATGAAGAACGAGGTGTTCGGCCCGCACGCCGTACCTTCGTACAAGGAATATGCCGGCGATATCCATGCCAGCGGCCAGCACCTGCTCAACGTCATCAACGAGATCCTCGACCTGTCGCGCGTCGAGGCCGGGCGCTACGAGTTACAGGAGGAAGTCGTTGACCTGACGGCGATCGTCGAGGACTGCCTGCACATGCTCGAAATGCGCGCCCACGGCCGCAATCTCACCGTCAAGGCGCTGTTCGAAAAGGGCCTGCCGCGCATTTGGGCCGATGAGCGTGCGCTGCGCCAGGTCGCGCTCAACGTGCTGTCCAATGCCATCAAGTTCACGCCGCCCGGCGGCGAAATCACCGTCAAGGTCGGCTGGACGGTGAGCGGCGGTCAGTTCCTGTCGATCCGCGACACCGGCACCGGCATCCCGGAAGAGGAAATCCCGGTGGTGCTGACCAGTTTCGGGCGCGGCGCCGACGCCATCAAGCGCGCCCAGGAAGGCACCGGTCTCGGCCTGCCGATCGTCAAGAGCCTGATCGACCTGCATGGCGGCAGCTTCACGCTGAAATCGAAGGTCCGCGAAGGCACCGAGGTCATCATCACCATCCCGCCGGAGCGCGTGATGGAAGCCCTCGGCCCCCTCGACAAGGAGCCGCCGGCGCAGTTGCGCCGCCGTGCGTGAGGCGGCTGAAGACAGAAAACCCGGCACCGGAAAGATGTGACGGACGCCCTGATGTCATGCCCGACGCGCGCCAGCGCGATCGGGAATCCAGGAGTCGTCGCGCAAGTGGCCTCTGCTTTCCCGCCTGCGCGGGAATGACAGCGGATGCGATGGCGCTTTTCAGAAGCGGGATCGGCCGGTCAAGCCGGCCGATAACGGCTGAAATGTTTGTGCTTTCTCCTCCACCGTCATGGGCCGGTTCATCCGGCCCATCCCGATGCGAAGGGCGCTCCGTCCCGCCTACGCGGGAATAGCCGGAACCCGCAGGGCGCTCCCGCCCTCAGGCGTCCGCCAGCCAGCCGGCCTGCTGGCGCGTCGCCATGTCGTTATGGCAGGCGATCGCCGCCTTGAGGATGCCGCAGGCGAGCGACGCGCCGACCCCTTCCGGGCTGGCGATATCGAGCCGCAGCAGCGGTTGGAGCCCGAGCCGGGCGAGCAGCGCCGCATGGGCCGGGCCGGCCGCGTGCCCGGCGACGCAATGATCGAGCGCGCTGCTGTCGAGCGCATGCAGCACGGCGGCGGCAGCGGCCGTGGCATAGCCGTCGAGGATGACCGGGATGCGTTGCAGCCGCCCGGCGAGGATGGCGCCGGCGACCGCCGCGATATCGCGCCCGCCGAGCCGGCGCAGCACCTCGAGCGGATCGGCGAGCCGCCCGCGATGATGGGCGAGCGCCGCGCTCACCAGAGCGGCCGCGCCGTCATCGCCGGGAGCGACCCAATCCCCGGCCTCACCGCCATGGAGCGCGCAGGCGATTGCCGCGGCCGAAACGCTGCCGCCCTGCCCGAGCGCCGCGACGCAAAGCAGGTCGGCGCCGCCAGCGATGCACTCCATGCCGAACGCCATGGTGGCGGCGCAACCGGCCTCGTCGAGCGCATCGGCGCCGGTGAAATCGGGCGTCGGCAGGTCGAGCGCCAGATCGAACACCTTGAGGCCGAAATCGTAAGCGGCGCAGACCTGGTTGATCGCACCGCCACCGGCGGCATAAGCCTCGACCAGACGCCGCGTCGTCATGGCGGCATCCGCCGCGGCCATGCGGCCCGCGATGGCGTGGCTCGCCGCGAACATCGCCACCAGCGGGCGGTGCGTGCTCGGCATCGCCCTGCCCTGCCAGCCGGCCGCCCAGGCAGCCAGCGTCTCGAGATTGCCGAGGCTGCCCGGCGCCTTGATCAGCGTCGCCTCGCGTTCGGCGACGGTCGCGAGCGCCTCCTCATCCGGACCCGGCATCATGCGCACCAGGGCGCGAATATCGTCGAAAGGCAGGCCGGCATGCGTCATGATGGGCTTCTTGGGGCTCGTTTATGGGGTTAGCTGCTGCTATATCGACTGTTCATATAACAGGAAAGCTCCGGCGTGGCCCTGGACAGCCCCTGCGTCAATATCTGCGTGATCGACCAGGCGAGCGGCTTCTGCCTCGGCTGCGGACGCACCATCGCTGAAATCACCGCCTGGAGCGGGCTGGCGCCGGCCGCGCGCGCCAGCGTGCTGGCCGAGCTTGCGCCCCGTCTGGCTGAAATCAAGGAGGCAAAACAGCCATGCGGCTCGGCATATCCCTCGCGCTGATCCTCGGCACCATCGCGTTGCTGGTGCTGATGCCGGGTCAGGGCTCCATCGCGGGGCTGGAGCGCAACACCATCGCCGGCATCACCATCTCGATCGGCTGCGCGCTGCTCATCGGCGGCAGCGTGCTGCGGGGCTATCGCGGCCGGCTGCCGCAGGCGGTGCAGGCGATCGCCGTATGGCTGCTCATCATCCTGGCGCTGGTCGCCGGCTACAGCTACCGGTTCGAGTTGCAGGCGATCGCCAACCGCGTGCTCGGCAGCCTGGTGCCGGGCCTCGCCATCGGCGAGGCGGGCGGAGAAACCGTCATCACCCGCAACGGCGCGGGAACCTTCGCCATTTCCGGCCGGGTGAACGGCAAGCCGGCGCGCTTCATCTTCGATACCGGCGCCTCGACGGTGGTGATCCGCCAGGAGGATGCGGGCAGCTTCGGCATCGCCACCGCCGGACTGTCCTTCGACGTGCCGGTTTCGACCGCCAACGGCCGCACCACGGCCGCGCCGGTGATGCTGGCGAGCCTGTCGGTCGGGCCGATCACGCTGCATGACGTGCGCGCGCTGGTGGCGCGCACCGGCACGCTCGGCACCAACCTGCTCGGCCACAGCTTCCTGTCGCGGCTCGGCTCCTACACCGTCGAGGGCGACCGGCTGATCCTCAGGGCGCGGTAAAGCATCTTCCGAAGGATGGCACAGCCAATCTTGCGAAGAAAATCCGCTAGATCAAAAAGGTGGAGAGGAAAGTCGATTCAAAATCTTCACACCATCTGGATGACAAAGCGGCCGGCGACGGTGATCAGGAACAGCCCGAAGGCCAGTTCGAGCCGGCGCTTGGGCATGGCATGGGCCAGCCGCACGCCATAGGGCGTGGTCAGCATCGTGCTCGGCATCATCAGCACCAGGCCGATCAGCGAGACGAAACCGAGCGAGAGCGGTGGCAGCAGCGCCATTTTCGGCCAGCCGGCATAAATGTAGCCGAACATGCCGGGCACCGAGACCAGCACGCCGACGCCGGAAGAGGTCGCGATCGACTGGTGGATCGGCCGGTTATAAAGGCTCATCACCAGGTTCGACAGCCCGCCGCCGCCAATGCCCATCAGCGAGGACAGCACGCCGATGACCGCGCCATAGGCATGCATCAGCGGCCCCTTGGGCAGATCGGCGCCAAGGCGCCAGGAGTCGCGGCCGAACAGCAGCTTGGTCGCGGTGATGCCCGCCACCAGCACGAAGGCGAGCTTGAACACGAACGGTTGCGCCACGCGCGCGATCATGCTGCCGCCGATCACGCCGACCAGCACCGGCACCGCCCACGCCCGGAGGATGGCCATATCGACCGCGCCATGCGCGCGATGCGCCTGAAACGAGCGCACCGAGGTCGGGATGATGATCGCCAGCGAGGTGCCGACGCAAAGCGGCATGCGCACCGCCTCCGGCACGTCGAGCAGGCGGAAAACTTCATAAAGCACCGGCACCATCACCGCGCCGCCACCAACGCCGAACAGGCCGGCGAGCACGCCGGTGATCGCGCCGGCCGCGATCAGCGCAACGGCGAGCACGACGACTTCTTGCAGCGGGATACCGAGAATCATCAGGCGAAAACAGCCGGCGGCGGGAACAGGCGAGGCCGCTCTTGCGCCAAAAACCCGCCGCCGTAAAGCGGCCGGCCGACCCGCCCGCCCCTACTGCGTCAGGCGCACCGCCGACAGCGCCGCCCGGAACATCGCCTGCATCGCCTCGTCGATACCCTGCGTCGGCGTGACCTCGAAATAGAAGCCGGGCGAGGCGCAGGCCTTCAGCTTGGTCGGGATCGCCGGCGCCAGCGGGGCGACGTAGCTGTTGTAGAAGCCGTTGCTCGGGATCGGCAGATACGGCGTGTAGAGCACGGCGATGCGGATGTTGCGGTTCTTCACCGTGTCGCACAGGGTCGTGTCCATGGTGGTGATGAGCCGGTTGTAGACGGTCTTCTTCTTGCCGTTGATCGTCACGCTGACCGGCACGTTGCCAGCCTTGTAGGAGAGCAGGTTCGACTGCGTCACCACATTCGGCGGCGTATATTTTTTCGGATCGTACGGATCGGCCGTATTCGCGGCACCGGAGGCGTTGCCGTCCGGGCTCGCGCCGACCGGCTGGTCCTGCACGCCATCCGTCACCAGGAACAGGAACTGCATGGCCTGGTTCGCGGTCGAGCCGTCGCCGGGCGCCGGCATGTTGGTATTGATATGCGTCATCGCGGTGTCGAACGAGGTCTGCGTGTCGCGCTGGTTGTAGTAGGCATAGGCAAGGTCGATGCCGGAGGCCATGTCCTTAACGTTCGGCGCGCCGGTGGTGAGATTTCCGCTCAGGTCGCTGATCGTCTGCACGGTATCGCTGAACGTATAGACCGCCATCTTGAACTGGCTCGTCATCTGCTGCGCGTTGAAGGCGCTCTGGGCGAGGTTCTTGGTGGCCGAGCGCAGCACGTCGATGCGGGTGGTGACGTTGTTCTTCTTGGCGATGGTGTAATAGTCGGTGGTGCTGTCGCCCGTGATGCGCCCCTTGCTGTCGAATGTATGCTGGTGGCAGGCAAAGGCGCAGGAATCCGGCGTAACCGATTGCAGCTTGGCGATATCATCGTCCGTGGCGCCGAGCCCCATCGAGGGAGAATTGTCGAGCAACAGGTAGAAATTGACGAATTTCGGCTTGTCGGCCGCCGAGGTCGAGGAGCCGCCGAACGTCAATTTGTCGAAGCCGAGCGCCGCCAGGAAGGAGGTCTTGATCGTGGCCGTGTAGCTCACGGTCACGAAGACGCTGGTGACGCTGGTGCGCGGCGTGGCGCTCACTTCGGTCAGCACGACATCGGACGGGATCTGGGCGAGCGCCTTGAAATAGGTCTGGATTTCCGCCTGGTCCGGCAGGGCGAGATTGTTGCGCGCGCTCTTGGTGACTGCGGCCAGCGCAGCCGCATCGGCGGCGTTGTCGAGCTTCATGCGTTCGGCGTTGACGCGGCTGTAATCGATCGCCGCGCCGGCGAGGCCGGTCAGCGGCAGCAGCGACAGCGCGAAGATGACGACAACGTTACCTGCGGTCTCTTTCCTGAAACGGCGCAGCCGTCGAGTAAGAAAATCCAGCATGTGCAAGCCTGACCAAACGAAACATCCCATTCCGTAAGGTCAATACGCCTGATTCAATAAGAAATTCTGATGGAGCAACGGGCTGGCGTATTTGATCGCAGCAACGCCTTGTTAAGCATGTTCCGCGCGCAAGATCAGGCGACGCGCTCGACCTCTTCCGCCCGACCCGCTTCCAGCCATTCCCGCCCGCGCCGGATATGGACCAGCGCGGCCGCGAGCGTCTCGATACCGGCGCCGTCCTTGACGCCTTCCACCGCGAGATGCCGGCGCCAGGCGCGCGCGCCGGGCTGGCCCTGGAACAGCCCGAGCAGGTGGCGCGTCACGGCGTGGAGCCGGCCGCCGGCCGCCAGATGCGCCGCCAGATACGGCTCCAGCGCGGCAAGCGCATCGAGGGCGTCGTCGAACGGCGCCGGCGCGCCGAAGATGAGCGAATCGACATCGAGCAGCAGGCCGGGATTCTGATAGGCGGCGCGGCCGAGCATGACGCCATCGACATGCGCGAGATGGCCAAGCGCCTGATCGAGCGAGACAATACCGCCATTGATCGCGATCGGCACCTGCGGATAGGCCTGCTTGAGCCGGTAGACGAGCGCGTGGTCGAGCGGCGGCACCTCCCGGTTTTCCTTGGGCGAGAGGCCCCTGAGCCAGGCCTTGCGCGCATGCACGGTGAGCGCATCGGCGCCGGCCGCCAGCACCTCGCCGGCGAGCGTGAACAGCGCCGCCTCCGGCTCCTGCTCATCGACGCCGATGCGGCACTTGACGGTGACGGGCACGGCAACCGCCGCCTTCATCGCCGCGACGCAAGCGGCCACCCGCGCCGGCTCCAGCATCAGGCAGGCGCCGAAATTGCCGCCCTGCACCCGGTCGGACGGGCAGCCGACATTGAGATTGATTTCGTCATAGCCGAGATCGGCGCAGATTTTCGCCGCCTCGGCCAGCGTCCGGGGGTCCGATCCGCCAAGTTGCAGCGCGACCGGGCTTTCCTCAGGCGAGAAGCCGAGCAGGCGCGCGCGATCGCCATGGATCACCGCCCCCGGCGTCACCATCTCGGTATAGAGCCGCGCATGACGCGACAGCAGGCGATGGACGAAGCGGCAATGCCGGTCCGTCCAGTCCATCATTGGCGCAATGGAGAAGCGATAAGCCTGAAACTGCGTCATTTTTCGCTTTTCAACCCGCAGGTATCCCTGCTCAACCGGCCTGCTTCGGGTCGTCGCCCTCGCCCGGCTCCTGCCCGTAGAACAGCTTGCCAAGCGCGATCGGCTCGCGGCCCATGTTGCGGCGGTGCAGGTTGGTGTCGCGCAGCGAATAGACGCAGCCGCAATATTCCTGCTGGTAGAACTGCTCACGCTTGCTGATCTCGATCATGCGGGCCGAGCCGCCGCCCTTGCGCCAGTTGAAATCCCAATAGGACAGGCCGTCGTAATGGCCGGCGGCGCGCTGGCCGCAATCGTTGATCTGCGCCATGTTCTTCCAGCGCGAAATGCCGAGCGAACTCGTCATGACCGGAAAGCCATGCTCGTGGGCGTACAGCGCCGTGCGCTCGAAGCGCATGTCGAAACACATCGTGCAGCGGGCGCCGCGCTCCGGCTCCCATTCCAGCCCCTTGGCGCGCGCGAACCAGTTTTCCTTGTCGTAATCGGCATCGACGAAGGCAACGCCGTGCTTCTCGGCGAAGCGCACATTCTCATCCTTGCGCAGAAGGTACTCCTTCAGCGGATGGATGTTGGGGTTGTAGAAAAAGATCGTGTAGTCGATGCCCGAGGCCAGCATCGCCTCCATGACCTCGCCCGAACAGGGCGCGCAGCATGAATGCAGCAGGACCTTCGTCTCGCCACCGGGCGGAAGCAACTTCTGGCGCACAAGCTCTGTCATGGCCGGCGTCTTAACCGATCGCGGCGCAAAATACCACAGCGGGCGCTCACCTGCCGCCACGATCCGGAGCCGTTCGCGGATTGGGGGCTTCCCGTGCTAGGCTGGAAGCTGTATCGGCAGTCCGAGCGGCCTCCGCCGCCCCATGAGGAGACCCATGCCCGACCCGGCTGGCAGTTATTCCGACCTTATCGGAATTCTCGCCGTATTCATTCTCGTCCTCGCCAACGGCTTCTTTGTCGCGGCGGAATTCTCACTGGTCTCGGTGCGCCGCAGCCGCGTTGCGGAACTGGTCGGCGCCGGAAGGACCAACGCGCTCGCGCTGCAACGCGCGGTCGACCATCTCGACAGCCATCTCGCGGCCACCCAGCTCGGCATCACGATTTCGTCACTGGCGCTCGGCTGGGTCGGCGAGCCGGCGCTCGCCCATCTGATCCAGCCGCTGCTCGGCATGCTGCCGCACGAGATGGCGGTCGCCGCCTCGCACACCGTGGCGGTGGCGATCTCGTTCATCATCATCACCGCGCTGCATATCGTGCTCGGCGAACTCGCGCCGAAAAGCCTGGCGCTGCAACGCACCGAGGTGACGGCCTTGTGGGTCGTGCGCCCGCTGACGCTGTTCCTGTTCCTGCTGCGCCCGGCGATCCTGTCGCTCAACGGCCTCGGCAACCTCGTGCTGCGCCTGTTCGGGCTCAAGCCCGGCACCGGCGAGGGCTCGCTGCACTCCGCCGAGGAGTTGCGCATGCTGGTCGCTGAAAGCCAGGAGGCCGGCCTGCTGCTCCACTCGCAGCAGGAGGTGGTCGACCGGGTCTTCACCATCGGCAACCGGCGTATCGCCGACATCATGACGCCGCGGCGCGAGGTCGACTGGATCGACATCGAGGACGATCAGGCGGAAATCCTCAAGACGATCCGCGAAGCGCGCCACGAGCAGTTGCTGGTCGGGCGCGGCAGCATCGACGACCCGATCGGCCTGATCGTCAAGCACGACCTGCTCGACCAGGCTCTCGACGGCAAGCCGCTGAAACCGCTGGCGATCATTCGCGAGCCGCTGGTGGTGCATGAATGGGCACCGGTTTTCCAGGTGCTCGATCGCTTCAAGAAGGCGCCGGTGCGCCTCGCCATCGTCATCGACGAGTATGGCAGCCTCGAGGGCATCGTCACCCAGACCGACCTGCTCGAGGCCATCGCCGGCGACCTGCCCGACGCCGACGAACAGCCCGACGTCGTCGAGCGCAAGGACGGTTCGCTGCTGATCGACGGCATGATGCTGGCTTACGATGCGTTCAACAGGCTCGGGCTCAAGGTGCGCGACATGGATGGCGACTTCCACACCGTCGCCGGCTTCGCGCTGTCATGCCTCGACCACCTGCCCGAGGCCGGCGAGCAGTTCGACTACGAGGACTGGCGCTTCGAGATCGTCGACATGGACGGCCACCGCATCGACAAGATCCTCGCCACGAAAATCCCGGCCGAGTGACTCTGGGTCCCGGATCAAGTCCGGGACAAGACGGTTGCGTTTCCTCAACGTTTTGCCCCGGCCCTGAGCCGGGGCCCAGGCAACCTCCCGCCATCCAAGCGGGATGGGCCGGTCAAGCCGGCTTATTCCGCCGCTGGAACGGGCCGAACACCGGCCTCGGCCAGATGCGCGTCGATCAGGGCGGCCGCCACCGCCGCGACCGAGCCGGCCGGGCCGCCGGGGCCGAAAAGCTGGCCGGACACGAACAGGCCTTCGAGCAGCAGCAGCAGGCCGTCGCCGAGTTCGTCCGGCCGCGCCGCGCCCATGGCGCGCGCCATGGCGGCAAGGCGCGCGCGCAGGCGCTGCTTGTTGGCCAGCGCGATCGCATGGGTCGGATGGCCCTCCTGCGGATATTCCAGCACCGCGTTGGTCAGGCCGCAGCCGCGATAGCCCGGCCGCAGCGCATAGCCGGCGCGCCGGGTGAAATAGCCGATGATCTGCTGGCGCGGGTCAGCGGCGCCGGGCGCCATCTCGGCGTCGAACTGCACCCAGAAATCGCAGTCGTAATCCTCCAGATAGGCAACCGCGAGGCTGTCCTTGGAGGTGAAACTGCGGTACAGGCTCGGCTTGGTGACGCCGGCGCGGTTGACGATCTGCTCGACGCCGACCGCGCGGATGCCTTCCTTGTAGAACAGCGCGCGCGCCGTATCACGAATGCGCTCGGCGGCGCGTTTCGGCATGGAACCGCCGGTTTCCGATCGCTTGCTGAATTGTGACATATGACACTCGAAATCCGCCGCCCACGCACAAGGCAGCTTGACAATGTTACCGATCGGTACGCAGTTGGGCGGACCGTAACGTACCGGTCAGTCACATGACACAGCTTATAATCCCGAAGCGGCGCCTTGGCCAGAACTATGCCTTCGTCGTCGTCGGCGTGATCTTCGTGGCGCTGCTCGTCTCGGCCGGCCTGCGTTCGACGCCCGGCGTGCTGATGCTGCCGCTCGAGCGCGCCTTCGGCTGGAACCGCGACATCATTTCGCTTTCGGCTGCGATCGGCATCCTGCTCTACGGGCTCATCGGCCCGTTCGCCGCCGCGCTGATGCAGCAGATCGGCATCAGGCGCACCATCATCGGCGCGCTGGTGCTGATGTCGAGCGCCGCCGGCCTGAGCTATTTCATGAGCGAATCCTGGCAGCTCATCGCCAGTTGGGGCGTGCTCAGCGGCCTCGGCACCGGCTGCGTCGCGACCGTGCTCGGCGCCACCATCGTCAACCGCTGGTTCGTCAGCAATCGCGGCCTGGTGATGGGGCTGCTGACCGCTAGCACCGCCACCGGCACGCTGGTCTTCATGCCGCTGCTCGCCGCGCTCGCGCAATATAGCGGCTGGCAGGCCGTGGTGCTGACCATGGCGGCGGTCAGCGCCGCCCTGATTCCCCTCGCCTATTTCCTGGTGCCCGAGCGCCCGTCCGATGTCGGCATGGTGCCTTATGGCGCCGCGCCCGGCACGCCGCCGCCGGCCGCCATCCCGGCGCAGAACCTGATCGCGCGCACCTTCGGCGTGCTCGGCCGCGCCTCGCGCACCAAGGCGTTCTGGCTGCTGTTCGCCACCTTCTTCGTGTGCGGCTTCACCACCAACGGCCTCGTCGGCACGCATCTGATCGCGATGTGCGGCGATTACGGCATCGCCGAGGTGCAGGCCGCCGGGCTGCTCGCCGTGATGGGCATTTTCGACCTGATCGGCACCACCGCCTCCGGCTGGCTCACCGACCGGTTCGACGCGCGCAAGCTGTTGTTCATCTATTACGGTCTGCGCGGCATCTCGCTGATCTACCTGCCTTATTCAGGGTTCTCGTTCTACGCGCTGGCGATCTTCGCCGTGTTCTACGGCCTCGACTGGATCGCCACCGTGCCGCCGACGCTGAAACTCGCCAACGAGAATTTCGGCGATGCCGACACGCCGATCGTGTTCGGCTGGATCCTGGCCGGGCACCAGCTTGGCGCGGCGAGCGCGGCGTTCTTCGCCGGCTACATGCGCACCCAGACCGGCAACTATCTCGAGGCCTTCGTCATCGCCGGCCTGACCGGTCTGATCGCCGCGATCCTGGCGCTGATGATCCGCACGCGCCGCGCCGAGCCGCAACTGGCGGCGGCGTAAGGCCACTATCCGCCCCCTTGTCCCGGATTTAATCCGGGACCCAGCATCATATGAGGCCTGGGCCCCGGCTCAAGGCCGGGGCAAGAGCGTGGAGGAAACGCAGAGCCTGTGCCAGGCCTCGCCCGGCACCTGCCCGATCACGTCTTCAACGGCACCTTGGGCACCGAGCCGCGTCCGCCCTTGCCGCTGCGGCCGGAGACTTCCGGCTCCGGCTTGGGCAGGATCTTGGCGGCGGCCTTCTTGCGCGGGCTGCGCTTGCGCTTCGGCTTGGCCGAGGCCTCCTGCACCGCCTTTTCAGGACGCGGCAGCATCGGGCCGTCGGGATAGACGAAGCCGAGCTTCTTGGCGCCGGCCTCATCCTTGACCACCATGACCCGCACCGTGCCGCCGCCCTTCAGGCGGCCGAACAGCACCTCGTCGGCGAGCGGCGTCTTGATGTCGCGCTGGATCAGCCGCGCCATCGGACGCGCGCCCATCGTCTCGTCATAGCCGTTCTCGACCAGCCAGTTGCGCGCTTCGTCCGTCAGTTCGATCGACACGTTGCGCTCGGAGAGCTGCGCGTCGAGCTGCATGATGAACTTGTCGACGACCTGCGCCACCACCGGCACCGGCAACTGCCCGAAGCTGATGATCGCGTCGAGCCGGTTGCGGAATTCCGGCGCGAACAGCTTGTTGATCGCCTCGGTGTCGTCGCCCTCGCGCTTGGCGCGCGTGAAGCCGAACGCCGCCTTGGCCATGTCGGCCGCGCCCGCATTCGTCGTCATGATGATGATGACATTGCGGAAATCGACCTGCTTGCCGTTATGGTCGGTCAGCTTGCCGTGATCCATGACCTGCAACAGGATGTTGAACAGGTCGGGATGCGCCTTCTCGATCTCGTCGAGCAGCAGCACGCAATGCGGGTGCTGGTCGATACCGTCGGTCAACAGGCCACCCTGGTCGAAACCGACATAGCCCGGCGGCGCGCCGATCAGCCGGCTGACCGTGTGACGCTCCATGTATTCCGACATGTCGAAGCGCAGCAGCTCGACGCCGAGCACCTGGGAAAGCTGCTTGGCAACCTCTGTCTTGCCGACGCCGGTCGGGCCGGAGAACAGGTAGCTGCCGATCGGCTTGTCGCCATCGCGCAGGCCGGCCCGCGACAGCTTGATCGCGGCGGCAAGCTGCGAAATCGCGCTGTCCTGGCCATAGACCATGCGCTTGAGCGTGGTCTCCATGTGCTGCAGCACTTCCGCATCGTCCTTGGACACGGTTTTCGGCGGAATGCGCGCCATGGTGGCGATCGTGCTCTCGATTTCCTTGATGCCGATGGTCTTCTTGCGCCGCGCCTCGGGCAGCAGCATCTGCGAGGCGCCCGATTCGTCGATCACGTCGATCGCCTTGTCGGGCAGCTTGCGGTCGTGGATGTAGCGCGCCGACAATTCCACCGCCGCCCGCACCGCCTCGTTGGTGTATTTGAGCTTGTGGAACTCCTCGAAATACGGCTTCAGCCCCTTGAGGATCTCGACCGTATCGGGCACCGACGGCTCATTGACGTCGATCTTCTGGAAGCGCCGCACCAGCGCGCGGTCCTTCTCGAAATGCTGGCGGAATTCCTTGTAGGTCGTCGAGCCGATGCAGCGCAGCGAGCCCGAGGCCAGCGCCGGCTTGAGCAGGTTGGAGGCATCCATCGCCCCGCCAGACGTCGCGCCAGCGCCGATCACCGTATGGATCTCGTCGATGAACATGATCGCCTTCGGGTGGGCCTCGATCTCCTTCATCACCTGCTTCAGGCGTTCCTCGAAATCGCCGCGGTAGCGCGTGCCGGCAAGCAGCGTGCCCATGTCGAGCGAGAACACCGTCGCATCGGCCAGCACTTCCGGCACCTCTCCGGTGACGATCTTGCGGGCGAGGCCCTCCGCGATCGCCGTCTTGCCGACGCCGGGCTCGCCGACGAGCAGCGGATTGTTCTTCTGGCGCCGGCACAGCACCTGGATGGTGCGCGCGACCTCGCTCTCGCGCCCGATCAGCGGGTCGATCTTGCCGATCTTGGCCTTCTCGTTGAGGTTGACGCAGTAGGCGCTGAGCGCGTCCTGCTTCTTTTCCTTCTTGCCCTCGCTGGCCTTGGCCTCGTTCTCCTCGTCGTCGGCGCCCTTGGGCGGCCGGCTTTCGGAAAGTCCGGCGCGCTTGGCGATGCCATGGCTGATGTAGTTGACGGCATCGTAGCGCGTCATGTCCTGCTCCTGCAGGAAATAGGCGGCATGGCTCTCGCGCTCGGCGAAGATCGCCACCAGCACGTTGGCGCCGGTCACCTCCTCGCGGCCCGACGACTGCACATGGATCACCGAGCGCTGGATGACGCGCTGGAAGCCGGCGGTCGGCTTGGATTCCTCGCGTCCGTTGGTCACCAGCCCGGCCAGCTCGCCGTCGATATACTCGACCAGCGCCTTGCGCAGCGCATCGACATCGACATTGCAGGCACGCATCACCGCGAGCGCGTCCTGATCCTCGATCAGCGACAGCAGCAGATGTTCGAGGGTCGCATATTCGTGCCGGCGCTCGTTGGCGAAGCCCAGCGCGCGGTGAAGGGTCTGTTCGAGGCTGCGAGAGAACGAGGGCAAGGGAACCTCACTTCTTTTCCATGATGCATTGTAGCGGATGCTGGTGCTTGCGGGCAAAATCCATCACCTGCGTCACTTTGGTTTCCGCCACCTCATATGTGTAGACGCCACACTCTCCGACGCCGTGATGATGGACATGGAGCATGATCTGCGTCGCGGCCTCCCGATCCTTGTTGAAGAACCTTTCGAGCACATGCACGACGAACTCCATCGGCGTGTAATCGTCGTTCAGGATCAGCACCCGGTACAGGCTGGGCCGCTTGGTCTTGGTCTTCGTCTTGGTCGCGACGACGGTTCCGTTGCCGTCGTCGCCCTGGCCGGGCGCACGTCGTTTGTCCGATGCGATCGTGGTAAGATCACGGCGAGGCTGAGCCAATTCCGGCACTGATAGCTCCGATGAATCCAGGTTCCGCACGGAAGGTTGCGGCAAAATCACCCTGCACTCAAGCACCCCCGCACCGGTCATACCGAGATTTAGGGATGCAGCGGGCTTTCTTCCAGTAGGTGCGGCGCGCATGGCGGCCGGGCGCTGAATGCGGGTCTGGACAGAAGGCGCCATCTCCGCCTGGTCCCCGGCTCAAGGCCAGGGAAAGACGCGCGAGGAAACGCCACCGTCTTGTGCCGGACTTGATCCGGCACCCAGCAGCAATCGCCGCACCTCACCGATCGGGATCGGCGGATCAAGTCCGCCGATGACGGCTGAAATGTTCGCGCCTTCTCCTCCGCCGTCGTGGGCCGGCTTGACCGGCCCATCCCGATGCGAAAGGCGGAGCGGTTTCCAGCAGGTCATCGCCAGACAACAAAAAAGCCCGGCGGAGCCGGGCTTGTAAGGACCGTGGCGCAAGGTTCGCGTCGCGAACCCCGGCCAACAATCTTATCGAAGAAGATTACTTGACGGCAGCCTTGGCAACCGCGGTCTCGAAGGGCTTGTAAAGCTCCTTGGCAAGGCCGGTATAGAGCTCGCCGAGGCGGGTGGCCTGGGCCACGAAACCCTCATAGGCGGCCTTGGCATAATCGGTCTGCACTTCGACGGCCTTGTCGAAGGTCTTGACGCCAAGCAGGCGCTCGAGAGCGGCGGAACCCTGCTCGAACGACTTCTTCGAGTACTCGGCGGATTCGGTGGCGATCGTCTGGACGCTCTTCGAAACGGCGCCAAGGCTCTTCACCGTGGCATCGACGTTCTCTTTGCTGATTTTCTGAAAATTCTCGAAACCCTGGACCATGACGCTCTCCTTCATGCTGCGTGAGGCGGTGGCAGCCCGGAAAGCCACACCGTCGATGAACCGTATATGTTGCATCGCACAATAAATGTCAAGCCCTGTTTGCGATGCAGCGCGAACAATCGGCAACCGGCGAATTACGTGGCAATTTACCGATTTGTAACGTCGTCTGCATTACCCTTCGAAGTCGTGGCGAATGTGCAACAGGCGGCCTGGGCGGCGGTCCTGACGTTCGGCTTCACAGCCGGTCGCGTCGTGTTTCGAGGGTAACGAGTATGCTTAGAGTAGGCGTCGCGAGTGGCTCCACCCGCCTTGTCTCGTATTTCATGCTGTGCGTTTTCGCCGCGGGTGCGGTGATCATCTCCAGCAATCCGGCCGACGCCCGCCGCCGCCATCACGCGCATAAACGGCACGCCGCCGCCGCGCCCTATTCGCCGCCCTACGCCTCGATCGTCGTCGACGCCAATACCGGCAAGGTGCTGGAAGCCACCAACGCCGACGCCAAGCGTTTTCCGGCCTCGATCACCAAGGTGATGACCCTCTACCTGCTGTTCGAGGCGCTGGAGGACAAGCGCGTCACCCTCGACACCGAATTGCGCGTCTCGGCCAAGGCCGCCGCCCAAGCCCCATCCAAGCTCGGGTTCAAGCCCGGCGAGACGATCGATGTCGAGGATGCCATCAAGGCGATCGTCACCAAATCGGCCAACGACGTCGCCATGGCCATTGCCGAGAATATCGGCGGCAGCGAGGAACGCTTTGCCGCGATGATGAACCGCAAGGCGCGCGAGCTGGGCATGAACAGCACGCATTACGAAAACCCGAACGGCCTGCCCGATGCCAAGCAGGTGACCACGGCACGCGATCTCGCCGTGCTCGGGCGCGCCATCCAGGAGCGTTTTCCGCGCCAGTACCGTTATTTCTCGACGCGCAAGTTCACCTTTCGCGGCCACGTCATTCCGAGCCATAACCGGCTCGTCGGCAGCGTCGAAGGCGTCGACGGCATCAAGACCGGCTATACCCGCGCCTCCGGCTTCAACCTGCTGACCTCGATCCGCACCGATGGCCGCCACCTGATCGGCGTCGTGCTCGGCGGCAAGACCTCGCGCTGGCGCGACCAGCGCATGGCTTCGCTGCTGGAGGACAATCTCGATGAGGCCTATGCCGGCCGCGCCGTCGCCTCGGTCCTTCCCAAGGCCGAACGCGAGGAGCGCAGCGCGCCGCCGCAGGCAAGCTCGACCCGCGAGGCGGTGGCGAAGGAGGCGGTTCCGCTGCCCGCCGAACGCGCCAAACCCGCCGTGGTCGCCGAATTGACCCGCCCGGCCGCCGACGACACCCGCGTGGCCGGCGAACCGCTGCGCATCCGGCCGCAAAGCGGCAGCACCGCCATTCGCGGCGCGACCGGCCCGGTGACCGCCAGCGTCACGCCGACCGGCCCCGCGATGCGCTGGATCACCGGCCCGGCCGGCCGGCCGTTGCAGCAGCATCTCGCGCAGGGCATCGACCGGAGCGACTTGATCCCGCCGGGCGCCGTGCCGTTCACCAATTCGATCACCCAGCGTTCGATCGCGACCGGCAATGCGCAGCCGCTCCCCAAGGCTGCCGAGCCCGCCAAGGTTGCGTCCGCCGAGCCGGCCAAGGCCGAGACCACCGCCTCGATCGGCAAGCGGCCGGCCGCCGCCGCGCAGCGCAGCGGCTGGGTGATCCAGATTGCCGCGACCGAGGATGAAGCCAAGGCCAAGGACCTGCTCGACGCCGCCAAGACGAAGGCCGCGCGCCCGCTCAAGGGGGCCGAGCCGTTCACCGAGCGCGTCGTCGTCAAGGGCGGCTCCACGCTCTATCGGGCGCGCTTCGCCGGCTTCGACGACAGCGACGACGCGCAGGCGGCGTGCCGCGCCGTGAAGAAGGTCGGCTTCCACTGTTTCGCCCAGAAGGTCTAGGGCGGACACCGCTCTCGCCCCGTCAACCGCAAGCATCGTCGCGTGGAGTATTCAGCGATGTCGGCTCAGAAGAACGTCCTTGGCTTCGTTGATCCGGGCCGCCAGATACGTCGTCCCGCCATGGTCGGGATGCAGTTTCTTCATGAGCGCCCGGTAAGCGGCACGGATGCTTTCAGCCGAAGCGCCCGGCTGAAGGCCCAGGATCTCATAGGCCTCCTGCGGCGCCATTACGGACGGCTTCGCCGCAGCGCCCTGCCCCTCGTCCGCATCGAACTGGAAGTCCTGACGCCAGCCGGCAAACCGGCGGTCGAGATGTGCTTCCAGGAAACCGAGGGCGGCCACATCGGCACGCTGGGCCAGGCGCAATAGCGAAACCAGCTCGTCGCGCGTCAACTGGTCGAGACGCCGGCCGGCGAGCGGCCCGGCCAGCACCTCGCCGTTGATCGCGCCGGAACGGGGATCGACCTCGACCGAGAGCAGCGCCGTGCGGATGTGGGATTTGCCGGCGCCGCCAAACCCGGTCCAGCGGTCGATCGCCACCTTGAGATTGTCGTGGCCGAGCAGCCACGCACCGACGCCGCCGAGCACGATGCCCATATCGAAGCGGCCGCGCACCGCCAGCAGGCCGCCAAGCGCCAGCGCACCGACGCCGGCGAGCTTGCGGCCCTGCTTGGCCAGCGCCATCGGCTTGGCGGACAGGTAGCCCTTGCCGATCGCCCACAGCACGATCGCCACGGCCAGGACAATGAACAGTGTCACGGCGCGACACCTCGCGAGCCACCCATCAGCGCGACCTCTCGATGCCGGCCTCGATGACTACGCGGCCGCCGACGCGCAGCTCGGTATTGCCGAAACGGATATGGCGGCTGTCGTTGCGTGATGCCGCCACGGCCGGCCCCCCGGCCTGCACCGGCGCGCGGCATCCTCGCGGCAGCGAGGTCACGCCCGGCGCGGTCTCGACCGGCTTGCAATCACGCGCGAAAGCCGGCGCGGCCGACAGGCCGGCGCAGGCGGCGAACAGGAGGAAGCGATACATGGTCCCCGCGACATTGGCTGCTTGGAAAGGTCCATGATGGTACAGGAGCGCCGGTGCCGCCACAACGCTCACAGCAGGCCGAGTAGCGCGAGTTCGCGCCGCAACTCCTCCGGCATCTGGCCGACATCGTCGCCACGCGCCCCGATATCGGCGGGCGCATCCTTGGCCGCCAGATAGCGCCAGCCCTGGAACGGCCTGACCGGGCGCGGGCTCACCGGCACGACCACCGGCTCGAGCACGATATGGCAGCGCCCGATGCCGCCCTCGTCGGTGAAGGGCCGGATGGCGAGAATGGCCTGCCGGCACGAAAGCTGGCCCTTGATCACCCAGTACAGCGAGCCCTGCCCGGCGATCTCGCCGAGCCGCTTCGGCACCATGCGCGTCGTGTGCTTCTGCTCGTACGGCCGGCCGAGGCGGTGGTCATGCGTGCGCATCTCCTCGATCCAGTCCTCGAGGTCCTGGATGGAGTCGGTGCCGACACAGAGCTTCAGCAGGTGAAGGGGCATGGCCCCGTTGTAATGCCTCGCCGCGCGCGGACAAGCGGCCAGTGACGGAAAACCACAGGGAACGGCAGAGTGCCGGGCTGAAGCGTCCACTGGCATGCTGTCATTGTCATTCCCGACGCGCGCCAGCGCGATCGGGAATCCAGGAGTCGTTTGCGCAATGGCCTCTGGATTCCCGCCTTCGCGGGAATGACACTGGAGGAGAAAAGCGCGCCCGGCTTCCTGGGCCCCGGCTCAAGGCCGGGGAAAGATCGGCCGAGGAAACGCCACCGTCTTGTCCCGGACTTGATCCGGGACCCAGTCCCCTACGCGCCGGCTTCAACAATCAGAATCGTCGCGCCCTCGGCAACCTGCGCGCCAACCTCTGCCGCAACGCTGGCGACACGGCCCGCGCGCGGCGCAACAAGCGCGTGCTCCATCTTCATCGCCTCGACCACGGCAATTTTCTGCCCCTTCTCGACCGCATCGCCCTCGCCCACCATCAGCGCGATCAGCTTGCCGTGCATCGGCGCCTTGATCGCGCCGCCAGCGCTAGCACCCTCGGCCGCATCGAGATCGGCGTCGAGCATGTCCTTGCGCCGGATGCGGACCTGGCGGCCGCCATGCACGGCGAGCAAGGCATCGCCCGCCGTGATGAAGCGCGCATCCTTGGCATCGAGCGCCGCCACGCCCTCGGCACGGGCCTGCGCATGCCCGGCCACGAAGCTCAGCGACAGCACGACGCTCTCGCCATCGGCCTCGACCGCGAAAGCGCCGCCGCGCGGCCCGGAGAGCTGGAACCCGTCGCTCGCGCTCCACGGATCATCCGCGATCGCGTTGCGCGCGGCACCGATGCCGGCAAGCCGCGCCATCTCGCGCTCGAACAGCCTTTCGCCGGCTGCGGCGACCACGCCGAGATCGAACGGCTGCGGCACGGCACCGAGCCCCTCGAGATCGCGCTCGATCAGCCCGGTATCGAGCTTTTCGGCGCGAAAATCCGCGTGGTCGATCAGCTTGCGCAGAAAGGCGACGTTGGTCTTCGGCCCCGCGACGAGCGTATCGCCAAGCGCCGCGCTCAGCCGGTCGAGCGCCTCGTCGCGCGTTGCGCCATGCGCGATCACCTTGGCGATCATCGGATCGTAGAACGGCGTCACCGTGCCGCCCTCGACGACGCCGCTATCGACGCGCACGCCCTTGCCCTCCGGCAGCTTCAGCGCCCACAGGCGACCGGTCGATGGCAGAAAACCCTTTTCCGGGTCCTCGGCATAGACGCGCGCCTCGACGGCATGGCCGTTAATGGCAAGCTGCTCCTGCCGGAACGGCAGCGTGCCGCCGGCCGCGACATGGAACTGCAACTCGACCAGATCGAGCCCGGTGATCGCCTCCGTCACCGGATGCTCCACTTGAAGGCGCGTGTTCATCTCCATAAAAAAGAAGCCGTCGGCGCGCAGGCCCTTCGAGCCGTCGGCGATGAACTCGACCGTGCCAGCGCCGACATAGCCGACGGCGCGCGCCGCCTCGACCGCCGCCTTGCCCATCGCAGCGCGCACATCCGCCGGCATGCCGGGGGCTGGCGCTTCCTCGATCACCTTCTGGTGGCGGCGCTGCATCGAGCAGTCGCGCTCGAACAGATGCACGACATTGCCGTGCCCATCGGCGAAGACCTGGATTTCGACATGGCGCGGCGCGGTGACGTATTTTTCCACCAGCACGCGGCCGTCGCCGAACGCGCTCTCGGCCTCGCGCTTGGCCGAGTTCAGCGCCTCCTCGAACTCGATTACCTTGTCGACGCGCTTCATGCCCTTGCCGCCGCCGCCGGCGACCGCCTTGATCAGCACCGGGAAGCCGATGCTCTCGGCATGCTTGCGCAGGAAGGCCGGCTCCTGACGCTCGCCGTGATAGCCCGGCACCACCGGCACGCGCGCCTTCTCGACCAGCGCCTTGGCGGCATCCTTCAGGCCCATGGCGCGGATGGCAGAAGCGGGAGGCCCGACGAACACGATGCCGGCCTCGGCGCAGCTTTCCGAGAAATCGGCATTCTCCGACAGGAAGCCGTAGCCGGGATGGATGCTGGCGGCGTTTGCCTTCTTCGCCACCTCGAGGATAACGTCGCCGCGCAGATAGCTGTCGCGCGCCGGCGCCGGGCCGATCAGATAAGCCTCATCCGCCATCTTCACGTGCGGCGCGTGGCTGTCTGCCTCGGAATAGACCGCGATGGTGCGCATGCCGAGCCGGCGCGCCGTGCGCATGATCCGGCAGGCGATCTCGCCGCGATTGGCGATCAGCACGCTTTCAAGCATCGAACCTGGCTCCTCGCGCTATTCTCACAAGCCCCGCAACCTTCCTTCTCCCCTTGCGGGAGAAGGTGGCGCGAAGCGCCGGATGAGGGGTACCTCGCGCCACCCCCTCATCCCCCTACCGGGACCTTCTCCCGCAAGGGGAGAAGGGCGACAATCCTTTAGTACAGCACCACGCTGCGGATCGACTTGCCCTCATGCATCAGGTCGAACGCATCGTTGATCTTGTCGAGCGGCATGGTGTGGGTGATCAGGTCGTCGATGTTGATCTTGCCGTCCATGTACCAGTCGACGATCTTCGGCACGTCGGTGCGCCCGCGCGCGCCGCCGAAGGCCGAACCCTTCCACACGCGCCCGGTGACGAGCTGGAACGGCCGCGTCGAGATTTCGGTGCCGGAAGGCGCCACGCCGATGATGATGCTCTCGCCCCAGCCGCGATGGCAGCATTCCAGCGCCTGGCGCATGGTGTGGATATTGCCGATGCACTCGAACGAAAAATCCGCGCCGCCACCGGTCAGGTCGACGATCGCCTCGACCACCTTGTCGCGGCCGACCTCGTCCGGGTTGACGAAATGCGTCATACCGAACTTCTTCGCCATCTCGACCTTGGCGGGATTGAGATCGACGCCGATGATCTTGTCGGCGCCGACCATGCGCGCGCCCTGGATGACGTTGAGGCCGATGCCACCAAGGCCGAACACCACGACATTGGCGCCGGGCCACACCTTGGCGGTGTAGACCACCGCGCCGATGCCGGTGGTGACGCCGCAGCCGATATAGCAGATCTTGTCGAACGGCGCGTCCTCGCGCACCTTCGCCACCGCGATCTCGGGCAGCACGGTGAAGTTCGAGAAGGTCGAGCAGCCCATGTAATGGAACACCTCGCCGCCATCGCAGGAGAAGCGCGACGTGTTGTCGGGCATCAGCCCCTGCCCCTGCGTGGACCGGATGGCGGTGCACAGGTTCGAGCGCTGCGACAGGCAGGTTTTGCAGGACCGGCATTCCGGCGTGTAGAGCGGGATGACATGGTCGCCGACCTTGACCGAGGTCACGCCCGCGCCGATCTCGCGCACGATGCCGGCGCCCTCATGGCCGAGAATGGCCGGGAACTTGCCCTCGGAATCGAGCCCCGACAGCGTATAGGCGTCGGTATGGCACACGCCCGTCGCCATGATCTCGACCAGAACCTCGCCGGGCTTCGGCCCGCCGATCTCGACCGTCTCGATCGTCAGTGGCTTGTTGGCCTCCCAGGCGACGGCGGCACGGCTTTTCATGAATGAGTTCTCCTAAAATGAGTTGGCGGCATAGTGCGGAAACGGCGGATGGAGAGCAAGGTTGGAAAGTGGCTGGGTGCCGGGTCAAGCCCGGCACAAGACCGTTACGTGTCCACGCGCGTCTTGCCCCGGCCTTGAGCCGGGGCCCAGGCGCCGGTTCACATCCTGAACACGCCGAACTTCGTCTCGGGCACCGGCGCGTTGAGCGTGGCGAAGAAGGCGAGCGCCAGCACGCGGCGTGTCTCGGAGGGCAGGATGATGCCATCGTCCCACAGCCGCGCCGTGGCGTAATAGGGCGAGCCCTCCGTCTCGTACTGGTTGCGGATCGGCGTCTTGAACGCCTCTTCGTCCTCGGCCGACCACACCTTGCCGTCGGCCTCGAAATTGTCGCGCTTCACCGTCGCCAGCACGCTGGCCGCCTGCTCGCCGCCCATCACCGAAATGCGGCTATTGGGCCAGGTGAACAGGAAGCGCGGGCCGTAGGCGCGCCCGCACATGCCGTAATTGCCGGCGCCGAACGAGCCGCCGATCAGCAGCGTGATCTTCGGCACGGCGGCGCAGGCGACCGCCGTCACCAGCTTGGCGCCATGCTTGGCGATGCCTTCCGCCTCATATTGCCGGCCGACCATGAAGCCGGAAATATTCTGTAGGAACAGCAGCGGAATACGGCGCTGGCAGCATAATTCGACGAAATGCGCCCCCTTGAGCGCGCTCTCCGAGAACAGGATGCCGTTATTGGCCAGGATGCCGATCGGCAGCCCGTTGAGATGCGCGAAACCGGTGACCAGCGTGGTGCCGAACGTCGCCTTGAACTCGTCGAACACCGAACCATCGACGAGCCGGGCGATCACCTCGCGCACGTCGTATTGCTTGGCGCGGTTGGTCGGCACCAGGCTTTCGAGTTCGGCGATATCATGCGCCGGTGCCGCCGGCGCCTGCAAGGCGATGTCGATCTCCTTGCGGCTGTTGAGATTGGCGACGATGCGGCGCGCCAGCGCCAGCGCATGGCCGTCATCGGTGGCCAGATGATCGGCGACGCCGGAGATGCGCGCATGCACGTCGCCGCCGCCGAGGTCCTCGGCCGAGACGACCTCGCCGGTCGCGGCCTTCACCAAAGGCGGGCCGCCGAGGAAGATCGTGCCCTGGTTGCGCACGATGATCGTCTCGTCGGACATGGCCGGCACATAGGCGCCGCCCGCCGTGCACGAGCCCATCACCACGGCGATCTGCGGGATGCCGAGGCCGGAGAGCGTCGCCTGGTTGTAGAAGATGCGGCCGAAATGCTCGCGGTCCGGGAACACTTCCGTCTGGTGCGGCAGGTTGGCGCCGCCGGAATCGACGAGATACACGCAGGGCAGCCGGTTCTCGCGCGCGATCTCCTGCGCGCGCAGGTGCTTCTTTACCGTCAGCGGGAAATACGTGCCGCCCTTGATGGTGGAGTCGTTGCACACCACCATCACTTCGCGGCCCTCGACGCGGCCGATGCCGGCGATCATGCCGGCGGCGTGGATATCGCCGCCATACATGCCGTTGGCAGCCAGCGAGCCGATCTCAAGAAACGGCGAGCCGGGATCGAGCAGCCCGGTCACCCGGTCGCGCGGCAGCAGCTTGCCACGCCCGACATGGCGCTCGCGCACCCGGAGCGAGCCACCGACCGCCGCAGCGGCACGCCGCTCCAGCAGGTCATGGCGCAGCACCTGCCATTCGGCCGCAATCGCTTTGGCATCCGCCGATGACGGATCGAAGGAGGTTTTGAGAACGGCCACGGGAAACACCTGCGCTTGGAATGGACGGCTGCACCATGCTTAGCTAGGCAGGAAACGGCTGTCACCTGAGCAATCGGTTGAGGTCCTGCCGCAATCCGGCGCTAACGCTTGCCCATCACGCCACGCGCAACGAGGACGATCATGGCACGAAAATGGTGGGGACTTGCTCCGGCGGCCGCGCTCGGGCTGACGCTTGCCGGGCCGGCCAGCGCACAGGTGAAGACCGTCGTGCCGTTCGGCGGGCCGGACCCGAAGGCGAAACCGGCCGTGCCCGCTCCCGCCAACACCGCCGTTGCCGGCCTGAGCGCGCAACTGGAAAAGCAGGGCTACCACCGCCTGCCCGGCGAGCGCTACCTCAACGCGCGCGACAGGCCATTCCTGTTCAACGCGCCGGCCGGCCAGCATGTCGTGGCCGCCGTGCCCGGCACCGGGTGCAGCAAGCCGACCCTCACCGTGACGGAGCGCGCCACCGGCAAGGTGCATCACGGCAAGCGGCGCGGCGGCGCCCTCACCGTCGCCCTCGACCACCGCGACGACGCGGACGTGACGGTGGCGCTGAGCGACCCCGGCGCATTGTGCTGGATCACTCTGCTCGGCTTCCAGCGCTGAATTCACCAAAAACAGGATTATTCCCTTCTCCCGTGCACGGGAGAAGGAAGAGTGGGTCGGCCTCCGGCCTTACACCCGTTTGACGGTCGGCCAGTCGCGCTCGTCGCCGGCGATCAGCCAGGTTTCCTTCAGCCCGGCATCGCGCCAGCGCTTGAACGAGGCCATGGCGTGGATCGTCTCGACATAGGCGGCGGAAACCTCGTCCACCGGAATGGCGTAGGTGCGCAGGCGCGTGGCGATCGGCGCATACATCGCATCGGCATTCGAGAAGCGCCCGAACAGGAACGGCCCGCCGGCGCCATAGCGGCTGCGCGCCTCGCGCCACAGCGTGGTGATGCGCCTGACATCCGCCTCGACCTCGGGCTCGCGCGGGAAAGCCTCGATGGGCCGCCACAGGTTCATCGGCGCGGCGGCGCGCAGCGCCATGAAACCGGAATGCATCTCGCTCGCAATGGCGCGCGCCATGGTGCGGGCTTTTCTCTCGGCCGGCCACAGTTGCTTGTCGGGAAAGCGCTCGGCGAGATATTCGAGGATCGCCAGCGTCTCCCACACCACGACATCGCCGTCGACCAGCGTCGGCACGCGGCCGGACGGCGAATATTCGGCGATGCGCGCCTTGGTATCGGGCTGGTCGAGCACGATCAGCACCTCCTCGAAGGCGATATCCGCCTCCGCCATCGCCAGCCAGACCCTGAGCGACCACGACGAATAATTCTTGTTGCCGATCACCAGCTTCATGCCGGCCCCTCCCCGTGAAACACCGGCGATCAGCCGGCCTTGCCGGGCTCGACCGGCGCGCCCTCTTTCTTCCAGGCGCCGAAACCGCCCGCGACATGGGCGACCGGCTTCAGGCCCATATCCTGCGCCGTCTTGGCCGCGAGCGCCGAGCGCCAGCCGCCGCCGCAGAAGAACACGAAGCGCTTGTCCTGCTGGAACTGCGCTTTGGCATAGGGGCTCTCCGGATCGATCCAGAATTCCAGCATGCCGCGCGGACAATGGAAGGCGCCGGGCATGCGGCCCTCCCGCTCCAGTTCGCGCGGATCGCGCAGGTCGACGAACACGACCTCGTCCTTGCCGAGCAGCGCGCGCGCCTCGGCGACCGACAGGGTCTCGATATGCTTCTCGGCTTCCTGGACCAGGGACTTGACGCTTCTGGTGATGGTCTGTGGCATGGCATGTCCTTCTGTCTCGCTCGGCTGACGATGTGACCTCGGCCGCCCGAACGCAAGTACCGATACGAACAATGCCGATACGAACAAGTGCCGATGCCAACATCGTCACTTGACGGGGCTGCGCGCGGGCGGCAGCAACACGCATCATGGATTCGACCGCGCAGCCCCGCATCACCCCGCCCGAAACGCTGGCCGCGCTGGAGGAGACGATGCTGCGCCGCGTCACCGCCTGCGAACCCGGCAAGACCATCGATCCGACCGAGATCGCGCGGGCGCTCGCCGGCCCCGCCGGCGATGCCTGGGGCGCATTGATGCCGGCCGTGCGCCGCATCGCGGTGCGGCTCGCCAATGAAGGCCGCCTGGCCGTCTATCGCAAGGGCAAGCAGGCCGATCCGAACGATTTCAAGGGCCTCTATCGGCTCGGCCCCGTCCGGCAGGATTGACGCCAAACGTCCCTGACAACGAAAACGCCCGCCCGGAACCCCGGACGGGCGCTGTTTCGCTGTAGTCGGCCAGCCTTATGGGCAGGGATGACGCAACCCGTCATAGCCAAGATAGGTTCCGCTCACCGGATCCCATGACTTGAACCGGTTGGCGCAATAGGCCGCGGCATCGCCGCCATAGACCGGGGCGCCATAGACCGGATAGGGCTCGTAGACCGGCTGCGCCTGGCTGGCGATCGCGCCGCCGATGATCGCGCCGGCCGCAAGGCCCGCGACGCCGGCCGCAACGCCCGGCCCGCCCCAGCCACGGCGATAATGCCCGCCGCCATAGTGACGGCGCGGCCCGTGCCAGCCACCGCCATGGTGGCCGCCATGGCGACGGCGAAACTGCACGGTTTCCACCTGCGCGCCGGAAGCGGCCTGCGCCACGCTGCTGTCGAAACCGAGCGGTTGTGCCTGCACGCCGCCCGTCATGAAGGCGGCTGAGGCCGCGAGCGCAAAGCCCGCGATTGCCAAACGACGCATGTTCAAACTCCTGTTTGCGAGATACGCTTTGGGTTGAAACGCAACCAACCGCTTATTGGTTCATTTTTTACCGGCATTTGCAACCGCAGGCGCCCGCCGGCGCGCTCAGGCCGCCTCGTCCCATTGCGGATGGAAGGCCGGCCTGATCAGGCGGCCATCGGCGCGCGCGAGCCCGTGGATCGCCTTCATCTCGTCCGGGCTCAGGGTGAAATCGAAAATCGCCAGGTTCTCGGCGATGCGACCGGGATTGGCGGATTTCGGGATCGCGACCACGCCCTGCTGCTGCGTGTGCCAGCGCAGCACGACCTGCGCCACGCTCTTCTTGTGATGGGCCGCGATCGCGTCGATCACCGGCTGCTTGTCGAGCGCGCCGCGGCCGATCGGGCAATAGGAGGTGAAGGCCATGCCGTGCCGGCGGCAGGCCGCGATCACCTTCGACTGGTCGAGCAGCGGATGGTACTCGCACTGGTTGGCGACCAGCGGCTCGCTGGCCAGGGCCACCGCCTCATCCAGAAGCGCGACAGGGAAGTTCGAGACGCCGATATGGCGCGTGAGGCCGCGCGCCTTGGTCTCGCACAGCGCCTTGATGGAGTCCTTCAGCGGCACATCCGGGTTCGGCCAGTGGATCAGCAGCAGGTCGACCTGCGCCAGCCCGAGCCGCTTCAGGCTCGCCTCGGCGGAGGCCTGCAAGGCGCCGTCGGCGATATCCTCCCACCACACCTTGGTGGTGACGAAAATCTGCTCGCGCGGCACGCCGCCGCTGCGCAGGCCCTCGCCGACTTCGGTTTCGTTGCCATACATGCGGGCAGTGTCGATGTGGCGATAGCCGGCGGCGAGCGCCGCCTGCACCGCCTTGATGCCTTCATCGCCGGTCGATTTGAAGGTGCCGAGGCCGATGGCGGGGATGGCGGCGCCATTGGCGGTAACGAGCGGTGCGGACATGGCGAACTCCTGACAATTCGAAACGGCAACCGGGATGATATGAGCAGGCCGCAATAGAGCGGCGCGAGCGGCTTTCCGCAAGGAAGAAGCATCAGCGGCCGAGCACCCGGTCGACCATGGCGCCGGACAGGCCGAGATAATTCACCGGGTCGCAGCAGCGCTCGACCGCCGCGCGCCCGCCCAGCGCCTCGACCACCTCCGGCATGGCGACGAGCCGTTCCGCAAGCGTGCCGCCCTCCTCGATCGCCTTGCGGCACGCATCGTAGATCACGTCATGGGCGTGCTGGCGGCCAAGCTTCGCCGCCGCCGCCATCATCACCGCCTCGGCCACGATCAGCCCGCCGGTCAGGTCGAGGTTGCGGCGCATGCGCGCCTCGTTGACCACCAGCCCCGCCAGCATGAAATTGGCGTTGGCGAGCGCCGTCGAAGCCAGCATGAAGCTCTCGGGGATCACCACCCATTCGAGATGCCATGGCCCGGTCGCCCGCTCGAAATCATGGATCATGCTGTCGAGCATGCCCGCAACGTGCTGGCGCACACCTTTCGCGGCGGCCAGCATCAACTCGCAGGAAATCGGATTGCGCTTCTGCGGCATGGTCGAGGACGAGCCGCGTCCGGGCACGAAAGGCTCGGCGACCTCGCCGAATTCGGTCGCCATCATCAGCATCACGTCGGTGGCGATCTTGCCGAGCGTGCCGGTGATCAGGCCGAGCAGGCTCACCGCCTCCGCGAAACCGTCGCGCGCCGCGTGCCAGGTGATCACCGGCTGGGCGAGATCGAGTTCGCGGCAGAACGCCTCCTGGATGGCGAGCCCGTGCTCGCTGACCGAGGCGAGCGTGCCGGCGGCGCCCGCGAATTCGCCGACGAGAATGCGCGGCAACGCCTGGTCCACGCGCGCGATGTGCCGGTCGATCGCCGAAAGCCAGATCGCGACCTTGTAGCCGAAAGTGACCGGCAGCGCCTGTTGCAGGTGGGTTCGCCCGGCCATTGGTGTGTTGCGGTGCTTGGCGGCGAGCTTTGCCAGATGGCCGCGCAGCGCCTGCAATTCGCGCGTGATGATGGCGAAGGCGGCGCGCAGTTGCAGCACGCTGGCCGTGTCCATGATGTCCTGCGTGGTGGCGCCCCAATGGACGTAGCGACCCGCCTCGCCGGCCGCCTCGGCCAGTTGATGGACCAGCGGCAGGATCGGATAGCCGACATTCTCGGTCTCCTTGCCGAGGCGCGCGAAATCGGGTTTTAATTGCTTCGCGGCGGCATCGATCCTTGCGCCCGCCGCGGCCGGGATGACGCCAAGCCCCGCTTCCGCGCGGGCAAGCGCCGCTTCGGCCTCGAGGTAGTGCCCGACCAGAGCCTCGTCGCCAAATATCGTTCGCATTTCCTCCGTGCCGAACATGTTGCGGAAGAGAAGGGAATCGAAAACGGTGCTGGCCATGTGCGCTGCCTTGATTATGTTTCTGCCGGGTTTATTAACGGCGGCCTGCTCGAATCGGCAACGCCTGTAGGAGTTTTCATGCGCAAGCGCACTTCGGCGATCGCCGTGGTATTCGCAGCCACGCTCGCCCTCACCGGCTGCAACGACAAGGCCCAGCAGCAGGCTGGTGCGCCTCCTACGCCCGAGGTCGGTTTCGTCACGCTCCACACGCAGCGCATCGACATCACCAACGAGTTGCCGGGCCGCACGGTGCCCAGCCTGATCGCCGAGGTGCGCCCGCAGGTCAGCGGCATCATCCAGAAGCGCGCCTTCACGGAAGGCTCGGAAGTCAAGGCAGGCGACCTGCTCTACCAGATCGACCCTGCCCCCTATCAGGCCGCCTTTGACAGTTCGGTCGCGGCGCTGGCGCGCGCCAATGCCGGGCTCATCAGCGCACAGGCCAAGGCGAAGCGCTACGACGAACTCTCCAACCGCAGCGTCGTCAGCCAGCAGGACCTCGAGACCGCCGTCGCCGCCGCCGAGCAGGCCAAGGCCGATGTCGCCTCGGCACAAGCCAATCTCGAAGCCGCCAGGATCAACCTGGGCAACACCCGGCTGACGGCACCGATCAGCGGCCGCATCGGCGTCTCATCGCTGACCCAGGGCGCGCTCGTCACCGCCAACCAGACCAATGCCCTCGCCACCATCCAGTCGCTCGACCCGATCTATGTCGACGTCACGCAGTCGAGCACGGAAATCCTCAAGCTGCGCCGCCTGATCGAGAGCGGCCAGTTGCAGCGCCAGCCCGGCGCGATCAAGGCCAGGCTGCTCCTCGATGACGGCACGACCTACAAGGAAGAGGGCGAACTGCATTTCACCGACGTCACTGTCGGCCAGAGCACCGGCACCGTGACGCTGCGCGCCACCTTCGCCAATCCCGACCGCATCCTGCTGCCGGGCATGTTCGTGCGCGCCATTGTGGAAGTCGGCTCGAACCCGAACGCCATCCTGGTGCCGCAGCGCGGCGTCTCGCGCGATCCGCGCGGCCTGGCCACCGCGCTGTTCGTCACGGCGGACAACAAGGTCGAGCAGCGCACGATCGTGGTCAGCCAGACGCGCGGGCCGGACTGGATCGTCGAAAAGGGCGTCAATGATGGCGATCGCCTGATCGTCGACGGCCTCCAGAAGATCCGCGCCGGCGTCACCGTCAAGCCGGTCGAGGTCCAGGCGCATCTCGCCGAGTCACAGCCCGGCGACGGCGCCGCGGCCAAGAAGAACTGACGGTCGCAGCATGGTCCGCTTTTTCCTCGACAGGCCGATCTTCGCCTGGGTCATCGCCATTGTCATCATGCTGGCCGGCGCGCTGTCGATCCTGCGCCTGCCCGTGTCGCAATATCCGGTGATCGCGCCGCCGACGGTGCGCATCAGCGCGACCTACCCGGGCGCCTCGGCCGAGACGGTGGAATCCTCCGTCACGCAGGTCATCGAGCAGAACATGCAGGGGCTCGACAACCTGCAATACATGGCCTCGACCAGCGACTCGAACGGCAGCGTGCGCATCACGCTGACCTTCACGCCCGAGGCCAACGCCGACATTGCCCAGGTGCAGGTGCAGAACAAGCTGCAACTCGCCACCAACCTGCTGCCGCAGGCCGTGCAGCAGCAGGGCGTGCGCGTCACCAAGGCATCCTCCAGCTTCCTGATGGTGCTCGGCTTCGTCTCGAGCGACGGCAGCATGGATGCGACCGACCTGTCGGACTACGTCGCCAGCAATATCCAGGATCCGATCAGCCGCGTGCCGGGCGTCGGCGATATCCAGCTGTTCGGCTCGCAATACGCCATGCGCATCTGGCTCGATCCGGCCAAGCTCGAAAAATACGGCATGATGCCGACCGACGTGACCAGCGCGCTGATGGCGCAGAACACGCAGGTCTCGGCCGGCCAGATCGGCGGCCTGCCGTCGGTGCCGGGCACCGAGCTCAACATCACCGTCACGGCGCAGAGCCGGCTGCGCACCACGAGCCAGTTCGGCGGCATCTTCCTGCGCACCGCCAGCAACGGCTCGTCGGTCTACCTACGCGATGTCGCGCGCATCGAGATCGGCAGCGACAACTACAATTTCGCCACCCGCTACAACGGCAAGCCGGCAACCGGCCTCGCCGTCAACCTCGCCACCGGCGCCAATGCGCTCGACACCTCGGAAGCGGTCAAAAACGAGATCAACCAGCTCTCGCAGACCTTCCCGAAGGGGCTGACGGTCGTCTATCCCTACGACACCACGCCCTTCGTGCGCCTCTCCATCGAGGAGGTGGTGAAGACGCTGGTCGAAGCGGTGATCCTCGTCTTCCTGGTCATGCTGCTCTTCCTGCAGAACATCCGGGCGACGCTGATCCCGACCATCGCGGTGCCGGTGGTGCTGCTCGGCACGTTCGGGGTGCTGGCGGCGGCGGGCTATTCGATCAACACGCTGACCATGTTCGGCATGGTGCTGGCGATCGGCCTGCTCGTCGATGACGCCATCGTCGTGGTCGAGAACGTCGAACGCGTCATGCATGAGGAAGGGCTGTCGCCGAAAGAGGCGACGCGAAAATCCATGCAGGAGATCACCGGCGCGCTGATCGGCATCGCCATGGTGCTCTCGGCCGTGTTCGTGCCGATGGCCTTCTTCGGCGGCTCGGTCGGCGTGATCTACCGCCAGTTCTCGATCACCATCGTCTCGGCCATGACCCTGTCGGTCATCGTCGCGCTGGTGTTCACGCCGGCGCTGTGCGCCACGATCCTGAAATCCAGCCACAAGGACCGCACGACCGGCTTCCTCGGCCTGTTCAACCGCGGCTTCGCCGCCACCAACCGCGGCTATCACAACGGCGTCGCCGGCATCATCGGACGCCCGCTGCGTTTCGGTCTGATCTATGTGCTGATCGTTGCCGGCTTCGCCTATCTGTTCGTCAGGATGCCGACCTCCTTCCTGCCCGACGAGGACCAGGGCATCCTGTTCACGCAGGTGCAGCTGCCGGTCGGCGCCACCATGGAACAGACCAACGCCGTGCTCGAGAAGGTACAGCACCACTTCCTGGACGACGAGAAAAAGGCGGTCGAATCGATCTTCACGGTCGCCGGCTTCTCGTTTGGCGGTTCGGGCCAGAATTCCGGCTTCGCCTTCATTCGCCTGAAGGACTGGAGCGTTCGCGAGGACAAATCCCTCAAGGCGCCGGCGGTGGCGCAACGCGCCATGGCCGCCTTCTCCAAGATCCGCGAGGCGCTGGTCTTCGCCCTCGCCCCGCCAGCCGTGCAGGGTCTCGGCCAGTCGAACGGCTTCGACTTCTTCCTGCAGGACCGCTCGGGCGCCGGCCACAACAAGCTGATGGAGGCGCGCAACCAGTTCCTCGGCCTCGCGGCGCAGGATCACCGCCTTGTCGGCGTACGTCCGAACGGCCTCGACGACACGCCGCAATTCCAGCTCGACATCGACCAGGCCAAGGCCGGCGCGCTCGGCCTGTCGCTGTCGGACGTCAACAACACCGTCTCGGTTTCCTGGGCCGGAACCTATGTCAACGATTTCAGCGATCGCGGCCGCGTCAAGAAGGTCTATGTCCAGGGCGACGCGCCGTTCCGCAACGGCCCCGAGGATTTCAACCTGTGGTATGTGCGTAACGGCAGCGGCGGCATGGTGCCGCTCTCGGCCGTGTCGCAGACCAAATGGACCTACGGCTCGCCGCGCCTCGAGCGCTATAACGGCGTGCCGGCGGTGGAAATCCAGGGCGCGGCCGCGCCGGGCATCAGCTCGGGCGACGCCATGAACTATGCCGAGGAAATTCTCGCCAAGCTGCCGCAGGGCTTCGGCCATGAATGGACCGGCCTGAGCTTCCAGGAACGCCTGTCGGGCTCGCAGGCCCCGGCGCTTTACGCCATCTCGCTGCTGGTGGTGTTCCTGTCGCTGGCGGCGCTCTACGAGAGCTGGTCGGTGCCGTTCTCGGTCATCCTGGTGGTGCCGCTCGGCGTGTTCGGCGCCATCGTCGCCGCGACCATGGCCGGGCTGTCCAACGACGTCTATTTCCAGATCGGCCTGCTGACGACCATCGGATTGGCGGCGAAAAACGCCATCCTGATCGTCGAATTCGCCAAGGACCGGGCGGAGGCCGGCATGGACCTGCTCGAGGCGACGCTGCTCGCGGCGCAGCAGCGCCTCAGGCCGATCGTCATGACCTCGCTCGCCTTCATCCTCGGCGTCACGCCGCTGGCGATCAGCAACGGCGCCGGCTCGGGCAGCCAGAACGCCATCGGCATCGGCGTGATCGGCGGCATGATCGCGGCAACGACGCTCGGCATCTTCTTCGTGCCGTTGTTCTTCATCATCATCCGCCGCTTCTCCAGCCGTCGCGGCGGCAGCGCCACGCCCGCCTCCACGTGAGGAAGCGGCAGCCGGAGGCGAACAGGAAAGGGCCAGGCCATGGATATCGCCGACAAGCCAATCGATGAGGCGCGTGTCCCCTATCAACTGCCCTTCCCGCCCGATGCGCGTTCCGAGATCATCCTGCCCGACGTGTTCGGGCCGGATGAGCGCCTGTGGGTTCCGCAGGCCGAGGGCGTGCATTTCAAGCCGCTATGCCTGAACACCACGCAGGGCTACTACATCAACCTGCTGCGCGTGCGCAAAAGCGGCGTGCTGTCGCGCCACCGCCATGCCGGGCCGGTGCATGCCCAGGTCATGAAGGGCAAATGGTACTATCTCGAGCATGACTGGGTTGCCGAGGCCGGCAGCTACATCATGGAGGCGCCCGGCGAGACCCACACGCTGGTCGTGCCCGACGGCGTCGACGAGATGATCACCTGGTTCCACGTCACCGGCGGCTATGTCTATGTCGATCCCCATGGCAAGGCGGTCGGCTACGAGGATGTCTTCACCAAGATCGACCGGACGCGCGAGCATTACCTCGCACAAGGCTTCGGCGAGGACGTCGTGCAGCGCCTGATCCGCTAGGCGAGCAGGCACGACCAACATCGGAGGGAACCGCCATGCTGACGCTTTGGGGCCGCGCCAATTCCATCAACGTGCAGAAGGTCGTGTGGTGCCTGGAGGAGTTGGCGCTCCCCTATGAGCGCATCGAGGCCGGCCTTGCCTACGGCATCAACCACACGCCGGCATATCTGGCGATGAACCCGAACGGCCTCGTCCCCGTGCTCAAGGACGGCGATCTGGTAATGTGGGAATCGAACGCGACCGTGCGCTATCTCGCGGCCGCCTACGATGCCGGCGGCCTGTGGCCTGAGGATGCCCGGCAGCGCGCTCTCGCCGACCGCTGGTGCGACTGGCAGCTCAGCGTGTTCAACCCGGCCTTCGGCCCCGCCTTCCATGGTCTCGTTCGCTCGCCCGGCTCGCGCCCGACCGCCGAGATCGCCGCCTCCCATGCCAGGACCGAGGCGGCGATGCGAATTCTCGACGAGCACCTCGCCGACCGCGCCTTCCTCGCCGGCGACCGCCTGAGTTTCGGCGATGTCGTGCTCGGCTCCAGCGTGCATCGCTGGCTGCACATGCCGGTCGAACGCCAGCCGACGCCGCATGCGCGCCGCTGGTACGACGCGCTTGCCGCACGGCCCGCAACGGAGAAGGCGTTCCTGCTGCCGCTCGATTGAAGGCGGCATCGGACCCGTCGACGGCCTTTTCGCGCCCTTTCCCGCAATAGATGTGGATTGCTGTGCGAGACCGTAAAAAAGGCGAATTTGGAGTTTGCAGCAGCCGTTGCGGTGTTATCCTCCCGGAACGTGAATCGGAAGACGAGATTCGCTACGGGTGGGCTATCGCCGATGGGTTCGGATGACGTAACGCAACATGGAGCGCTGCCGCTGATGGTGTCACGGCGATCCGAAATCAGCGATGCCGGCCTTGATATCGCCCCCGGCGATCCGGTCGATATCGTCGTGGTCGCCGGCGCGGTCAAATGGTTCGACGTTGTCAAGGGTTATGGCTTCATCGTGCCCGATGGCGGTGGCGCCGATGTGCTGCTGCACGTCACGGTGCTGCGCCGCGACGGCTTCCAGACCGCGCATGAAGGCGCCCGGATCGTGTGCGAGGCGCTCGAGCGCTCGCGCGGCCTGCAAGCCTTCCGCATCCTGTCCATGGATGACAGCAAGGCGGTGCATCCCTCGCAGGCGCCCTCGCGCACCAACCTCACCGTCACGCCGACCAGCGGCCTCGAGCAGGCGACGGTGAAGTGGTTCAACCGGCTGCGCGGCTTCGGCTTCCTGACCCAGGGCGAAGGCAAGCCCGACATTTTCGTGCATATGGAAACCCTGCGCCGCTACGGTTTGGCGGAACTCAAGCCCGGTGATACAGTGCTGGTGCGTTATGGGCCCGGCGTGAAGGGCCTGATGGCGGCCGAGGTCCGGCCGCTCGGCGGCGACAAGTTGCCGTCGTCACACTGATCCGCGCGAGCCGCGCCCGAGCACAATCATGGCCAAGAAGATCGACAAGCCCGAAGGCCGCCAGAACGGCCGTATCACGGTTGCCATTTTCGTGACCGTGCTGGTGCTGCTGACCGGTTTCGCCCTCTTCACCAATCTGGCGCATTGGCCGTTCGGCGAAAGCAGCGCCAAGCCGGCCGCCTCCGGCATGGAAATGCTCACGCTGGTCACGGCCAGCGGCGAGCACGCCTTCCAGGTCGAGGTCATGAGGAGCGACGCCGATCGCGCCCGCGGCCTGATGGAGCGCCGCTTCATGCCGGCCGACCGGGGCATGCTGTTCGATTTCGAGGACGATGAGCCGGTCTCGATGTGGATGAAGAACACCTATATCCCGCTCGACATGGTGTTCATCGACCGCAAGGGCATCGTGCGCAACATCGCTGCCAATACCGAACCGCTCTCCGAGCATACCGTGTCGTCGGAAGGCCCGGTGCGCGCCGTGCTGGAGATCAATGCCGGCACATCCGCGAAGATCGGCCTGAAGCCGGGCGACAAGGTTCGCAACGGCATGTTCCGGAATTGACCATGCTGCCCTGCCAGCGCGCGGCTTTCGATATCCCCGCCGACATCGCCTACCTGAACGGTGCCGCCTTCTCGCCGATCCCGACCAGCGTCCGCCTCGCCGGCGAGGCCGGCATCGGACTCAAGGTCGCGCCGTGGCGCATCCATTGGCCGCCGAACGTGGCGCTTGTCGAGGAGGCGCGCGCGCTCGTCGCCTCGCTCGTCAATGCAACCGCCGATGATATCGCCATTGGTGGCGCGGCGAGCCACGGCGTCGCCACCGCCTGCGCCAATCTCTCCGCCAAACCGGGCGAGCGCGTGCTGGTGCTCGAGGCCGAGCACGCCTCGCTGGCGCTCGGCATGGCCCGTTTCGCCGCGGAACACGGCGCCGTGCTCGAGACCATCGACCGCCCGGCCGACCGCGACTATACCGCCACCGTGCTGGCGGCGATCGAGCGGCCGGGCGCGGCCCGCGTCGCGGTTGCCGGCCTGTCGCCCTCGCACTGGAGCGACGGCACCGCCATCGACATGCAGCCCGTCGCGACCGCGCTGCGCCGGCAGGGTTCGGCGCTGATCCTCGATGCCACGCAGGCGGCCGGCGTCACCGCGCTCGACGTCCAGGCGCTCGATCCCGATTTCATGCTGATGCCGAGCTATAAATGGCTGCTCGGACCGTATGGCCTCGCCTTCCTGTATGTGGCGGCGCACCATCATGCCGGCCGCCCGCTCGAGGAGCACGGCTCCAACCGCATCGCTTACGATTCCGCGCTCGCCGCCCCCGCCGCCAGCTTCGCCATGCTGCCCGGCGCGCGCCGCTTCGACCGTGGCGAGCGCGACGTGTTCATCACGCTGCCCATGGCCCATGCCGGCCTCAAGCTCGTCACGGGCTGGGGCCAGGAGGCCATCGCCGCGCGCCTGCGCATGCTCACCGACAGGCTGGCCGAGCGGCTGGAAGCGGCGGGGCTCACCGTCGCGCCGCGCCGGTTGCGCGTACCGCATATCCTCGGGCTGGCGCTGCCACCCGAACAGCGCGACGGGCTCGTCGCGGCGGCGGAAGCCGACAACATCTTCGTGACCATCCGGCAGGGCATGCTGCGCATCAGCCCCGGCGTCTACAACGACGAGGCCGATATCGACCGTTTCGCCAACTGGCTCGAGCGCTGGCTGGCGCGCCGCTAAATCTCGCTAAATCTATTGGCAAATCCTGTAGCGGTCGCTGCTGCCATGCTTCTCGAGGTCGAGATGCAGATGCGTGGCATGCGCGGCATCCGCCCCCGGCCCGAGCACGGTCGTGAACGCGCCGCAGGCCGCCATGCGCAGGCCGCGCACCAACGGCGCGTCCGCATTTGATTCGACGGAGATGCGCCGGCCATCGGCCAGGCCAAAACTCATCACGTCGATCGCCAGCCCACGCCCGTGCGAACTCGGCTTGGCGCCGGCGACATGGTTGCGCGGCCGGCATTCGAAGCCGCCGCCAACCGCGATGCTCTTGAGCGCGCTGCCGGTGGCGCCCTTGGTCAGCGGCGCCGCGACATCGCGCACGAACAGGCCGAAGGTCTCGGCCATCGCGCAGGCCACCAGCGGCTCGCCGGCGATCGTCACGCCGCCGACCGACTTAAGCTGCACCGGCTCGTCGATGCGGCAAGCATCGGTCGGCTCCTTGACGTCGCCGGGCTGCGCCACGATGCCTTGCGCCGCGAGCCTCTCGACGCACACCTCGCGCGGCGGCGCGACCGGCGCCGGCGCGCTGCCAAGCTCGGCCGGGCGCCGTGGCGGCAGCGGCGGGAAGCCGGCCGCCGCATCCCTGCCCGGCTCGACCGGCCAGCGCCGCGGTTCGACCGAAACCCAGCCATCGAACCGCGACGCCTTGGCCTTGGCCTTGCGCTGACGTGACGCGGCCTCGGCAACGCTGGTGACGGCCAGCACCACGGCCAGCGCCAGCGCGAGCGCCGCCATGCCGGCCCATCCGGCTTCGGATTCGCGTGTTGAAGGATGTGCCCGCAAAACCTGTCGCTGCTCCCGGTTCGCCGTCCCGACCGGTCCGACAGTGGCGTTCACGTATCGAAACTTCCGGCCGGCGCAGGTTGTTCCCCATGGCGCGCCCGAAGTGACGGGCGCAACTGGCCGGGCTCGCCGGCGCGCGCAGGCGCTGGAGCGGCGCTACGCCAAGACGCAACGATAACTGAGCGGTCCTATCACGCTGTCTTCTCGAACAGCTCGCGCCCGATCAGCATGCGGCGGATTTCGCTGGTGCCGGCGCCGATCTCGTACAGCTTGGCGTCGCGCAGCAGGCGGCCGGTCGGGTAATCGTTGATGTAGCCGTTGCCGCCGAGAAGCTGGATGGCGTCGAGCGCCATCTGCGTCGCCTTCTCGGCCGTGATCAGGATGGCGCCGGCCGAATCCTCGCGCGTCGTCTCGCCCCGGTCGCAGGCTTTCGCCACCGCATAGACATAGGCCTTGCAGGCGTTCATCGTGACATACATGTCGGCGATCTTGCCCTGCACGAGCTGGAAGCTGCCGATCGGCTGGCCGAACTGCTTGCGCTCGTGCACATAGGGCATCACCGCATCCATGCAGGCCTGCATGATGCCGAGCGAACCGGCCGCCAGCACGGCGCGCTCGTAATCGAGCCCGGACATCAGCACGTTGACGCCCTTGCCGACCGTGCCCATCACGTTTTCCTCGGGCACCTCGCAATCCTCGAACAGCAATTCGCAGGTGTCGGAGCCGCGCATGCCGAGCTTGTCGAGCTTCTGGTGGGTCGAGAACCCCTTCATGCCCTTCTCGATCAGGAAGGCGGTGATGCCGCGCGGCCCGGCCGCCGGATCGGTCTTGGCATAGACCACCAGCGTCTCGGCGACGGGACCGTTGGTGATCCACATCTTGTTGCCGTTGAGATGATAGCGGTCGCCCTTTTTGTCGGCGCGCGTGCGCATCGAGACCACATCCGAGCCCGAACCTGGCTCCGACATGGCAAGCGCCCCGACATGCTCGCCTGAAATCAGCTTCGGCAGATATTTCTTCTTTTGCGCGGCCGTGCCGTTGCGGCGGATCTGGTTGACGCACAGGTTGGAATGCGCGCCGTAGCTCAGGCCGACGGAGGCCGAGGCGCGGCTGATCTCCTCCATGGCGATGCAATGCTCGAGATAGCCCAGGCCCGAACCGCCATATTCTTCCTCGACCGTGATGCCATGCAGGCCGAGCGCGCCGATCCTGGGCCAGAGATCGCGCGGGAACTGGTTCGTCCGGTCGATCTCGGCGGCGCGCGGCGCGATCTCCGCACTGGCGAAATCGCTGGTCAGGTCGCGAATCTGGTCGGCGGTGTCGCCGAGATCGAAATTGAACGCGCGCGCGGCGTTGGCGAGCATGAATATCCTCCCGAGCAGCCCCGGTGGGGCTCCCGGTTATAGGATATCCGCTAGAGCGGCGCCATGGCGAGAGCGGTCATCGAATCGATACCATTGTCGATCGGCGCGTCGATCCTCGGCCGATGGCTCTTCGGCATGTCCATGAAGGCGAGCCACTGCTGCTGCGTGCCGTTGAAGGTGTTGCGATCGACATTGCCGGCAATGCCGGGGATGCGCCCGGTGGTGGTATACTGCCACAACGCCCAGCGCCGGTCGTCGTAGCGCTCCTTCGGGTCGGCCGCGGTCGAGCGCACCCAGAACGGGTAATCCTCGAAATGGCCGCCGGCCAGCACTTCCTGGTTGAAGGTGATGTCGGTGTAGATGATCGGCCGCTTGCCGGTATGGCGCTCGAGATGCTTCAGCATGATCGCCATCTTTTTCCGCGCCAGTTCCGGGCTGATCTTGCCCGGGCAATTGCGCGATTGCGGGTTCCACTCGACATCGAGCACCGGCGGCAGCGCATCCGGATCATTGGGGATATGCTTCTCGAACCAGGCCGCCTGCTCGATGGCTGGCCGGCACCAGAACACGAAATGGTAGGCGCCACGCGAGACGCCGGCCGCCTTGGCGCCGGCCCAGTTCTCCTCGAAACGCTCGTCGACGTGATCGCCGCCTTCCGTCGCCTTGATGAAGGCGAACTTGACGCCGGAGCGCTTGACGGCCTGCCAATCGATATCGCCCTGCCATTTCGACACGTCGATGCCGTGGATCGGATAGCGCTTGGCATGGGCCACGCCCGGATGGGGCTTCGCATCGCCGACGACATGCGACACACGCATGGCGCTGCGCTTATGCGTGACCGGCTCGGTGACGGAACAGCCGCCGAGCGTGAAAGACAAAGCCGCTGCCCCCGCAAACAGGGGCAGGAAGGACCGGAACGACGGGCGCGAAAGCTGCGACATACCGATTCAATTGGCCTGAAATCGATAAGAGAGCTTTAATCGACAAGGTAAACACGTCAAGCAATGTTGCGCGGCGTAGTGGACGCTGCGGTGGAGCGCTCTGGCGCGGCTCCAAAACGCCATGCCGAGGGGGAAATCGCCAACGCCATCAGCATGGCGCGCTTCACAGAAATGCCGGGTTTTCCGCGCCTGATGCGGCAATCAACCTGAAAAGGAGGCGTTTATGTCCCTGTCTCTCGGACTTCTGCTCCTGATCGGCCTGTCATACATTGCCGCCTGGCGCATCGCCTCATAGGCGGCCCGCATCGCGACGAGCCGTTTTAGTCGCGTTCCGGCCCCGCGAGTTCGGCCGTGCCGATCACGCGTGAGGGGCGCTGCCTGATCTGCTGCAGGAAATAGCTGTGCTGATCGGGCGCGAGTTGCAGCGAGCGGTAATAGCCGGGCTCCGCCATATCCCGCCGCGCCCCGCAATAGGGGCAGCCGATACTGCGGCCAGGCTGCGTGTTACGCGCTCCCACGAAGCGCGATAGCCTGAACGGTTTCTCACACGCTTCGCACAGCAATATCATGCACTACCCTTCCCTGTGGTCCTGAAGAGGCGCGAAAGGCCACGCCTTCGCTCGCCGGCTGACATCGCCCTGCCCGGCATCGGGGAGCAATCTCACCACACGGAAACGAATGCTCGTCGCACGGGTTCCGCAACAATTCGCGGAGGCTGCGCGGGAACGAACCGCCACGAAGCCGGTTTCCATTCCACATCACCGCACGAGGCAGAAAATCACATGTTCATGCGCATCTTGTTGGTTCTGGCGACGCTCGCCTTCGCCGCGGCACCGGCCTGGGCGCAGCAGCCGCCGGAGGTCGCTGCCTGCAAGGCCTCCGCCGTCATCGCCCTGCAAAAGACGTCGCCGGAGATCAAGGAGGTCATTCTCGACCTCGACGGCCTGATGATCGCGCAGGCCGATACGAAAATCGAGGATACGCCGGTCAAGACGATCATCTACGGCGACGCCTACCTGAAGACCGACAAGACCGACAAGCCGCGCCAGATGCTGTGCATCATCGGCGAAAAGGGCAAGGTTCTCCTGACCTTCTTCACAAAAGGCTGACAGGCCAACAGGCGGCGTTGCAAACGCCCCAGCTAATCCTCGAATTTGCGATACGCACCCTTGCCTTGGCACTGGCGATTTGCTATCCGACCGGCCTCGCCGCGTTGCGTTGGGCGAGGCTTTTTGTGTGCGGTCATGGCGGAATTGGTAGACGCACTACCTTGAGGTGGTAGCGGGGAGACCCGTGGAGGTTCGAGTCCTCTTGACCGCACCAAAATCGAATTCGAAAAGCCCGCCAACATGTTGGCGGGCTTTCGTATTTTGATTTGCTCAGCCGTTGCGCCGGCCCGCGTGCAACGCTCTTTTCTGCGTCCGTTACGCCGGAATATCCTCCAGCACGGCCTCGGCGACGGAGTTGCCGGACGGGCGGCGCAGCATATCGGTGATCTCGACGGCGATCTTGCTGCCATTGACCACCAGCACGCCGCGCGCGATCGGCATGTCGTTGGCGAGAATCTCGACCTCGTCGCCATCGGTGGCGTCGAGCGTGATCACCGCGCCGCGTCCCATGCGCAGAATCTGGTGGATCGGCATCCGGCAACGGCCCAGAACGATCGAGACATCAAGGGAAATCTTGTCGAGCGGCCCCACGCGTGCTTCTCCTCAAGGCGTCCGAATCTGGACAGGTGCCGGAGGGCACCGTGAACCGGCCAGCCTTACGGCAAACCTTTCACGATATGGTCAATGCGGAGTTAATGTGCGTCAGGCGCTGCACCCGAAAATGCTGAAACCGGCCGGCGAGCCGCCGGTCGAATGGCGCCTCGCCAGCGGGCTGACGCCCTATGACGAGGCCGTTGCCTTCATGGAGGCCCGCGCCGAGGCGATCGCGGCCGGCGAGGCGGACGAATGCGTCTGGCTCGTCGAGCATCCGCCAATCTACACCGCCGGCACCTCGGCCCGCGATGCCGACCTGCGCGAGGCGCGCTTTCCCGTGTATCACACCGGACGCGGCGGCCAGTTCACCTATCACGGCCCCGGCCAGCGCGTCGTCTATGTGATGCTCGACCTCAAGAAGCGCGAACCAGATGTGCGCGCCTTCGTCGCTGCGCTGGAGAACTGGCTGATCGCCACGCTGGCCGCCTTCAACGTGCACGGCGAGCAGCGCGAGGACCGCGTCGGCGTCTGGGTGCGCCGGCCGGAGAAAGCCGCCGGCGCCGAGGACAAGATCGCCGCCATCGGCATCCGCGTGCGGCGCTGGGTGACGTTCCACGGCATCGCGCTCAATGTCGAGCCCGACCTGTCGCATTTCGGCGGCATCGTGCCATGCGGCGTCGGCAATGCCGATTTCGGCGTCACCAGCCTGGTCGATCTCGGCCTGCCAGTGACCATGGACGATGCCGACGCCGCGCTGCGCCAGAATTTCGAGCTGATTTTCGGCCCGACTGTCTGAGCGTCATCGGCTGGTTCCGGGTGTGAGCCGGCCCGATGCAAACCGGAGCGCCTTTCCGATCGGGATCGGCCGGTCAAGCCGGCCGATGACGGCGGCGGTGATAGCAATAACATTTCAACCGTCATGGGCCGGCTTGACCGGCCGATCCCGATCCGATGTATGCGACGGTTGCAGTTGAAAACCGGCTCAACGCTTCGCCCCCCTTATCCGTGCAACCTGCCTTTGGGTCGGGCCGCGTGCGCCGTAAACGGCCGGGAATTCGGCTACGCCCTGCCCCTACACTGTCGGCCGGATCGCAAACTCCACCGGCAGGCCGGCTTCCTCGCAGGGCGCTTCCTCGATCCGCTCCACGGCGGCAAAGCGCGGGCCGCACCGGCAGGCGGCAATCATCGTCGCAATCGTCGCGTCATCGCCGGCCACCACCGCCTCGACCGAGCCATCGGCCCGGTTGCGGACCCAGCCGCCAAGGCCGATCCGGCGCGCCTCGTCGGCCACGAAGGCGCGGTAGCCGACGCCCTGCACCCGGCCGAAAATCCTGAGACGCAGCGCCGGCATCGGCTCCTCTCCGTTGCGGATGGTCAGGCGAATTCCATGATCACGGCATCGACCGCCAGGCTGTCGCCCTCGCTCGCCTTGAGCGCCTTGATGGTGACGTCGCGCTCGGCGCGCAGCACGTTCTCCATCTTCATGGCCTCGACCACCGCCAGCGTCTCGCCGGCCTTGATCTCCTGGCCCTCGCTGACGGCGATCGCCTTGACCAGTCCCGGCATCGGGCACAGCAGCAGCCGCGAGGTGTCGGCCGGCTTCTTCTCCAGCATCAGCCCGGCCAGTTCCGCCTCGCGCGCCGTGTAGACGCGCGCCTTGCTGGCGAAGCCGGCATGGCGCAGCGCATAGCCGTTGAGGATCGGCGTGACCTGCACCGCGATGTCGCGGCCGTTGACGATGCCCTGCCACACCGGCTCGCCCGGCTTCCAGTTCGACACGGTCTTGATCGAATGCCGGTTGCCGGCAAAGGCGATCGCCGTCTCGTAGAGCGCGCCGTGATCGACATCGCCCGACACCGTCGCGGCATAGTGCTTGGCGCCCAGCACCGCCACGCGGTCGCGCGTGAAGGAGAAGCGCCCGGAACTGCTGCCCTGGTCGCTGATCTGGCGCTTGCGCAGGTTGTGCAGGTGGTCGACGGCGATCGCCACCGCCGCCATGTGCAGCGCCGCCTCGCCATCGGGTTCCGGCGGCACGAACCCGTCGGGAAATTCCTCGGCGATGAAGCCGGTCGAGAGCTTGCCCGCCTGCCAGCGCGGATGCGCCATCAGCGCCGACAGGAAGGGAATGTTGTGGCGGATGCCCTCGATCACGAAAGCGTCGAGCGCCTTGGCCTGCGCCGCGATCGCGGTGGCGCGGTTGCCGGCATGAGTGACGAGCTTGGCGATCATCGGATCGTAATAGATCGAGATCTCGCCGCCCTCCTCGACGCCGGTATCGTTGCGGACCGTCGCTTCGCCCGCCCTGCCCTCGGCCGGCGGCCGGTAGCGCGTCAGCCGGCCGGTCGAGGGCAGGAAGCTGCGCGTCGGGTCCTCGGCATAGACACGCGATTCGACCGCCCAGCCGGTCAGCTTCACGTCCTGCTGGCGCAGCGCCAGCTTCTCGCCGGCCGCGACCCGGATCATCTGCTCGACAAGGTCGATGCCGGTGATCATTTCCGTCACCGGATGCTCGACTTGCAGGCGCGTGTTCATCTCGAGGAAGAAGAAGCTGCGGTCCTGCCCCGCGACGAACTCGACCGTGCCGGCGCTGTCGTAGTTCACCGCCTTGGCGAGCGCGACGGCCTGCTCGCCCATCTTCTTGCGCGTCGCCTCGTCGAGCAGCGGGCTCGGCGCTTCCTCGATCACCTTCTGATTGCGGCGCTGGATCGAGCATTCGCGCTCGCCGAGATAGATGACGTGGCCGTGCTTGTCGCCGAGCACCTGGATTTCGATATGGCGCGGATTGACGATGAATTTCTCGACGAATACGCGATCATCGCCGAAGGACGAGGCGGCCTCCGACTTGGCGCGCGCAAAGCCCTCCGCCACTTCGCCGGCGCTGTGGGCGATGCGCATGCCCTTGCCGCCGCCGCCGGCCGAGGCCTTGATCATCACCGGATAGCCGATCTCGTCGGCGATGGTCACGGCATGCTCCGGGCTCTCGATCACGCCAAGAAATCCCGGCACGGTCGAGACCTTGGCGGCGGCCGCCGCCTTTTTCGATTCGATCTTGTCGCCCATCGCGGCGATGGCGTGGCGGTTCGGCCCGATGAACGTGATGCCGGCTTCCTCCAGCGCCACGGCGAAAGCCTCGCGCTCGGACAGGAAACCGTAGCCCGGATGCACCGCCTCGGCGCCGGTCGCCTTGCAGGCGGCAATGATGCGTTCGATGACGAGATAGGATTCGGTCGCCGGCGGCGCGCCGATATGCACCGCCTCATCCGCCATCGCGACATGGACGGCGTCCTTATCCGCGTCGGAATAGACCGCGACAGTCGCAATCCCCATCCTGCGCGCCGTCTTGATGACGCGGCAGGCGATCTCGCCCCGGTTGGCGATCAGGATCTTCTTGAACATGCGGGCCTTCCTTTGCGTAGGTCCGCATGATCTAGCCCGGATTTCCGGCGAAGCAAATCATCTCAAGCCAGCAAATGCGTCCGGCTCGCACCCGGGCCGCTCGCCGATCACGCACCGCAACGCCGCATCGCCGCCATCAAGCGCGCCGGCGGCTCATGCGCATCGCGCCCGATCGCGCTCAGCAGCGCCGCCGCATTGGCGCTCGGCCGGTCACCGATGCAGCCGAGCAGCCAGTCGAGATCGCTCTCCGTGACACGGCCGGTCGGGCGCGATTGCCACAGCACGAAATCGGTGAGCGCTTCGATGAAGAAGGCGCCCCATCCCGGCATCCGCGCAGCCGGGCCGCGGTCGAGCGCCAGCAACGCCTCGGCCTCGGCGCGATCAGCAAGACCGCTCTCGAAGATGACGGACCGTATCTCGGCCATGTCATGCTTCGAAACGGCTTTCGACTGCAATACAGACGAAAAGATATCGCGCGATTTATCACTATGCATTTCAGACCCCGTTTGACGCCTTCAGGGCTCTTCGACCATTGTTATGCGTTAAGGGTTAGGTCAGACGTGTTTAGAAGCGCCTAATACGCTCAAGAGCACTGTTTTCAGCGTTAAAGCCCGGTCACGATCCATGGTTTCCGGCGCGATAACCAATTGACGAACCCTAGATGCTTTCATTTCTGCAAAGCCAGCTTTCGCCTGCTGATCCGGCGGCCCGGCAGGCCCAGATTACCGGCAGCGCGGGGAGCCTCCCGCAAAGCGAAAGGAACACGCCATGCCGCATTCCCCTGGCATCCACCACGTCACGGCCATCGCGCGCGATGCACAGGCCAACGTCGCCTTCTACACCGACGTGCTTGGGCTGCGCATGGTCAAGAAGACCGTCAATTACGACGATCCGGCCACTTATCACCTGTATTATGGCGATGAGGACGGCCATCCCGGCACGATTCTGACCTTCTTCCCATGGGCCAACATGCCGCTTGCCCGGCGTGGCGCCGGCGAGACGGGCGAGGTCGCCTTCATCATCCCGCCGGCCGCGGTGGCGTTCTGGCTCGACCGGCTGAGCGCGCTTCATGTGCCGCATGACGTGCCCGAGAAGCGCTTCGGCGAGACGCGCATTGCGTTGCGCGACCCTGACGGCATCCGGCTCGTGCTGGTGGCGCGCCCCGGCGCCGAGGCGCTGCCTGGACGGGCAGCGGCCGGCGTCGGTGCCGAACAGAGCATCCGCGGCTTTGCCGGCACCACGCTGGTGCTGGCGCGTCAGGGGCCGACGGCCCAGGTGCTGGAGATCGCCTTCGGCTGGCGCAAGACCGGCGAGGAGGGCCGCTTCCAGCGCTATGCCGCGCCGGATGGCGTGATCGGCAACCAGATCGACCTCGAACTGGCGGAAGATGCGCGACAGGCCGGCATGGGGCCGGGCAGCGTGCATCACGTCGCCTTCCGCGCCGCCGACGATGCAGCGCAGGCGGCGATGGCCGAGGCGCTGCGCGGTGTCGGCGTGCAGACCACCGAGCAGAAGGAGCGCAATTATTTCCGCTCCGTCTACTTCCGCGAGCCCGGCGGCGTGATCTTCGAGATCGCCACCGACGATCCGGGTTTCGCCATCGACGAAACCCGCGAAACGCTCGGGCAGAAGCTGATGCTGCCGCCCTGGCTCGAAGCCGAGCGTGGCCGCATCGAAGCGGCGCTGCCGACACTCGAGCGCTGAACGACCCCAAAAGCGGCGGCGCGCCAGAGACGCGCCGCCAAAGGAGGCGAGATGACCGACGCAATGACGAAGACTGAACCTGGTTTCCTGCACCATTTCGAGCCCGGCACCAATGCGGCCGGCGCGCCGCTCCTGCTGCTGCATGGCACCGGCGGCGACGAAAGCGACCTGCTGCCGCTGGGTCAGGCCATCGCGCCCGGCCGGGCGCTGCTGTCGCCGCGCGGCCGCGTGCTGGAGAACGGCATGCCGCGCTTCTTCCGCCGGCTGGCGGAAGGCGTTTTCGACGAGCAGGATCTCGTGGCGCAGGCCGGAGCGCTCGCCGGGTTCATCGCCGGGGCACGGACGCGTTACGGGCTGGCGGCGCCCATCGCGGTCGGCTTCTCCAATGGCGCCAATATCGCGGCGGCGCTGCTGCTACTGCATTCCGAAGCGCTCGCCGGCGCGGTGCTGATCAGGGCCATGCCGCCGTTGAGTCGCCCGCCGGAAGGCTCCGGCCTCGCCGGCAAGCGCGTGCTGTTGCTATCCGGCCGCGCCGATCCGATCGTACCGGCTGCGGCCGCCACGACGCTCGCGACGCAGTTGGCAGCGCACGGCGCCGAGGTGACCCACCAGGAACTGGCGGCCGGCCATGGCCTGACGGATGAGGATGTGCTGGCGGCAAGGGCGTTCCTGGCAGGCTGAGAGCCGGAGAGCCAATTCAGCGACTATCGGTAGGCCCCGGCTCAAGGCCGGGGCAAGACGTCAAAATAGACGCCCCCGTCTTGTGCCGGGCTTGACCCGGCACCCACCGGCAGCGGACCGGTCGCCGGTCAAGCCCGCCCCTCAAATCGCCTCTACGCCACTTCTTTCGCGGGCGCACCGGAGGCAACGCCCTCCTCCGCATCGGCGTTGCGGGCATAGCGGCGCGCCAGCACCGCGCACACCATGAGCTGCATCTGGTGGAAGATCATCAGCGGCAGCACGGTGATGCCGGCGCTGGCGCCGAACAGGATCGCCGCCATTGGCACGCCGGTGGCGAGCGATTTCTTCGAGCCGCAGAACACCACGGCGACCTCGTCCTCGCGCGCCAACCCCGTCGCGCGGCTCACATAGGTCGTGATCAGCAGCACGGCGGCGAGGATGACCGCGTTGACGCCGACCAGCACCAGCAATTGCTGCGGGCTGAACAGGTGCCAGATATCCTTCTCGATCGCCTGGCTGAACGCGACATAGACCGCGAGCAGGATCGAGCCCTTGTCGACGAACGACACCAGCTTCTTATGCGCGGTGATCCAGCCGCCGACCCAGCGCCGCAGCACCATGCCGACCACGAAGGGCAGCAGAATCTGCAACATGATGCGGCCGGCATCGCCGAGGCCGCCGCCGGCGCCCTCGCGATGCATCAGCAGCGACACCAGCGCCGGGGTGATGAACACGCCGGCAATGTTCGAGGCCGTCGCCGCGCCGACCGCCACCGCCACATTGCCGCGCGCGATCGAGGTGAAGGCGATCGAGGATTGCACGGTCGAGGGCAGGCAGCACACGAACAGCACGCCAAGCCACAGTTCCGGCGGCAGCAGCCACGGCATCGCCGCCTGGAACAGCAGGCAGATGATCGGGAACATGATGTAGGTATAGGCGAGGATCGAGGCATGCAGCACGGGCCGCTTCAGGCTGGCGACGACCGCCTCGACCGGCAGCCGGCCGCCATGCAGGAAGAACAGCACGACCAGCGCCAGCTTGCTGGCGATGTTGACCCAGTCGCCGGCCTGGCCGGTTGCCGGCAGGAGCGAAGCGACCGCCATCGTCGCCAGCAGCGACAGCACGAAATTGTCAGGCAGGAAGCGGCGCATCGGAACCCCTCGAACAGCAGCCCCTTATGCCGGAGTTGCTTCCGATCGGGAAGTGGCCGGACTATGGTGAGTGTCATCGCCAAACCCGATGACCAACGGTATTCGCATGCTCAATCCGCTCTGGCTGAGAACCTTCGTCACCGCCGCCGAATTGGTCAGCTTCACCCAGGCCGGCCGCCGCCTCGGCCTGACGCAATCGACGGTCAGCGATCATGTCGCGCGGCTTGAAGCGCAGCTCGGCCGCCGCCTGTTCGTGCGCGACACGCATTCGCTGGCGCTGACCAGCGACGGCGCCAGCCTGCTGATCCATGCCCGCCTGATCCTCGATGCCCATGCCCGCGCCGAATTGCAGTTCACCGGCCCGACCTTGCGCGGACATATCCGCCTCGGCACCTCGGACGACATGGCGCTCGGGCCGCTGCCGGTCGCGCTCGCGCGTTTCAAGCGGCTCTACCCGGAGGTCGATCTCGACCTGACCGTCGGCTTCACCGACATGCTGCGTCCGCTGCTCGATGCCGGCCAGCTCGACATCATCACCGGCAAGCGGCGCGAGGGCGAGCCGCAAGGCCAGACGCTCTATCGCGAGCCGCTCGTCTGGTTCGGCTATGAGGGCATGGTGCTCGATGACGGGCCGCTGCCGCTCGCCATGCTGGCCGAGCCGAGCATCACGCGCGCCCAGACGCTGGACGCACTCGCCCGCGCCGGGCGCAACTGGCGCATCACCTGCAACTCGTCCGGCTATACCGGCTGCGCGGCGGCTGTGCGCGCCGGGCTCGGCATCACCGCCCTGCCCGAGCAGATGCGCTTTGCCGGGCTCGTGCCATTGCGCGGCCTGCCGGCCCTGCCCGAGATCGAATATATCGCGCTGACCGCGCGCAATGCCGGCCGCCCGGTGCAGGCGCTGCTGAAAATCCTGCTCGAGAGCGACCTGTCGCAAGCGGGCCGCACCGCTTGGCGTTAGGCGCCGGTGCGCTGGCGGCGGCAGAATGATTTCCCCTCTCCCGCCTGCGGGAGAGGGTGCCGGCAGGCGGGTGAGGGCAAGAGCCAGCTACTCTCTCCTCATCCGTCTGCTGCGCAGACACCTTCTCCCGCAGGCGGGAGAAGGATTTCCCCTTCCACCGCGCCGCGCCCACCGCTACAGCTTGGCAATGGCACGACCGGCAACCCCCGCCATTCTGGGTGAAGATGGCAAATATCGCTGCCCCTGGCCGGGCACGGACCCGCTCTATCTCGCCTATCACGACACCGATTGGGGCGTGCCGGAGTTCGACGACCGCGCCCTGTTCGAGAAGCTGGTGCTCGACGGCTTCCAGGCCGGCCTGTCCTGGATCACCATCCTGCGCAAGCGCGACAATTTCCGCCGCGCCTTCGATGGCTTCGAGGCGGAAAAGATCGTGCGCTACGGGCCGGAGAAAATCGACGCGCTCCTCAACGATGCCGGCATCATCCGCAGCCGCGCCAAGATCGAGGCGGCCGTCTCGAGCGCGCGCGTCTATCTCGACATCATGGAGGGCCAGGGCTTCTCCAACTACCTGTGGGGCTTTCTCGACGGCCGCCCGATCCAGAACCAGTTCCGCACCACGGCCGAGGTGCCGACCGAAACGCCGCTGGCGCAAACCATCGCCAGGGACCTGAAGAAGCGCGGCTTCAAGTTCTGCGGCCCGGTCATTGTCTATGCCTTCATGGAAGCGGTCGGCATGGTCAACGACCACCTGACCGGCTGCTTCCGCCACGCCGAATGCGCGGAACTGGCGAAAACCCGCTAATGGCCAAGCCACCGCCACGCGCCTGGCAGCGCATGCTCTCGGGCCGGCGGCTCGACCTGCTCGACCCCTCGCCGCTCGATGTCGAGATCGCCGACATCGCCCATGGCCTCGCCCGCGTCGCGCGCTGGAACGGCCAGACCAATGGCCCGCACAGCTATTCCGTCGCCCAGCATTCCCTGCTCGTCGAGGCGGTCGCCAATCATCTCGTTCTCGAACTGCCGCCCGATGTCTGCCTCGCCGTGCTGCTGCACGATGCGGCCGAATATGTCATCGGCGACATCATCTCGCCGTTCAAGGCGGTGCTCGGCGATGCCTATAAGGGCGTCGAGAAGCGCATTCTCGGTGCGGTCATGCTGCGCTTCGGCCTGCCGGCGACGATGCGGCGCGACGTGGCCAGGCTCGCCAAGGATGCCGATATCATCGCTGCCCATTACGAGGCCAGGCTGCTCGCCGGCTTCAGCCCGGAAGAAACCGTGCGCTTCTTCGGCAAGCCGGTGGCGCTGCCGAAACCCGTGCTCGCCCTGCTGGAGCCGTGGCCGACCGAGACCGCCGAGCAGCGCTTCCTGGCCCGTTTCGAGGCGCTGGCCTCAAAAGCCGAGCCGCTCCCACAGCGGTAGCGTGATCAGCGAGACCGCGCCGCAAAAGGTCAGCGATACGCGCCGGTAGATCGCGTCGCTCGAGCGGTTGAAGATGTGCTGGCCGAGGAAAATCGGCACGAGATAGACCGGCAGCAGCACCAGCGCCGCGATCAGCACGTCCCGTGTCATCATGCCGTTCAGCCAGTAGCCAATGGCGTTGACCACGCCGAACAGGCCGAAATACGCGAAGATATTCGAGCGCACGCGCGCGGCGCGCGCCTGGCTGCCGAGCCAGAACAGCACGATGAGCGAGCCGCCAGTGCCGATCGCCCCGCTGACGAAGCCGCTGAGGCCGCCAATGCCCAGCACCGTCGGCGCCGTCGGCGTGGCGCGATAACGCCAGCCCGACACCATCACCACCACCATGAAGCCGATGAACAGGCTGATGCACCAGCGCACGATCACCGGATCGAGCCGCGTCAGGAAATACAGCCCGAGCGGAAAGGTGATCGACGAGGCGACCAGCAGCGGCAGCACCTCGCGCCAGTTGCAGTTGCGGAAATGCGGCGGCAGCATCGGCGTCGTGCAGATGAAATCGATCACGAACAGCAGCACGATGGCGAGCAGCGGCGAGTACAGCACGCTGACCAGCGGGATGAAGATCATGCCCGAGCCGAAGCCGCTGAAACCGCGCGAGGCGCCCGCGGCCAGCGTGATCATCACCACCCAGAGCGGACGCAGATCGCTGCCCGACACGATACCGCCGAGAACGCTGTGGAAATCCATGACTGGGAAACGCCTTTGCGCGCCGGCCGGCGCGTGGAACGGGAACCGCGACGCTGGAGCAAACCCGCGCGCGGGGCAAGGCCGCCGGCCACGACAAAAACGAATTGAATTCATTCCATCGGCAACGATATCGTGACGCACATGCCAGAGTGAATTTTATGGTGGGCCAAGTTCGCAACAGGCGAACTTGGTCTGGGAGCCGGTTTGGAGACCAGCTTGTCCTGCCTCCAGCTTTACGAGCCGATCAACACGCTCAAACCGGTCGCCGATGATGTCTTCATCGTCGACGGGCCGGAAATCCGCATGGCGGCGCTCGGTTTCGGCTTTCCGTTCACCACGCGGATGACGCTGATCCGCATGGCCGACGGCGGCCTGTGGGTGCATTCGCCGACGCCGCTCACCGAACCGCTGATCGAGCAGGTCACGGCGCTCGGCGAGCCGCGCTTCCTGATCGCGCCCAACCGGCTGCATTACTGGTGGGTCAGCCATTGGAAGGCGCGCTTCCCGCAAGCGCGCGCCTACGCGGCGCCCGGCGTGCGTCAATCGGCAAAGCGACGCTTCACCGCCTTCGACGCCGATCTTGGAGCCGAGGCGCCGGCGGAATGGGGCGGCGCCTTCACGCAATTCCTCGTGCCGGGGGCATGGCTGAGCGAGGTCGATTTCCTGCACCGGCCGAGCGGCACGCTGATCCTCACCGACCTGATCGAGAATTTCGAGCCTGCGCGCATCGCTTGCCGGCCGCTGCGGCTGCTGGTCCGGCTCGGCGGCGTCGCCGACCCAGACGGCAAGGCGCCGCATGATCTCGCCATCAACCTGCTGTTGCGCCGCAAGGAGGCCGGTGCCGCCATGCGCGCCATGCTGGCTGCCGACCCTGCGCGCATCATCCTCGCCCATGGCCGCTGGTACGAGCGCAATGCCGCCGGCGAATTGCGCCGCGCCTTCCGCTGCTTCGTCTGACTGGCAATTCGGTTTGAGCACAGCCGGCCGATGGCTTATGAAGGAGCCATGAGCGAATCCGCCCCCCCTTCCGTCACCGCCCTGCCCTTCGAGAAGGCGCTCGAAGAGCTGGAGCAGATCGTCAGCAAGCTCGAGCAGGGCAAGGTCTCGCTGGAGGAATCGATCGCGATCTACGAGCGCGGCGAGGCGCTCAAGGCGCGCTGCGAACAGTTGCTGAAAGAGGCCGAGATGCGCATCGAGAAGATCACGCTCTCCGCCGACGGCAAGCCAACCGGCACGACGCCGCTGGATGTCGGCTGAGCGAGAAAATCGCGCCAAACCAGCGCGATAGCGCACGAGTCGGATTCAATCTCGCAGGATGACGCCTGGGTGCCGGGTCAAGCCCGGCACAAGACGGCAGCGTTTCCCCGCGCGTCTTGCCCCGGCCTTGAGCCGGACCCCACCCCGCTCATGTCATTCCCGACGCGCGTCAGCGCGATCGGGAATCCAGAAGGCCACTCGCATCCCGGTTGCTGGATTCCCGCCTGCGCCGGAATGACACTGGCCGTCATGCTGCGTGCCCGATCAGGCCCGGCACAACACCTCTTTCACAGCGGCAGGTTGTCGTGCTTCTTCCACGGCATCTCGACCTGCTTGGCGCGCAGCATGTCGAGCGCGCGCGCAATGCGCCGGCGCGTCGAGCGGGGCCGGATCACCTCGTCGATATAGCCGCGCTCGGCCGCCGCGAAAGGCGACAGGAAACGGTCCTCATATTCCCTGGTGCGCGCCTCGATCTTGTCCTTGTCGCCGATATCCTTGCGGAAAATGATCTCGACCGCGCCCTTGGCGCCCATCACCGCGATCTGCGCCGTCGGCCAGGCATAGTTGATGTCGGCACCGATATGTTTCGATGCCATCACGTCATAGGCGCCGCCATAGGCCTTGCGCGTGATCACCGTGACCAGCGGCACCGTGCACTGGCTATAGGCGAACAGCAGCTTGGCGCCGTGCTTGATCAGCCCGCCATATTCCTGCGCCGTGCCCGGCAGGAAGCCTGGCACATCCTCGAAGGTCAGGATCGGGATTTCGAATGCGTTGCAGAAGCGCACGAAGCGCGCCGCCTTGCGCGAGGCATCCGAATCAAGCACGCCGGCCAGCACCATCGGCTGGTTGGCGACGACGCCGACCGTGCGCCCCTCGACGCGCCCGAAGCCGGTGACGATGTTCTGGGCGAATTTCTCGGAAATCTCAAAGAAATCAGCCTCGTCCACCACCTTCAGGATCAGTTCCTTCATGTCGTAGGGTTTGTTGGCATTCTCCGGCACCAGCGTGTCGAGGCTCGGCTCGACCCGGTCCGGGTCGTCATAGCTCGGCCATTCCGGCACGCCGCTCTCGTTCGAGGACGGCAGGAAATCGATCAGCCGGCGGATTTGCAGCAGGCACTCGACATCATTGTCATAAGCGCCATCGGCCACCGACGACTTGACGGCGTGGATGCTGGCGCCGCCAAGCTCCTCCGCCGTCACGGTCTCGTTGGTGACGGTCTTCACGACATCCGGCCCGGTGACGAACATGTAGCTCGTATCGCGCACCATGAAGATGAAATCGGTCATTGCCGGCGAATACACGTCACCGCCGGCGCATGGCCCCATGATCACGGAAATCTGCGGGATCACGCCCGAGGCGATGACGTTGCGCTTGAACACCTCGGCGTAACCGGCGAGCGCTGCGACGCCTTCCTGGATGCGCGCTCCACCGGCATCGTAGAGTCCGATGATCGGCGCGCGCATTTTCAGCGCCATGTCCTGGATCTTGGTGATCTTCTCGGCATGGGCCTCGCTCAGCGAGCCGCCGAACACCGTGAAATCCTTGGCGAACACGAACACCACGCGGCCATTGACCTTGCCCCAGCCGGTGACCACGCCATCGCCGGGGATCTTGCTCTTCTCCATGCCGAATTCGGTCGAGCGGTGCTGCACGAACATGTCGAACTCCTCGAAGGAGTTCTCGTCGAGCAGCAATTCGATGCGCTCGCGCGCCGTCAGCTTGCCCTTGGCGTGCTGGGCGGCAATGCGCTTTTCGCCACCGCCGAGCCTGGCTTCCTCGCGGCGCGCTTCGAGCTTTTCGAGAATGTCTTTCATCGCGGACCGGGCCTTCGGAAGGAGTATTCTGACGGGTGGGATTTCCCTGATATCGCGAAGTTTCCGCGAGCGCCATCCATCCGGCGCCTTCGTATCTTACGCAAGCGCCAGATAGAGCGCCGCCGCCGCCAGCATCTCGCGCTCGCGGCGGGCGCGCGCGGCATCGGCTTCCGCGTCGGCGCCCCAGATTTCGCGCTGCGTATCGGCATCGAGTTCGGCGAGCGCGAAAGCCTCCTGCGGCGTCAGCCGGCGCTCGGCCACGGCCAGCGCCAGCAGCACCGAGCCGGTCAGCGTCGTCATGACATGCAGCGCGGCAAGAGCGGCCGGGTCGGCAATCGCATCGATCGCCGCGCGCACCGCTTGCAGCGACCGCGCCGGCTGCTCGACATAATTGATGCCGGCCGAGAGCATGAAGCGCGCGCCATAGCGCTCGGCCGCCCATGCCAGCACCGGGTCCCACAGTTCCTGCTGGCGCGCCACCAGCCGCTGCGGCTCCTCGGCACGATAGAACAGCAGGTCGGACCCGGCATATTTCGCCGCATCCGCCCGCACCTCGTCGAGGCGCTCGGCGACATGGTCGAGCGCCGCGTTGACGATGCGGGTCAGCGGCATCGCGGCCGGGTCGATCACCTCGGCCTGCGCCGCCCATTCCGCCGCCAGCAGATCGGCGGCAGCACGCACGCGCAACGCCAGCGGCTTGCGGGCCGGCGTGCGCGCCGGCCTGCCGTCGAGCAGCAGGTGGAAGCCCGCCTCCCCCTCGCCCGCCTCGGCGCGCGTGTAGAACCGCGTCGGCAGGTTCGGCTTGTCGCCGCGCGCCGCGCGCACCGGATCATAGGCGGCCGGATCGACGTTTTCGGGAAACCAGTCGTTACGCGGCATCGCGAAGCATCCCGGTCAGTTCGTCAAACCGGTCTATCACCGCATCTGCGCCGGCCGCCTCCAGCGCCGCGACCGGCTGGAAACCGTAGGACACCGCGATGGCGCGCGCGCCCGCCGCCTTGGCCATCTGCATGTCGAACACCGAATCGCCGACCATGCTCGTGCGATCGGGCGCCACGCCAAGCTCCTCGCAGGCGCCAAGGATCATCGCCGGATGCGGCTTCGATGGCCCGTCATCGGCGGTGCGGATGATCGCCATGCGGCGCGTCCAGCCCTCACGCTCGAGAATATAGTTGGCGCCGCGCCGCGACTTGCCGGTGGCGATGCCGAGCAGCACATCCTCGCGCGCCAGCAGCGCCTCGACCGTGTCCTTCACGCCCGGATAGAGCGGTTCGGTGTAGTTCGGGTCCTGGCGCTTTTCATGGAAGATGCGCTTGTAGCTTTCGGTGATGGCCGGCGCGAGATCGGCGCGCCTGGTCAACTCAGTGAGCGCGATCTCGAGGCTGAGCCCGACCACGGAGAGCCCGATCTCGCGGCCGGGGAACGCCACGCCATGCTCGGCGCAAGCTTCCGCCTGCGAATCGAGAATGATGCGCGCGCTGTCGACCAGCGTGCCGTCGACATCGAGGAGAACAAGTTTCGTCATCACCGCTCCGGCGCATCCTCGATCGGGTCATATTGTTTCGCGTCGAGCCCGAGCAGGTTCCACGATTGCTGCATATGGGCGGGCAGCGGCGCGGTGACGTCGAGCAGCTTGCCGGAAGGCAGCGGCAGCACGATGCGGCGCGCCATCAGGTGCAGCTTGTTCTGGATGCCGCCGGGAAACTCCCAATTGTCGATGTTGAAATATTTCGGATCGCCGACGATCGGATGCCCCATCTCGGCGGTGTGCACGCGCAATTGATGCGTGCGGCCGGTCACCGGGCGCAACGACAGCCAGCCGAGCTTTTCCGCGACGCGATCGACCACCGCGTAATAGGTCAGCGCGTGATCGGCGCCGGCGTCGCCATGCCTGGCGATATGCATCTTGTCGTTGCCGGTCGCCTCGTCCTGGCCCTTGACGAGATAGCTCGAAATCCGGCCCTGCTTCAGGCGCGGCACGCCGCGCACCAGCGCCCAGTAGATTTTCTTGGTCTCGCGCTCGCGGAACGCCTTGCCGAGATCGGCCGCAGCCTTGCGCGTGCGCGCCACCACCAGCACGCCGGACGTGTCGCGGTCGAGCCGGTGCACGAGGCGCGGAATATCGCCGCGCTGCGAGGCGAGCGCCGGCAACATGCCGTCAATATGGCGGTGGAGGCCGGAACCGCCCTGCACCGCCAGCCCGTGCGGCTTGTTGAACACGAATACGTCGCGGTCCTCGTAAAGCGTGATCGAGCGCAGGAAACTCGCGTCGTCGATGATCTCGCCCTTGCGCGCGCCCTTGCCGAGCATCGGCGCCGAGATGCCGCGCGCGGCGCCGGGCCTGTTCGGCGCGCCCGGTGCGGCACCTGCCGGCGTGGTCCCAAGCGGCGGAATGCGCACCGCCTGCCACTGCTCGAGCCTGGTGTCGGCCTTCACGCGGCCGCCATTGACGCGCACCTGGCCGGTGCGCAGTAGCTTTTGCAGGTGGCCGAAGGCAAGCTCCGGGAAATGCAGCTTGAACCAGCGGTCGAGCCGCATGCCGGCCTCGTCTTCCTCGACGGTGAGGCTGGTGACGCCGGGCTTGGGCGTGTGCTGGTCGGTAATGTCGGTCATGATCTGGGGCAAGTGTGGGCCTGGCACTGAAAAGTCAATCGTTTGCGGGAAGAAGGCAACTAGGCCCCGGCTCAAGGCCGGGGCAAGGCATACCCTTATGTCATTCCCGCGAAGGCGGGAATGACACTACACGCATTCAGCGGCTAACCGCCGCGCCGCTCCTTGCGCAGCTTTTCCCACCACTCGAGGCGCTTCCTGATCTCGCGTTCGAAGCCGCGCTCCGGAGGGTCGTAGAAACGCTGGCGACCAAGGCGCTCCGGCCAGTAATCCTGGCCCGAGAAAGCGTCGGGCGCGTCGTGATCATAGGCGTAATCGGCGCCGTAGCCTTCCGCCTTCATCAGCTTGGTCGGCGCGTTCAGCACGGTCTTGGGCGGCATCAGCGAGCCGCCTGCCTTGGCAGTGCGCAGCGCCGCGCCATAAGCCTTGTAGACCGCGTTCGATTTCGGCGCCGTGGCGAGATAGACCACGACCTGCGCCAGCGCCAGTTCACCCTCGGGCGAGCCGAGGAAATCATAGGCTTCCTTGGCGGCGAGCGCCACTTGCAGCGCCTGCGGATCGGCATTGCCGATATCCTCCGACGCCATGCGCACCAGGCGCCGGGCGAGGAATAGCGGGTCCTCCCCGGCATCGACCATGCGCGCGAAATAATACAGCGCGGCGTCGGGGTCCGAGCCGCGGATCGCCTTGTGCAGCGCCGAGATCAGGTTGTAATGGCCGTCCTGCGACTTGTCATAGACGGGCGCGCGCCGTTGCAGCACCGCCGTCAGCGCCGCCGTGTCGAATACCTCGCCGGGCTTGGCGGCGCGGCGCGCTTCCTCGGCCAGCGTCAGGGCCGCCCGACCGTCGCCATCGGCCATGGCGGCGAGCGCCAGCCGCGCGTCCTCGTCGAGCGGCAAGGCCGCGCCGTCAGCCTCCTCGGCGCGCTGGAACAGGCGCATGATCGCCGGCTCGTCGAGCGCGAGGAACGTCATGACGCGCGCCCGCGACAGCAGCGCCGCGTTGAGCGCGAAGGACGGGTTCTCGGTCGTCGCCCCGACCAGCGTGATGGTGCCGTCCTCCATCACCGGCAGGAAACTATCCTGCTGCGTGCGGTTGAAGCGGTGGATCTCGTCGACGAATAGAAGCGTGCCCTCGCCGATCGAACGCCGCCCGCGCGCCGCCTCGAACACCTTCTTCAGGTCGGCAATGCCGGAGAAGATCGCCGAGATCTGCTCGAAATGCAGCTTGGTCTCATGCGCCAGCAGCCGCGCCACGGTGGTCTTGCCGGTGCCGGGCGGGCCCCAGAAGATCAGCGAGCCGATGGTGCCGGAGGCGAGCAGCCGCCTCAGCGCGCCGTCGTCGCCCGTCAGGTGGTCCTGGCCGACGACATCCGCCAGCACGAGCGGGCGCAGGCGGTCGGCAAGCGGGCGCGGCGCTTCGCGCTCGAGCCCCGCACTGGTGAACAGATCGGACATTAGGCGACAATAACGCCTAGGCTTCGTGCAAGCCAGCCACTCAACCGTTCAGGATGGTCTGGATCACCTGGCCGCCACGGTCGATCTTCAGGCGCCAGCCCTGGAAGCGCTCCTTGACAAGGTTTTCGAGGCGCTTGGTCGAGACGAGCTTCACGCCGTTGATCTCGAGCAGCACGTCGCCCTTCTGGAAGCCGTAGCGCTGCGCGAAGGAATCGTCGGCGATGTCGGTGATCGCCACGCCCTGCTCGCTGGCATCGAGCGACATTTCCTCCGCCACCGCCGGCGACAGATTGACCACCGTCGCACCGGCGAGCGGATTGCGGCCCTTCAATACCAGCGTGTCGCGCGGCGGAACCTCGGGCGCCGCCTCGAGCTTGACCGGCACCACGAGACGCTTGCCGCCGCGCAGGATGCCGAGCGAGGCCGTGCCGCCGAGATGCTTGGTCGCCATGCGATAGCCGAAGGAATCGGGATCATCGACATTCTGCCCGTCAATCGACAGGATGACGTCGCTGCTCTTCAGGCCGGCCTCGGCCGCCGGGCTGCCCTTGACGACCGAGACGATCAGCGCCCCGGTCGGCCGGTCGAGGCCGAGCGCCTCCGCCATGTCGGCGCTGACCGCCTGCATGCGCGCGCCGAACCACGGCCGGCGCACCGACGTGCCGCCGCCGCGCGCGCTTTCCACCACCGTCTTGACCATGTTCACCGGAATGGCGAAGCCGATGCCCATATAGCCGCCGGATTTCGAGTAGATGGCGCTGTTGATGCCGACGAGCCGGCCCTTCATATCGACCAGCGCGCCGCCGGAATTGCCGGGATTGATCGCCGCATCGGTCTGGATGAAGAAGCGATAGTCGGAAATGCCGACCTGCGTGCGCGCGAGCGCCGAGACGATGCCCTGCGTCACCGTCTGGCCGACGCCGAACGGGTTGCCGATCGCGAGCACGATATCGCCGACCTCGAGCGTATCAGAATCGCCGAGCGGCAGGGTCGGCAGCTTGTCGGGCGCCTTGATGCGCAGCACGGCAAGATCGGTGCGCGGATCGCGCAGCACGATCTCCGCCTCGAATTCGCGCTTGTCGGAGAGGGCGACCTTGACCTCGGTCATGCCGTCGATGACGTGATAGTTGGTGACGACGATGCCGTCCGCCCCGACGATCACGCCAGAGCCGACCGATTTCGCCACCCGCTCGCGCGACGTGCCGCCCCTGCCCCCGCCGAAAAACTGCTCGAAGAACGGATCGTCCAGGAACGGATTGCGCACCTGCTCGCGGCGCGTGCCGTAAACATTGACCACCGCCGGCGCGCTCTCCTTGACCACCGGCGCGAAGGACAGCTTGAGTTCGGCCGCCGAGGACGGCACGCGCGACTCTTGCGCCCTGGCTGGTTGAGCAAGCGTCAGCACGATGACGGCAAGCGCCGAGCACAAGCCGATAAGCGGGCGGTTGAAGGGCATGCAGGCGAATCCGATAGCTGTCACAGTTGCCGGACTATACCCAGCCTGCGGTGCCAAATGAAGGCGGCCGCCAATTTATGGCTTCGGCGGCACCGTCCTCAGCCAGGCGACGATCGCATCGAGATCGCCATCGCTCATCTTCGCGTAATAGCCGAACCCCATTGGCGGCTTGAGCCGCTCGCCGTCCCGGCTGACGCCATGCGTGATGGCGCGCTTGATCTCCGCGTCGCTCCAGTTACCGAGCCCGGCCGCCTTGTCCGAGGTGATGTTGCGCGAGACCGAGGTGCCCCACGGCCCCGGAAATGCCTGCCCGCCCGCGCCGAGGCTGGTCTCGAACAGATGGCGCCCCTTGTCGAGCGGCGTGTGGCACTCCATGCAATGGGCGATCGTGCCGAGATAGGCGCCGCGCTTCACCTTGTCGCCAAGGCTGGCGGGATCCACCGGCTTCTCGGCGCCGGGCAGGATTTCCTGCGCCATCGCGACACGATACACCGGCGCCGGCACCTTGTTGCTGATCGGCTTGATGGTGCGCAGATAAGCGACGATGGCGTCGAGATCGGCCGGCGTCAGGATATTGTAATAGCCCGTCGGCATCAGCGGCGCGATGACGGTGCCATCCGGGCGCCGGGCGGTGAGCATCAGGGTCTTGATCTCGGCGTCGCTCCAGTTGCCGATGCCGGTCGCCTTGTCCTGCGTGATGTTCGGCGCCGTGACCTTGAACGGCGGCTCATCCCATGACAGCCCGCCCGAAAACGCCTTGTTGACGATATCGCCGGTCGGCCCCTTCGGCGTATGACAGTTCTGGCACGTCATCACCGTGTTGACGAGATAACTGCCGCGCGCGACCGGCGTCTCAGCCGCTGCCGCACCCGCCATCGCCGCCATCGCGACCGACAGCGCCAAGCCTACCAATTTTCGCATTGCGTTCCCTCCCAACCGGGAGGCGTCACGCTAGTCCTGCGCCATGTCCTTCGCAATGGTTCAGTTGGCGTAATCCAAGTGAACATCGCCGCCGGGCGCCCGCGCCCGAATCCACGCTGGAACAACCACCTGGCGTATTTTCCGGAATCGGTTTCTCCGGCTCCGCCCCAGCCCGGCCGGCGCAATGAAAAAGGCGGCCGAAGCCGCCTTTTGAAAGCATCGCGATGCGCCTGGGGTCAGGCGGCGGCATCCGCCGGAGCGTTGGCCGCCTCAGCAGCAACGCGCTCCCGGTCGGCCTTGCCCTTGGCGTCGACATCGCGCTCGACAAACTCGATCACCGCCATCGGCGCGTTGTCGCCGAAGCGGAAGCCGGCCTTGAGCACGCGCGTGTAACCGCCGTTGCGCTCCTTGTAGCGGGGGCCGAGCACATCGAACAGCTTCTTGACCACGTCCGGATCGCGCAACGTGGCGATCGCCTGGCGGCGGGCATGCAGGTCGCCGCGCTTGGCGAGCGTCACCAGCTTCTCGACGACGGGACGCAGGTCCTTCGCCTTCGGCAGCGTGGTCACGATCTGCTCATGCGTGATGAGCGCGGAGGACAGGTTGAGGAACAGTGCTTTGCGGTGCTCGACGCGGCGGTTGAATCGGCGGCCCCTGAAACCGTGACGCATGGCTAACTCCTTGATTGCGGCCGCCGTGCCAAGGTACGGCCGGGATTATCGCGGGTAGAGCGTTCCCCTACCCGCGCAATTTGCTCAGTAGTGTTCTTCGAAACGCTTGGCCAACTCTTCGATGTTCTCCGGCGGCCAACCGCTGACATCCATGCCGAGGTGCAGGCCCATTTGCGCCAGCACTTCCTTGATCTCATTGAGCGACTTGCGGCCGAAGTTCGGCGTGCGCAGCATCTCGGCTTCCGTCTTCTGGATCAGGTCGCCGATATAGACGATGTTGTCGTTCTTCAGGCAGTTGGCCGAACGCACCGACAGTTCGAGTTCGTCGACCTTCTTGAGCAGCGCCGGGTTGAAGGCGAGCTCCGGAATGGCCGGCGCCGTCTCCTCGCGCTTCGGCTCCTCGAAGTTGAGGAACACGTCGAGCTGGTCCTGCAGGATGCGCGCGGCATAGGCGACCGCGTCTTCCGGCGTGATCGAACCGTCGGTCTCGACCGCCATGGTCAGCTTGTCATAGTCGAGCACCTGGCCCGAGCGGGTGTTCTCGACGCGGTACGATACCTTGCGCACCGGCGAATACAGGCTGTCGACCGGGATCAGCCCGATCGGCGCATCCTCGGCGCGGTTGCGCTCGGCCGGCACGTAGCCCTTGCCGGTATCGACGGTGAATTCGATGCGGATCTCGGCGCCGTCATCGAGCGTGCACAGCGCCAGTTCCGGATTGAGCACCTCGATGTCGCCGACGACATTGATGTCGCCCGCCGTCACCGTGCCCGGCCCGGTCTTGCGCAGCGTCATGCGCTTCGGGCCGTCGCCCTGCATCTTGATGGCGATGTCCTTGACGTTGAGCACGATGTCGGTGACATCCTCGCGCACGCCGGGGATCGACGAGAATTCGTGCACCACGCCGTCGATCTGCATCGCGGTCACGGCGGCGCCTTGCAGCGACGACAGCAGGATGCGCCGGAGCGCATTGCCCAGCGTCAACCCGAAGCCGCGCTCCAGCGGCTCCGCGACGAGGGTCGCATTGCGCTTGGCATCGTCGCCACCGACGATCTCGAGCTTGGTCGGCTTGATCAGTTCTTGCCAGTTCTTCTGGATCACTTCGGCACCTTCAGGATCACGGTTGTCGCCAGGCTCCGAAAAAGGAGGAAGCGACCGAAAGGATGATTTGAATCAGAAAGTGAAAAGTCTTGGCTGAAAATCACACCCGGCGACGCTTGCGCGGCCGGCAACCATTGTGCGGGATCGTCGTCACGTCACGGATCGAGGTCACCTGGAAACCGGCGGCCTGCAGCGCGCGCAGCGCCGATTCACGCCCCGAGCCAGGCCCGGAAACCTCGACCTCGAGCGTGCGCATGCCATGCTCGGCCGCCTTGCGGGCGGCATCCTCGGCCGCGACCTGCGCCGCGTACGGCGTCGACTTGCGCGAGCCCTTGAACCCCATCGTGCCGGCCGAGGACCACGAAATCGTGTTGCCCTGCGCGTCGGTGATGGTGACCATGGTGTTATTGAACGAGGCGTTCACATGCGCGACGCCGGAAACGATGTTCTTGCGTTCGCGGCGCTTCACGCGCTGAGCTTCTTTTGCCATCTTGTCAAAAATCCTTCAGACGCGCCCGTCACGCCAGGCGCTGGGGATGCGTGGCCGCGCGCGGCGGCCACAGGTTTAGCGGAAAAGATTACTTCTTCTTGCCGGCGATCGCCTTCGGCTTGCCCTTGCGGGTGCGCGCATTGGTATGCGTGCGCTGGCCACGCACCGGCAGGCCACGGCGATGACGCAGGCCGCGATAGCAGCCAAGATCCATCAAGCGCTTGATGTTCATCGCGGTGTCGCGGCGCAGGTCGCCCTCGACGACGTAATCGCGATCGATCGTCTCGCGGATCGCGAGGATCTCGGCATCGGTCAACTGGTTGATGCGGCGATCGGCGGGGATGCCGACCTTCTCGCAAATCTCGGCCGACTTGTTCGGGCCGATGCCGTGAATGTAACGCAGCGCGATGACCACGCGCTTCTGGGTTGGCAAGTTTACGCCGGCGATACGAGCCACTGTCCATCTCCATTTAGGCCCCTCATGGGGGCGTTCAGAAAACCCGCGCCGGTGGAGCCCGGCCCTTGCGGGGTGCTTGCAACGCAAAACTCCGGAGGATCTTCGCGAGAAGACCTCCGGCGCGCGACGATGAAGCCGAAGCGCGCCCTATATAGGCTCGGGAGCGCCGCGTCAACCTTTTGTCAAGACATGATCGATCGCCGCCGTCACGGCATCGATCGGCTGCATGCCGTCAATCGTGCGCAACAGGCCATGTTTGCGGTAGTAAGGCGCCACCACCGCCGTATCGCGGTTATAGGCGGCAAGCCTGGTCTTGAAAACGTCCGGATCGTCATCCTTGCGCACCGGCTGGCCGTTGGCCTTGGCCTCGGCGGCGCGGGTCATGATGCGATCGATGAGCAACGACTGGTCGACTTCCAGTTCGATCACCGCGTCGAGCGCCAGTGCTTTCGAATCGAGCATGGTCGAAAGCGCCTCGGCCTGCGCCACGGTGCGCGGGAAACCATCGAGGATGAAACCGTTGCGCGCGTCGGGCTCGCCGATGCGGTCGGCGACGATGCCGATGACGATGTCGTCGGAAACGAGCCCCCCCGCCTCCATCACCGCCTTGGCCTTCAGCCCCACCGGGGTCTTGGCCTGCACGGCCGCCCGCAGCATGTCGCCGGTCGAAAGTTGCGGAATTCCGTATGTCTCGACCATCCTGGCCGCCTGCGTTCCCTTGCCCGCCCCCGGCGGCCCAAGCAAAATCAGCCTCATCTCTTCTTGCCCCTGAGCTTGGCCTTCTTGACGAGCCCTTCATACTGATGCGCCAGCAGATAGCCGTGAATCTGCGCAACGGTGTCCATGGTAACGCTGACCACGATCAGAAGCGAGGTTCCGCCGAAATAGAACGGCAGCGCAACGTAGGAGATCAGCATTTCCGGCAACAGGCAGACCAGCGCCAGATAGGCCGCGCCCAGCACCGTGATGCGGGTCAGCACCTGATCGATGAAGCTCGCCGTGCGCTCGCCGGGCCGGATGCCGGGGATGAAGCCGCCCTGCTTGCGCAGGTTGTCGGCCGTCTCGGTCGGGTTGAACACGATCGCGGTGTAGAAGAACGTGAAGAACACGATCAGCGCGGTATAGAGCGTCATGAACAGCGGCCGGCCCTGGCCGAGCGCGGCAGTCATCGTCTGCAGCCATTGCGGGCCGCTCGTGGCGTAGAACTGCGCGATCGTCGTCGGCAGCAGCAGCAGCGACGAGGCGAAGATCGGCGGGATCACGCCCGACATGTTGAGCTTGAGCGGCAGGAACGAGGTCTGCCCCTCGTAGACCTTGTTGCCGACCTGCCGCTTCGGATAATTGATCAGGATGCGGCGTTGCGCCCGCTCCATGAACACGATCACGGCGGTGACCGCGATCGCCATCACCAGCACGATGAGGATGACGCCGATCGAGATCGCGCCCTGGCGCGACAGTTCGAGCGTACCGGCGATCGCTGCCGGCAGTTCCGCGACGATGCCGGCGAAGATGATCAGCGAGGTGCCGTTGCCGATGCCGCGCGAGGTGATCTGCTCGCCGAGCCACATCAGGAACAGCGTGCCGCCGGTCAGCGTGATCACGGTCGAGATGCGGAAGAACATGCCCGGATCGTGCACGACATTGGGCGAGCCCTCGAGGCCGACCGCGATGCCGTAGGACTGGAACAGCGCCAGCACCACCGTCAGGTAGCGCGTGTACTGGTTGATGACCTGGCGGCCGGATTCGCCCTCTTTCTTGAGCGCCTCCAGCGTCGGGCTGACCGAGGTCATGAGCTGGATGATGATCGATGCCGAGATATACGGCATGATGTTCAGCGCGAAGATCGCCAGGCGCCCGGCGGCGCCGCCCGAGAACATGTTGAACATGCCCAGGATGCCGGTCTGCGCCTGCTTGAAGATGCCGGCGATCGCGTCCGGATTGATGCCGGGCAGCGGCACATAGGTGCCGAGCCGGTAGACGAGCAGCGCGCCCAGCGTGAACCAGATGCGTTTCTTGAGCTCGCTCGCCTTGGCGAAAGCTCCGAAATTGAGGTTCTGTGCAAGCTGTTCGGCAGCGGAAGCCATCTTGACGCCTATCGCAGCGCGACGCGGAAACCCGCGCCTCTATGAGGGGGAAGAAGTCTTCCACATAATCATGCCGCAGGCGTTTGACACCTGCGGCACGTTTTCTTGTTCACGCTTCGGCGGGAGCCTCGGCCGGCGCCAGGATCTTGACCGAGCCGCCCGCCTTCTCGACGGCCGCGACCGCGGTCTTCGAGGCGGCGAACACCTCGAAGGCGACCTTAGCCTTGAGTTCGCCGACGCCGAGGATCTTCACCCCGTCACGCTTGCGCGCGCAGATGCCGGCGGCGACCAGCGCATCGACCGTAATCGGCTGCGCGGCGTCGAGGTTCTTGGCGTCGATCGCGAGCTGGATGCGACCGACATTGACCTCGTTGAGGTCGCGGGCGTGGTGGTTGTGGAAGCCCCGCTTCGGCAGGCGGCGATGCAGCGGCATCTGGCCGCCCTCGAAGCCCTTGATCGCGACGCCCGAGCGCGACTTCTGGCCCTTGACGCCACGTCCGCCCGTCTTGCCCTTGCCGGAGCCGATGCCGCGGCCAACGCGCATGCGTTCCTTGACCGCGCCAGGATTGTCCCTGAGATCGGTGAGTTTCATGATGCTCTCCTCACTCTTCGACGACGCGCACCATGTGCGCAACCTTGGCGATCATGCCACGCACGGCAGGGGTGTCCTGCAGCACGGAGCGGCGACCAATCTTGTTCAGGCCGAGACCAACCAGGGTCTGGCGCTGCGCGACAGGCCGACGGATCGGGCTGCCGGTCTGTTCGACCGTGACGGTCTTGTTCGGTGTCTTGGCCATGTCACCCTCCCTCACGCGTCGCCGGAGGCATCGATATCGGCGATGCCCTGGCGGCGCGACTGCAGGGTCGAGACCTTGATGCCGCGACGGGCGGCCACCGAACGGGGGCTGTCCTCGGCCTTCAAGGCGTCGAATGTGGCGCGCACCATGTTGTAGGGGTTCGACGAGCCCATCGACTTGGCGACGACGTCGGCCATGCCGAGGCTCTCGAACACGGCGCGCATCGGACCACCGGCGATGATGCCGGTACCGGCCGGCGCCGAACGCAGCACGACCTTGCCGGCGCCGTGACGCCCGTTGACGTCATGATGCAGGGTGCGGCCCTCGCGCAGCGGCACGCGGATCAGGCCGCGCTTGGCGCTCTCGGTGGCCTTGCGGATCGCTTCCGGCACTTCGCGGGCCTTGCCGTGGCCGTAGCCGACGCGGCCCTTCTGGTCGCCGACGACGACCAGCGCGGCGAACGCCATGCGGCGGCCACCCTTCACGGTCTTCGCGACACGGTTGATATGCACGAGGCGATCGACGAACTCGTTGTCGCGCTCCTCACGGTCGCGACCGCGACCACCCTCTCGGGGTTCTCTTGCCATGCTTGGCTCCTACACTGGCGCGGCGCACCCGGCCGCTCGCTCGGCTATGTCTGTCGCTGTCGGTCGCAGAAAGCGGCACGCCAGAAACACGTCATGCCTGCCGGATATCTCCGGCAAGCATCTCTGTAAACCCGGTCAACGACGATTCCCGCCTGCGCGGGGACCGTCAGGGCTCAGAACTTCAGGCCCGCTTCACGCGCACCCTCGGCCAGCGCCTTGACGCGGCCGTGATAGATATACGAGCCGCGATCGAAGATCACGTCCTTGACGCCGGCCTTGATGGCGCGCTCGGCGACGAGCTTGCCGATCTCCTTGGCCGCATCGACATCGGCGCCGGTCTTCAGCTTCGCCTTCAGATCCTTCTCGATCGTCGAGGCGGCGGCGAGCGTCTTGCCGGCGGCGTCGTCGATGATCTGCGCATAGATCTGCTTCGAGGACCGGAACACCGACAGCCGCGCCTTGCCATAGGCGACGGCCTTGAGCGCGCGGCGCACGCGCGCCCGACGGCGGCTCTGCGCTGCAACATCGTTTGCCATGGTCTGCCCTTACTTCTTCTTGCCTTCCTTGCGGAAGATGAACTCGTTCTCGTATTTCACGCCCTTGCCCTTATAGGGCTCCGGCCTACGGAACTCGCGGATTTCGGCGGCCACCTGACCAACCTGCTGCTTGTCGATGCCGGCCACGACGATTTCCGTCGGCTTCGGCGTCGTGATCGTGATGCCCGCCGGGATCGCATAGTTCAGATCGTGGCTGTAGCCCAGCGAAAGCTGCAGGCTTTTGCCCTGCATCGCTGCCCTGTAGCCGACGCCGGTGATCTCGAGCTTCTTCTCGAAGCCCTTCGAAACGCCGGTGACGATGTTGTCGACCATGGCGCGGCTCATGCCCCAGGAGGAGCGGGCCTGCTTGCTTTCCGAGCGCGGGGCAAGGGTAATCACATTCCCCTCCGCCTTGACCTCGACCTCCTCGGGGATGGCGAAGGACAATTCGCCCTTCGGCCCCTTGGCGGTGATCGTCCGACCCTCGATGCGGGTCTGGACGCCTGCCGGAATATCCACCGGTTTCTTGCCGACTCGTGACATGTTTTTCGTTCCTCCGTCCGGCTTAGAAGACGGTGCAGAGCAATTCGCCGCCGACGTTGTTCTCGCGTGCATCGTGATCGGCCATGACGCCCTTCGGCGTCGAGACGATCGTGATGCCGAGACCATTCGCCACGCGCGGCATATTGCTCACCGACACATAGACCCGGCGGCCGGGCTTGGAGACGCGCGCAATCTTGCGGATCACCGGCTGGCCGTCGAAATATTTCAGCTCGATCTCGAACTCGGTCCGGCCATTGCCAAACTCGGTCGACGAATAGCCACGGATGTAGCCTTCCGTCTGCAGCACGTCGAGCACTCGGCCGCGCAGCTTGGAGCCCGGCGTCGAAACCTTCGACTTGCGGCGCATCTGAGCATTGCGGATGCGGGTGAGCATATCGCCCACTGGATCGTTCACAGCCATCCCGCCCTCCTTACCAGCTCGACTTCGTGAGGCCCGGAACGAGCCCCTTGTTACCGAGGTCGCGCATGGCGATACGGCTCATTTTCAGCTTGCGGTAAAAGCCGCGGGCACGGCCCGTGACTTCGCAACGGTTCCTGATGCGGTTCTTCGCCGAGTTGCGCGGCAGTTCCGCCAGCTTCAGCGTCGCCGCGAAACGCTCTTCGATCGAGACGTCACGGTCCTGTACGATTGCCTTCAACCGCGAGCGGCGGCCGGCATATTGCGCGACGAGCCGGGTGCGGTTCTTGTTCTTTTCGATCGAGCTTTTCTTCGCCATCGAAATAATCCTTCTGGTTTCCGCGTTTGAAACGGGCTGTTCAGGCCCGGCTCACTGCCGGAACGGGAAGTTGAAGAGCTTCAGAAGCGCACGCGCTTCATCATCGGTCTTCGCGGTGGTGCAGACGATCACGTCCATACCCCACACCGATTCCACCTTGTCGTAGTTGATCTCGGGGAAAACGATGTGTTCCTTGATGCCCATGGCATAGTTGCCGCGGCCATCGAAGCTCTTGGGATTGAGGCCCCGGAAGTCGCGGACGCGCGGCAGCGCGATCGTCACGAGACGGTCCAGGAACTCATACATGCGGGCGCGCCGCAATGTCACCTTGGTGCCGATCGGCATGTGCTCGCGCACCTTGAAGGTGGCGATGGCGCGCCGCGCCTTGGTGATGACCGGCTTCTGGCCGGCGATCAGCGCGAGATCAGCGGCGGCGACCGAGGCCTTCTTCGAATCGGCGGTCGATTCGCCGACGCCCATGTTCAGCACGATCTTGTCGAGCGCCGGGATCTGCATGGCGTTCTTGTAGCCGAACTGCTTCTGCATCTCGGGAACGATCACGTCCCGATAATGCTGGCGCAGCCGCGGCTCGTATTTGGTCGTATCAAGCATCGATCATCTCTCCCGAACGCTTGGCGACACGCACCTTGCGGCCGTCGTCGAGCGTCTTGAAGCCGACGCGGGTCGGCTTGCCGTCCTTCGGGTCGGCCAGCGCGAGGTTGGACAGATGGATGGCGGCTTCCTTGGAAACGATACCGCCTTCCTGGTTCTGGGTCTGGCGCTGGTGACGCTTCACGAGGTTGACGCCACGCACCACGGCGCGGGTCTCCTTCGGGCGCACTTCCAGCACCTCGCCGGACTTGCCGGCGTCACGACCGCTGAGAACGACGACCTTGTCGCCCTTCTTGATCTTGGCAGCCATTACAGCACCTCCGGCGCGAGCGAGATGATCTTCATGTGGTTCTTGCCACGCAATTCGCGCGGAACCGGTCCGAAGATACGCGTGCCCACCGGCTCCTTCTGGTTGTTGATCAGCACGGCCGCATTGCGGTCGAAGCGGATCACCGAACCATCGGCGCGGCGGATATCCTTGGCGGTGCGCACGACGACCGCCTTCATGACGTCGCCCTTCTTCACGCGACCGCGCGGAATGGCTTCCTTGATCGAAACGACGATGATGTCACCGACGCCCGCGTACTTCCGTTTGGAGCCGCCGAGCACCTTGATGCACATCACGCGGCGCGCGCCGGAATTGTCGGCTACGTCGAGATTTGTCTGCATCTGGATCATGAGACTGATCCTTCCTTTCTCTCAGATCGGTTTCCGGTCAGGCCTTCCTGCCGGACTACGCCTGAACCGGGAGCGAACCCCCGGCGGTTTGCGCCGCGAGCCTTATTAGGCTTTCGGCGCCGTTTCAACCACGACCCAGCGCTTGAGCCGGGAAAGTGGCTTGGTCTCTTCGATCTCGACCTGGTCGCCGACCTTGAACCCGTTCGCCTCGTCATGGGCGTGATAGTTCTTGGACCGGCGCACGGTCTTCTTGAAGAGCGGATGGGTGAAGCGCCGCTCGACCTTGACCACGATGGTCTTGTCCTGCTTGTCGCTGACGACGACGCCCTGGAGAACGCGTTTTGGCATGATCTTTCCCCTTACGCCTTGGCCGCTTCGGCGAGCTTCTGGCGCTGGATCGTCTTGATGCGCGCGATATCCTTGCGCACCTCGTCGATACGGCTGGTCCGCTCCAGCTGGCCGGTGGCCCGCTGGAAGCGCAGGTTGAACTGCTCCTTCTTGAGCTTCACAAGCTCGTCGGAGAGCTGGTCCTTGGTCAGAACCTTGAGGTCGCTGAGACGCTGTGTCGTTTTCATCCCGCTTGTCCTCACTCGGCAATGCGCTGCACGAAGCGCGTCTTGATCGGCAGCTTGGCAGCGGCCAGGTCGAGCGCCTCGCGGGCGAGATCGGCCGGCACGCCGCCGATCTCGAACATGATGCGGCCAGGCGCCACGCGGGCGGCCCAGAACTCGATCGCGCCCTTGCCCTTGCCCATGCGGACTTCGGTCGGCTTCTTCGAGACGGGCACGTCCGGGAACACGCGGATCCAGACGCGGCCGGCGCGCTTCATGTGGCGCGTCAGCGCACGGCGCGCGGCCTCGATCTGGCGCGCGGTCACGCGCTCCGGCTCGACGGCCTTGAGACCGAACTCGCCGAAAGCCAGCGTCACGCCGCCTTTCGATTCGCCCCGGATGCGGCCCTTGAACTGCTTCCGGAATTTGGTTTTCTTAGGTTGAAGCATCGTTCAGTCCTTTTCACGCCTCGCGGGGCTCGACCGCGCGGCGACCCTGCGAGCGACCGCCCTCGTCCGTCGCCTTGCGCTCGGACGCCATCGGGTCGTGCTCCAGGATTTCGCCCTTGAAGATCCAGACCTTGATGCCGTTCGTGCCATAGGCGGTGTGCGCGGTCGCCTCACCGTAATCCACATCCGCGCGCAGCGTATGCAGAGGCACGCGGCCTTCGCGATAACGCTCCGTACGGGCGATCTCGGCGCCGCCGAGACGGCCGGCGCAGATGATCTTGATGCCCTCGGCGCCAAGCCGCATCGCCGATTGCACGGCACGCTTCATGGCGCGGCGGAAGGCCACGCGACGCTCGAGCTGCTGCGCGATCGACTCGGCCACCAGCACGGCATCGACCTCGGGCTTGCGCACCTCAACGATATTGATCGCCACTTCCGAGTTCGTCATCTTGGCGACGGACTTGCGCAGCTTGTCGATATCGGCGCCCTTCTTGCCGATCACCACGCCGGGACGACCCGAGTGGATCGTGACGCGGCACTTCTTGTGCGGACGCTCGATGACGATCTTCGAGACTGCAGCCTGCTTGAGCTGCTTCATCAGGGCGGCGCGGATCGCGACATCCTCATGCAGCAAGCGGCCATATTCGCCACTATTGGCGTACCAACGGCTGTCCCACGTCCGGTTGATGCCGAGGCGCAGGCCGATCGGATTGACCTTCTGACCCATTATGCTCTCTCCTCGACCTGGCGGACGATGATGGTGAGGTTCGCGAACGGCTTCTCGACACGCGAAGCACGGCCGCGGGCGCGGGCATGAAACCGCTTCATGACGATGCCCTTGCCGACGAAGGCCTGCGCCACCACGAGATCGTCGACGTCGAGATCATGGTTGTTCTCGGCATTGGCGATGGCGCTTTCCAGCGTCTTCCTGACGTCCTTGGCAATCCGCTTGCGCGAGAATTCGAGGTCCGCCAGAGCGCTCGCAACCTTCTTGCCGCGAATGAGCTGCGCGACGAGGTTGAGCTTCTGCGGGCTGACGCGGATGTTACGCGTCACGGCCTTCGCCTCGTTATCCGGAAGCGCACGGGGCGTGGATGTCTGTCCCATGGCTTACTTCCTCTTCGCCTTCTTGTCGGCCGCATGGCCGTAGAAGGTGCGCGTCGGCGAGAACTCGCCAAACTTCATGCCGATCATCTCCTCGGAGACCGAAACGGGCACATGCTTGTGACCGTTATAGACTCCGAAGGTCAGGCCGACGAACTGTGGCAGGATCGTGGAGCGACGGCTCCAGATCTTGATTACGTCGTTGCGGCTGGAGGCACGCGAGGCCTCCGCCTTCTTCAGAAGGTATCCGTCGACGAACGGACCTTTCCAAACTGAACGCGGCATCGAGGCTGCTCCGTTACTTCTTGCGCTGATGGCGGGACGACACGATCATGTTGTCGGTCCGCTTGTTCGAGCGTGTCTTCTTGCCCTTCGTGGGCTTGCCCCACGGAGTGACGGGATGCCGGCCGCCCGAGGTGCGGCCTTCGCCGCCGCCATGGGGGTGGTCGATCGGGTTCATGGTCACGCCGCGGTTATGCGGACGGAAGCCAAGCCAGCGGCTGCGGCCGGCCTTGCCCATGCTGGTGTTCATGTGGTCCGGGTTGGAGACCGCACCAACGGTGCCGAAGCACTGGCCGTGGATCAGGCGCTGCTCGCCCGAATTCAGGCGAATGATGACGTAGCCCTGGTCGCGGCCGACGATCTGGGCGTAAGTGCCCGCCGAACGGGCGATCTGCCCGCCGCGGCCGATCTTCAGCTCGACATTATGCACCAGCGTGCCGACCGGCATGTTGGCAAGCGCCATGGCGTTGCCCGGCTTGATGTCGACCTGCTCGCCGGCCACCACCGAATCACCAACCGAAAGCCGCTGCGGCGCCAGGATATAGGCCTGCTTGCCGTCCTCATACTTGATGAGCGCGATGAAGCTCGAACGGTTCGGATCATATTCGAGCCGCTCGACCACCGCCGGCTTGCCGAGCTGGTCGCGCCGCTTGAAGTCGACCAAGCGATAGGTCCGCTTGTGACCGCCGCCCCGGAACCGCACCGTGATGCGGCCACGGTTGTTGCGGCCGCCGGCGCTCGACTTGCCCTCGGTCAAAGCCTTGAGCGGCTTGCCCTTGTAGAGCGCTGAACGATCGACGATGACAAGCTGGCGCAGGCCAGGGGTCATCGGCTTGTAGTGTTTGAGTGCCATCGCTCAGTTCCCTTAGAGACCGGTCGTGACGTCGATCGAATGGCCCTCGACGAGGGTCACGATCGCGCTCTTCACGTCGGATCGCTGGCCGGGGCGCCCCCGGAACAGCTTGATCTTGCCCTTGCGAACGAGCGTGTTGACGCTCTTCACCTTGACATCGAACAGCTTCTCGACCGCTTCCTTGATCTGCGGCTTCGTCGCCGTGCGCGCCACCTTGAACACGATCTTGTTGTGCTCGGAGGCGGTCGTCGCCTTTTCCGTGATCACCGGCGAGACGATCACGTCGTAATGGCGGGCATCAATGCTCATTTGAAGCGCGCCTCCAGCGCATCGACGGCCGCCTTCGACAGGACCAGCCTGTCGCGACGCAGAATGTCGTAGACGTTGATGCCCTGCACCGGAAGCACGTCGATATAGGGAATCGAGCGCGCGGCAAGGGCAAAGTTCTCCTGGACCTCGGCGCCGGAGATGATCAGCGCGTTGGCGAGGCCGAGATTGCCGAGATGCGTCTTCAGGGCCTTGGTCTTCGGCTCGGACAATTCGACCGTATCGATGACGATGATCGCCTGGTCCTTGGCCTTGGCCGAGAGCGCATGCTTCAGCGCCAGGGCGCGCACCTTCTTCGGCAGGTCGTGTTCATGCGAGCGAACCTGCGGGCCGAAGGCACGGCCGCCGCCGCGGAACTGCGGCGCGCTCATCGCGCCGTGGCGGGCATTGCCGGTGCCCTTCTGCTTGTACATCTTCTTGGTGGTGCGCGCGATATCCGAGCGGTTCTTGACCGCATGGGTGCCGGCACGGCGCTTGGCAAGCTGCCAGCGCACCATGCGGTGCAGGATGTCGGCGCGCGGATCGAGACCGAAAATCTCGTCCGAGACGTCGAGCGAACCGGCGTCCTTACCTTCGAGCGTGGTGATCGCGAGTTTCATGACCCTCACGCCTCCGTGTTGTCTGTGGCGGGCGCCGCGGCGGCCGGAGCCTCCGTGGCCGTCTCGGCCTTGGCGGTGTCGCCGGCGAGCTTGAACTTGCCAGGCATCGGCAGGTCCTTCGGCGCGACCTTCTTGATGGCGTCGCGCACGTAGATCCAGCCGCCCTTGGTGCCGGGCACCGCGCCCTCGACCAGGATCAGCCCGCGCTCCACATCGGTGCGGATGACCTTGAGGTTGAGCGTGGTGATGCGATCGACACCGAGATGGCCCGGCATCTTCTTGTTCTTGAAGGTCTTGCCCGGGTCCTGACGGCCACCGGTCGAACCGATCGAACGATGCGACACCGAAACGCCGTGCGAGGCGCGAAGCCCGCCGAAGTTCCAGCGCTTCATGCCGCCGGCGAAGCCCTTGCCGGTCGAGGTGCCGGTGACATCGACGAACTGGCCGACCAGGAAGTGGTCGGCGGTGATCTCGGCGCCAACCGGGATCAGCGAGTTCTCGTCGACGCGGAACTCGGCCACCTTGCGCTTCGGCTCGACCTGCGCCGTGGCGAAATGGCCGCGCTCGGCGCGCGTCACATTCTTCACCTTGGCAAGGCCGGAACCGACCTGCACGGCCGTATAGCCATTCTTGTCCTTCGTGCGATGCGCGACGACCTGGCAGCCGTCCAGCTTCAGCACCGTGACCGGAACATGCTCGCCGCCGTCATTGAAGACGCGGGTCATGCCGACCTTCTGAGCGATAACACCCGACCTCATGGTCTCATATCCCTTCCAGAGGAGGTCCAAAACTTTAGAGCTTGATCTCGACGTCGACACCGGCCGCGAGGTCGAGCTTCATCAAAGCGTCGACGGTCTGCGGCGTGGGATCGACGATGTCGAGAACACGCTTGTGGGTCCGGATTTCAAACTGCTCGCGCGACTTCTTGTCGACGTGCGGCGAACGGTTGACCGTGAACTTTTCAATGCGCGTCGGCAGCGGGATCGGGCCGCGTACCTGCGCGCCGGTCCGTTTCGCCGTCGACACGATCTCACGCGTCGACGCATCGAGCACGCGGTGGTCGAACGCCTTGAGGCGTATTCTGATATTCTGTCCGTTCATCGGTCTTTCCTTTAAAGGGTCCGTATTCCAGTAACGGCCCCGAACCCTTCAACAGAAGAAGTCGCGCGGTTGATCGGGAACGATGTCCCGCGCGACCTGTGCTCTGGTCTTTATTCGACGATCGTCGCGACGACGCCGGCGCCGACGGTGCGGCCACCCTCACGGATGGCGAAGCGCAGCTTCTCCTCCATGGCGATCGGCACGATCAGCACCA
>ERZ778018.131-NODE-131-length-152855-cov-10.651662_pt1 | contig 152855 bp, 112 predicted proteins | sample MGYA00375748_ERZ778018 | MGnify/ENA primary metagenome ERZ778018 (study PRJEB29350, sample SAMN05509839) | bioreactor metagenome | biome: bioreactor; material: wastewater | place: South Africa: University of Cape Town | collected 2014-04-22 ... | reverse complement strand
TTGCAGGACCCTTTTTCATTGGTAAGGTCTCCTTCTCATACATGAGACCTTTGTGCCTTGGTGGTAAAAATATCCAGGCAAAGCCCTCAGAACATTACCACCGTCAAGAGCGGTGATTTTTTAAGAAGAAATAAACATATAACACTTTTTATATTTTTCCATTCTATTTATTTTCGTAAAGCATTGACAAACGCTCAATTGAAATGATATCTAAAGCAACTGCAAAAATATATAAGAATAATAACCTTAGATATCCCAATAACGCCCTCTTTGTTCCCCTAATACAAACACCTCACATCAGTAAAATTTTAAAACTTACTTTAAATCATAATCCTTATTTTTAGCTTTTTTAAAATTGCTTTCTGCAAAGCTGCTTTGAACATTTTCAGAAAGAAAGATTTGTCATTTAAATAAAAATAAAAAAATAATTATGCCCAAAAACGATCAAAAAAATTCAAGGCGCTCTTTCATAACCAATGTAACCAAAGGAGTGATCGGCGCTTCATTAGTACCAACTATTATAACTGCCAAAGACCGGCAAAGGCACATGCAGGAGTTAATACGAACATCGCAAAAATTCAGCGCCAATGACCAGGTGCAGGTTGCGCTCATAGGTGCAGGAGGTATGGGTGTAGCCGACGCTACCACCTGCCGCACCGTTCCCGGAGTAAAATTAGTAGCCGTTTGCGACCTGTATGATGGCCGCCTTGCTGAAGCAAAGAAACGGTGGGGAAACGACATCTATACAACCCGCGATTACAAAGAAATTTTAGACAGAAAAGATATAGATGCAGTGATCGTTGGTACGCCTGATTTCTGGCATAAAGATATTTCAGTAGCTGCAATGAATAAAGGAAAACATGTGTATTGCGAAAAGCCAATGGTACACGATATTTCAGAAGCGCCTGCTGTGATAGATGCACAAAACAAAAATAAAGTAGTATTCCAGGTAGGCAGCCAGGGAATGAGTTCTCTTGGGAATGAAAAGGCAAAACAATTATTAAAAGAAGGAGCCATAGGTACATTGAATTATGCGGAAGCATTCTATGCCCGCATGTCGCCGGTAGGCGCATGGCAATATCCTATTCCTGCTGATGCCTCCACCTCGACAGTAGATTGGGATAGGTACCTGTCTATCGCTCCTAAAAGGCCGTTTGATCCATTAAGATTTTTCCGCTGGCGCAATTACCGGGATTATGGCACCGGCGTTTCCGGAGATCTGTTTGTTCACGTATTTTCTAGCTTACATTTTATAACAGGTTCACTTGGCCCAAATAAAATTATGGCTACCGGCGGGCTACGCTATTGGAAAGATGGCAGGGAAGTTCCTGATATTATGTTAGGCACTTTTGATTATCCTGATACAAAAATTCATCCTGCGTTCAATCTTTCGTTAAGAGTAAATTTTGTTGATGGCACAGGAGGCACCAATTATCTAAGAATGGTAGGCAGCGAAGGATCAATGACAGTAGAATGGGATAAAGTAACGTTATATAACAACAGGAACATAATAGACGCTACTGATCCTTTATTAAAAACAAAAAATAATGTAGCTGCTCAAAAAGAATACGTGTATGAACGCAAGACGATGGTTCCCCCCGATACGATGATATACACAGCAGAGGAAGGTTATAAAGGAGCGCACTTCGACCACCATTATAACTGGATCAATGCCATACGCACCAAGGGGCATGTAATAGAAGATGCTTTATTTGGCTACCGCGCTGCTGCGCCTGCGTTATTATGCAACGAAAGTTATTTCTCCAATAAGATCATACAATGGGATCCTGAAAATTTAAAATTGATCGCTAACAAATAATTAATGACAAACCGAACACATGGAGGCAAGTTGCCTCCATGTGTTCGGTAAAAAAAATATTTCCAGATGAAAAGAAGCTTCATATTTAGTTCAATCATAACTACACTTGTTTTATTCTCTTGTTCTTCCTCAAAGAACATAGCCGATAATCAACTCTCTAAAAAAGAAAAAAACAACGGCTATACTTTGTTGTTTGATGGAGCAACTACCAATGGATGGCGTGGCTATCAAAACAAACCCATCACATCATGGTCGGTTGATAACGGAACTTTGCACTGCATAGGCACTTCCGCCAATTACGGGGCTATGGCTACTGACCTGGTCACTGAAAAGCAATATGAAAATTTTGAGCTAACCCTTGATTGGAAAATATCGCCCAAAGGCAATAGCGGTATCCTGTACATGGTGACAGAAACCGAGCCTTATTCAAGCTCGAGCGGCCCTGAATACCAGATCATAGATGATGTGAACTTTCCGCAAAAGCTGGAAGAATGGCAACATACCGCTGCTAATTATGCGATGAACACAGCGCCTACAGCCAATCCTAACCCTGCGGGAGAATGGAATCATGCGCGCATCATTGTGGATGGTAATCATGTAGAGCACTGGCTCAACGGGAAAAAAGTAGTTGAATATGAATTATACAGCCCCGACTGGCAGAAAAGAAAAATGGCCGGCAAGTGGAAAGATGCACCTAATTACGCAAAATCAAAAAGAGGCCATATCGCTTTTCAAAATCATGGAAGTGAAGCCTGGTTTAAAAATATAAAAATTAAAGAGCTATAAGTTCAGATCAGTTATAACTAAGATCAGTTTAGAACCAGAAAAGATATTTTCGTCCATGAAGCTATCTTTTCTGGTTTTTTTATTTACTCAATGAAAGAGATCGAAGCCCCACGTTTTATAAGTAAATTTTATGATAAACTTTTTTTAAAGATTAAATTATGGTATATGCTTTGTCTTCCGGGCATTGTTGATATCGTTTAACAACTTAAAAAAAAATTACAAATGAAAAACGTTATTGGCCTCTTTCCAATTACATTGGATATACCAAAAAAAGCAAAAGCATTGCATTACCTGAATGATAATCTCAAAAGCGCAATGACAATTTTTATTCTCATTTTTGTCTCATTCCTTTCCTTTAACCATCCCGCAGTTGCACAGTCAAAAATAATGGATCTGGTTGTTGTATTTAAAGATAATCCGAAACAAGCCAGGGAAATAAAGAAAGAGATCAGGGAAGAAAAAGAAAATACAAAGATGGTTGAGAATATTTCACAAGCTACCATGGACAAATTTGAAATGGATTTCCCAAAAGCTAAAAATGTTGCATGGAGCGTACCGGGCGATGAGTTTGTTAAGGTTAATTTCACCTATAAAAATAAGCCCAGGATGGCATTTTATGATTTTAAAAACAACCTGATTGGCACCGGGCATTATACTGACTATAGCGCTATTCCCGATAAAGCCCAAACCCGTATTGCAAAAGAGTATAAAGGATACACGCCTGTTAAGGCCATGTGGTTTGATGATAATGAGTCTAACCAGAACAATATGGATTTGCTGGGAATACCTGTTGAAGATGACGGCTATTTCGTTCAAATGAAAAATGGAAATAAGCAAATAGTCCTCCAGGTAGATACTGATGGCGAAGTCTCTTATTTCAGTGATATGAAATAATCCATGTATAGTTTTTTAAGTTCATGGATGAGTAAAAAAAATCCAATTGCTTTACAAAAATGTAAAACGTTGGATTTTATTTTATAACAATTTTTTATCCGATAGCCATCGGATCTTGATCCATGGAAATTCGTGGAATCCATGGCAAAAGCATTTAAGGTGAAAAGCTCAAATAAAAATTACTACACATTTCTATCCGGAGGCCAGTATAACCTGTTATTTTTGCTTCATGGAAATTACCTATACGCCGGAAGAAATTGTTGTCTTTCAAAAAATAAGTGAAGCTGCTTCAGCATTGCAGATGCCCGCATATATCATCGGTGGTTTTGTAAGAGATAAAATTTTGAGCCGGCCTACAAAAGATGCTGATATTGTATGTGTGGGTGATGGTATAGAATTGGCAAAAAAAACCTCGGAAAAATTTCCACCAAAACCACCCGTAAGTTTTTTCAAAAATTTTGGTACCGCCCAGATAAAAATAACTTTAAACAACAGCCCCTTTGATATTGAATTTGTCGGCGCGCGCAAAGAAAGCTACAATCACAATAGCCGTAAGCCCGATGTGCTGCCGGGTACGATAGATGAGGATAGAATGCGAAGAGACTTTACTATAAATACGCTTGCTATAAGCCTTAATAAAAAGGATTTTGGAAAATTAATAGACCCTTTGAACGGCCTGGCAGATATTGAAAATAAAATTATAAAAACCCCTCTTCCACCCGATCAGACCTTTATTGATGATCCGCTTCGTATGATGCGCGCCATCCGCTTTGCAACTCAATTGGGGTTTTCCATTTTTACCGAAACTTTTGAATCCATAAAAAATAATGCGCATAGAATAAGTATCGTAAGCGGGGAAAGGATCATTGACGAGATCAATAAAATAGTGATGGCTGATAAGCCTTCTATGGGATTTATTCTTCTGTATAGATCCGGCTTATTAAAAATTATTTTTCCGCAAATGGTAGCGCTTGCCGGCGCTGAGTACATTGATGGCCATGGCCATAAAGATAATTTCTACCATACGCTACAGGTGCTGGATAACATTGCCCCTCACACCGATGATCTATGGCTTAGATGGGCAGCCATTTTGCATGATATTGCCAAACCGGTAACTAAAAAATTTGAAGAAGGTCACGGATGGACATTTCACGGGCATGAAGTATTAGGCGGCCGGATGGTGCCAAAAATATTTTCACAATTGAAACTGCCATTGAATGAGAAAATGAAATTTGTAAAGAAAATGGTAGAGTTGCACCTGCGCCCTATCAGCCTTACAAAAGATAATATAACAGACTCGGCTATACGAAGATTATTATTTGATGCAGGAGAAGATATTGAAAGCCTGATGACGCTTTGCAAAGCGGATATTACTTCAAAAAATAAACAGAAAGTGCAACGTTACCTGGCCAATTTTGAAATGGTGGAGAAAAGATTAAAAGAAGTGGAAGAGTCAGACCATCTTCGTAACTGGCAGCCACCGATAACAGGAGAGATCATTATGAATAAATATGGATTGCCACCTTCAAGAGTGGTGGGCGAAATAAAAAATGCCGTCCGGGAAGCCATATTAGATGGTATAATTCCTAATCAATATGAGGCTGCCTTTGAGTATATGGATAAAGTAGCGAAGGATCTGGGAATAAATAAATAGACCCTTGTTGCAAAAAGACCTTTCTTTTGATCCCAACGGCATCTAATGTGTATAGCAACAATAAATTAATTTACGGAACGACCCCAACGGGGTCGAATGTTCTCTTAATAGTTGATGAACTCAAATAAGTATTTTTCTTCAAACTCGATTTCAAATTTTTTTAATAATCCTATGTATTCTTCTTTAAATGTCTTTCTGCTATGATGCTCTTTTTGATTTCTAATGTAGTTGATTACATTTGAAAGATGAGAATGACTATATGAAAATGCACCATAGCCTTCCTGCCAATGAAATCCGTTACAAAATTTATTATCCTTAATAAATTCATTGCTTGATTTTTTCACTTCTCTTACAAGGTCTGCCAAACAACAAGCGGGTCTCATTCCAATAAAGAAATGGATATGATCAGGCATTCCATTAATCGCTAACATTTTTTGCTCTTTTTTTTGAACTATCCCTGTAATATACTTATATACATCTTCTTCCCATGACTGACGAATTAATGATTGCCGTCCTTTTACTGCAAATACAACTTGTATATAAATTTTTGAAAATGATGATGACATATGTGAGATTTCAATATTTCAAGATAAAAAAAGTTTTCCATTATTTCATTTGTCACAACTTATTTAAAAACATTCGACCCCGTTGGGGTCGCTTTACCTAACCTTAATTTCTACAAACATTTAACCCTCGTTGGGGTTAATGAAATGCACAAGTCATAAAAGGTTATACGTTTTGGATTTGAGTTAATTAAATGAAGAACTAAAGTTTTATACAGCGTCTCAAAATATTATTCCCTTCTGTTGTCCAAATATTTTAATTAAAAACTAAGCCGTAATTTCGTGGTATGGCAGTACTAAAATTTAGAGTTTATTGGGAAGACGATGACAGCATTTACCGCGACATGGTCATTATGCATACACAAAGCTTTTTGGATCTTCATCATACTATTTTAAAATGCTTTGAGTTTGATAATAAACATTCAGCTACTTTTTACAGGAGCAATGACAACTGGCAGCGCGGTAAAGAAATTACTTTTGAAAAATATGACAAAGTGTATAAAGTAGAGCCGTTATTAATGAGCGAAACGATGATAGGATCTGAGATACAGGCTCCCAATCAAAAATTTATTTATGTCTATGATTTTCATAAAAACTGGACTTTCCTTATTGAACTTATCAATGTAAATAAAGAAGTAAATCCCAGGCTCGACTATCCCAGTTGTATAAGAAAAGAAGGTATAGCTCCAAGTCAATATGGCACCAAAGGATTGATCAATGAAAGGCTGTCTGAAATAGAAGAAAAATATGATCTGAATACTTCTGTTCTTGCAGATGGCTATAGCGAGGAAGGCGATGATAATAACGAAGATCAGGATGAGGATGCCGATGATAGCGCTGATGAAGATGTATAAATTATTAATTGCTCTAAACTTTCTAAACCTTCTAAACCAACCTATAAACCATTAATAAGCTACCTGGCTCTTTACAAGCCCGGCTAATTAATATGAATAAAAAAACCTGTATCATCATTACGGGACCGACAGCAGCAGGCAAAACAGCGTATGCAATTGATCTTGCTTTAAAATTCAACACTCAAATTATTTCTGCTGATAGCCGCCAATGTTTTAAAGAATTAAATATTGGCGTAGCCAAACCTTCAAAAGAGCAATTACAAAAAGTAAAACATTATTTCATCAATACTCATTCCATTCATGAAGAAGTGAATGCGAAAATTTTTGAAGAGTATGCGCTAAGGTCAGTGAATGAAATTTTTAAAAATAATGATGTAGCCATTATGGTTGGCGGCACAGGCCTGTACATCAAAGCATTTTGTGAAGGCCTCGATGATATTCCTGAAACAGATGAATTGATCCGGAAAAAATTAAATGAGCAATATCTCAATGAAGGCATGCAATGGTTACAGGATGAAATAAAATTGCACGATCCTCAATACTTTTTAAAAGGCGAAATGCAAAATCCCCAACGAATGTTGCGCGCTTTGGAGGTAAAGCTTTCTACCGGCAAATCCATACTTGATTTTCATTCGCAAAAAAAAATAAAAAGAGACTTTGATATAAAGACCATCGTGATGGATCTGCCACGTGAGCAACTTTATAACAATATCAACAGGCGTGTAGATCAAATGATCCGGGAAGGCCTTGTAAAAGAAGCGGAAAGCTTATTTGCCTTTCGTCACTACAATGCTTTGCAAACAGTGGGCTACAGCGAACTGTTCCATTATTTTGAAGGAAAAATATCTCTTGCTAATGCTATTGAAGAAATTAAAAAGAATACAAGGCATTATGCAAAAAGACAGGTTACCTGGTTGAAGAAGCAATCGAATGCAGGATTCGTTAAATGAGATTGAACCGTAAGATCAAGTCATCTTAATATTCCTATTCCTATGTCAATCCACAAAGTCATTTACTTTTGGTCGAAGAAAAGAAAGTTGAATAATCAATGCAATCAAAACTATTCCGGCCAGCATAGCGAAGTCTCTACCAAGATGGCCAGCATCAGTGGATCTTCCCAGGAAGTCAGTGATGTAGGCACCAAAGAATACGCCTACCATATTCATAATTCCATACGCAGTAGCCCTGTGCTTTGAAGATACGAACTGGCAAAGAATCGGCATATTATTCGCATCAAACATTCCCCAGCCAATACCAAAACATAACGCTGCCCCAACCACGTTAAAAAGTGAATGCCCGAACCCCAGCAAGATTAAAGATGGAATAGTCAATGCCAAACCTATTGCGCTTGTATAAATTCTACCACGTATATTTTTTTGAACCCATTTATCAGATAAGATACCGCCCAAAATTATTCCAAGGAAAGACGATGACGCAATTGCAATGGTTGTAATTGGGCCAGCCTGTGACATAGACATGTTCATATCTTTTGCAAAAAGCGTGGGTAGCCAGTTTTTTATTGCCCAACCGGGCAAACTGGGAATGGCAAAGTAAAAAAGTATAATCCAAAAAGAGAGATTGCTGAATAATATTGCCAGGCCTTTGAATATGGGTACCTTATTCTTCGTAAACATTTTACCGACTAAGGCTATTTGGTTATCAACTTTCTTTTCTCTTAAAAAGATCATCAAAATCAAAGAATATCCAATACCTATCATTCCAAAAAAATGAAACGGGATATGCCAGGAATAGGCTGCTGCAATGGTACCTCCAAAACCGCCAAGAGCTTGCCCTATGTAAATGCCAGTGATATTAATGCCAATAGCGAGGGACCTCGTTTTATCCTGATGGTAATCGGCGATGAGTGATAAGGCTGCAGGAATATATAAAGCTTCGCTAATTCCCATGGATGCCCTTAACCAATATAACTGGTTAAAAGTTGTTGCCAGGCCCATTCCATAAGTAACAGCCGACCAGACAAAAAGACTGGCCACAATTAACCATTTTCTATTCAACTTATCAGCAATTATTCCTGACACTGGACTCAGAAAGCCATATACCCATAAAAATATGCCCATGAGATACCCAAAATTTGTTGCAGACTGCAATTCATGAATATCTATCTGCATAGATGGACGCATAGTAGCTAACATCTGCCGGTCAAGGTAGTTTAACAAGCCTACCAGCCAAAGAAGGCCAACCACTACCCATTTATAATTTTTGCTTTCCTTCGTCATTATTAAAAAAGTTTTTTTTATACATTTCTAAAATTTATTTTACTGATATTAATTGAGTGAGATAACAAAATGATCAGTATGGTGAGATCTGTTATTAATCAGAAATGGATACTAATAGTTACAGCCTTCAATAATTTCAACAGTATGATCATCTATCCAGTCCCAATCAATCTCAACACCCAATCCCGGACCTGTTGGGCAGTGCTGACAGCCATCTTCTTTAATTTCCAATGGATTGTTTTTTAATCCAAATCGAAACATTGGATGATGTGATTCCAGAAACCTTGTTAACCTTGTTGCACAACCAACATGTAAATTGGCTATATCTAACAAGGGGGATGCGGCAGTATGAATTTCAAATTCATAACCCATCATTTCACACATGCCCAAAGCCTTCATTACACCTGTTATCCCGCTTTTATGATGTACATCCCCTCTGATGATATCAATTGATCCATCTATCATATAATGTGGTAATTCAAACAGGCCAACGGTTTCAGCAGCCAGAACCGGTGTGCGTATTGCTTGTGATAATTTTTTTAGCTGCACAATATCGGAATCAGGAAAGGGTTCTTCAAACCATTCGTATTTTAATTCATCTAATTCATACCCTATCTTTAATGCGTCTTCAAAACTTAGTATTGCAGAAGAATCCAGCATCAATGGAAAACCCGGCCCGGCGATCTCTCTTGCTTTCTGAAGTTTTGGAATATCTGTTTCTGATCCGCCTGATAGCTGAAGTTTAACGCCCTTAAATCCTTTTTCTTTTTTGATTCGCACCTGCTCTGCAACATCTTCCAACGTACTTACCGATTGTGGTGGACAACTCGAATAAACCGGCACTTTATCTCTATACTTACCCAACATAGTTACAATAGGCATATCAGCAACCTTACCTTTAATGTCCCACAAGGCAACATCAAGATTTCCCCAGAGCGTTTCTCTGAAATTATATAAATGTCGTTGTTTGGTTCTGAAATTTTGCCAGATGGCTTCATGATTTAAAGGATCTTTTCCTACCAGGTCATAATAATAAATATCATGAATTGCTTTTGCAGATGCACGTCCCTGGCCCAAAGGACAATAATCCATAGTATATCCTTCTATATCTTCATCGGTAAAGATAGTAGTAAGAGGAAAATCAAAATATGGACAATAACCAGGAGGAATGGGATTTGGCGCATACCATAATTCTGATGAACGCCGTACGATGCGTGTTGTTATCCCTGTTATTTTCATAATTATTTAATTTTTAAATACTATTCAGATAACTCTATTCTCCAATGGAAGATTTCCATGATAATTAGTTAAGTTTCTAATTGCCAAATGGCAAAACCTGTTGGTGTGTTGAGCAGATAGGCCTGCACTATGACCTGTAATAAGTACATTGTCTCCCAACTTCCACAATTTACTTGCGGGAGGTAAAGGTTCTACCTCTGTTACGTCAAGCCCTGCACCTGCGATTTTACCTTTTATCAGGTATTGATATAATACCTCTTCATCCACATTAGTTCCCCTGGAAATATTATAAAAAAAAGTGGAAGGCTTTAATTTTGAAAAAATATATTCATTAAAAATCTTATCATTTACAAATCCTCCAGGTATAGATAAAAATATATGATCGGCGTCTGCAACTGCAATTTCCAATTGTGAAGAAGGAAAAATTTCGTCAGTGAATTCAGTTGAACCATTTGTTTTGTTTCGAACAACTCCAATTACTTTCATACCGAGTCCTTTGCAACGTTTTGCAATTTCTTTTCCTATTTCTCCCATTCCAACTATACAAGATACAGCACCTGTAATTTCAGATGCGTACGGTAAATGCCTTTCAAATCGCTTATGATCTTTGTCATGCACATGTACAGGTATTCTTCTTACCAACGAAAACATCATAGCAATAGCATGTTCAGCAACACCGATGGTATAAATACCTTTTGCTGTACAAAGGGAAAAATTATTCATTTGCTCAAGACTTTTATGTTGATAATTTTCCCACCCGCTGCTACCCGTCTGTAATAATTTTAGAGAAGTATTAAAGAGCCATTCCGGTAAGGGCCATCCAATGCAAATATCCGATTCTGACAATGCCTTTCTATAAATAAATTCTTCTGCTGCCGGAGGAATTCTAACAACTTCCGCCCACTCATTTACGATTCTATTAATAGCATTTATATGATCTATATTAAAATCATCTACTGCTATCAGAATTTTTTTTTTCATTTAGAATACGGTTTCATTATTTTATTTGTCACCAAATAATTCTTTTTTAGTAGGAAATTTTTTTAAATCAGATTCTTTAAAATGAACATACAAAACTCTTTCCCACCGATGTGGAATAAAGCAATGCAATTCACCATTATCAGCAAACATATCCATATACGAACATTGATAATTCCGGAAATCGCTTGCGTAGGCTTCTGCCAAGGCATTCACCAGAAACAATCTTGGCTCGCTCCATGTTTTTCCATCATCTGCTGACAAACAAAACCATAGTTCTGAACGATCTTTCATAATTTCTTTTTTGCCGCTGAGGCCGGTGTAATTCTTGTCATGATAACGGTTATGAATAAACGCAATTAATGTTTTATTATCAGAAAGTTTAAATAACATTGGCGGTGCATCCGGATGAACTAACGGTGTTGGACTGGGATAGGTCCACGTTTTACCATCGTCTGAGCTGTAAGATGACCATAAATGTCCCTCTGGTGTACGGGTCATCAATAATACACTATCATTTCCAAGGTTAATAGGGCGGCCTTCGTCCATTCGTCCATAACATTTAGCAAACCAGCCACCATGACGCTTGCCAGGCAGTAATTCCCACGTCAGCCCTTTATCTTCAGAGCGAAGAACATATTGCCGGGTCATCAAAGGTTTATAACTCCAGTCTCCTTCATGCGTTCCAAGGAGCCATGTACCCTTATCAGTCTCCGTCATACGCATTACGGACATTCCCCTGAAACCCGGATCGTTAACGGGTTTTATAATACGTACCTCTGACCAGTGGTTGCCATCATCATCAGAATAACGGTAGCCTATAGGTGCATTTTCCTGCAACCCGTTTTCACGGGTGTACATACCAAATATAGGCTGTGTGCCAAAAGCATATATCCTTTTAGAGTTTTTGGGTATAAAAGGAATAAACCCATGCTGGTTATAATCAATATCAAAAGCAATGGTTGGGCCTGTCCAGGTTTTACCCTTGTCTTTTGACCGGTATGCCAGCATATCATTTACTTTTACTGGTGCGCCACCATAGTGTCCGCCATCAGGAAACATCAACAAGTAGTCACCTTTTGGAGTAACAGTAGCCCTGCATTCATACAGCCCTCTCTTGCGGTTGCGCGCGTGATGGATGATGCTTGTTGCGACCCATGGGAATGTTGCCACACCAGCCGACTCTCTAACCTGTAATGGCTTTGGAAGTTTGTCAGATGCTAAATCATGATCTGAGATATCAATAGTATCAGCAATTCTGTCTGTTGTATCACGAGCGGTTTGGGCTTTGGAAAGTAATCCGCCCATAGTAAATAAAAGGATGTAAATTAATCTTTGATACATTATGTTGGCTTTAGGATTTATATTTTAAAAAATTCCGGCAAATGCATTTTAGCTTTTTCACGTACCACTTTTACATCACCTTCGGCTATCCATTTATAGGGCCAGCGCAATCGTGTACCAACATCTGCCCAACCGCCAACTGCGGCCAAAAATTTATCCAGGGCAGGATTGGAATATCCTGCATTTTTATAGGGGTCTATATATTTATCAAAAAAGGCTAAGATTCTTTTTTGAATTAATAGCGCTTCATCAATATTTGTCTGCATTAATTTCCACCACCATTGTGATCCTTTAGGGCTAAGACAAGCTATGTTGGAATAAGCGCCGGAAGCCACTTTATGCATAAACCCGGTTGCCAAAAAATGTCCGGGAACAAATACAGATAATCGGGAACTACACTCCTGCATATCCTTATACCATTGTGCATCACCACCTGCTACTTTAATGCCTATAAGTTGAGGAATTTCTTTAGCCAGCCTGCAAAAATCTACTGGGCTCAAAACTGTTTTTGCGTGTGGAGGATTATACAGTACTATTGGAGTTTCTCTGGCTGCTTCTGCAACTTTTTGTAAAAAATAAATTTGTTCATCTTTAGTTGCGACAACCCAGTCGGGAAATATAACCTGGAAAGCATCGGGCTTTAAATCAACTGTTCGATTAATTCTTTCCAACGATATAAGCGGTGACGGATGGCTTGCGCCAATTTGAAATTTCATTTTTGTAGCATGACATTTTTGTGCCAATAAAATTTGAATTTTAGTAAACTCTTCTTCTGTCTGGTTATGAAATTCTCCCGCGGTCCCGTTAGAATATATCCCATCAAGTTTTGCAGCTACCAGGTAATCAATTTCATTAGACAACCTTATATAATCAATGCTATCATTTGTATTTATAGGTAACAATAAAGTACCCCAGTTTCCTTTAAGATTTTTTGATGTGAGCAATTTTTTCAGAATTATTAAGTATTCACTTCGAAAATGCCTTTAATTCAATTTCTTCAAAAACAATTCCTTCATAGGCTTTAGCGTATCCTGCTTCAAAAAGGCAGGCAATATTTCCATCAGGTAATACAGCCACATTAGAATATGCAGAAGGGCCGCTATAGAGTACTTTGCTAAGCGGCCAGGTTTTACCATTATCATAACTCAATCGCACGGTCATATTAGTTCTGGACGTTTTGCTTGCAGGATTAGAAAACACCATGAATTTCTTTTTCCCCGGATAACCATATTGAATAAGGCTACCCTGGCAAACAGGTTCTATAAGTGTGCTGTCGGCGCGGATGTCAGACCACCCCTTGCCACCATTTTTACTTATAGAAACCTGCCGGTATCTTACGTCACTGTAATTGCGCATATTCAGCATCAAGCCACCTTTTGGCAATTCTGCAACTGTTGATTCATTTACTTTATCCTGTGGTGTTGTACCGCCAAGTACCCACACTTTACCTCCATCATTGGAATAGATTGCGTGTGAGAAATATTTCTTTGATCCTGATTCAATATGGTCACAGGCAACAACAAGGCGGCCTTTATATTTGCCTTTTTTTATCTGTATCCCGGAGCCGGGGTCTGTGGCATACCAGGTCCAGTTATCCTTCTTTACCTCTCTTGTTATTTCACGGGGAGTGGTCCACGTATTTCCATCATCAGACGATGAAAGCACAAACACTCTGCGTGTATCCTTGCTGGTCTGGCTGATAATATCTTTCTCATGATCGCTACCAAGATTCCAGGTGGATAATAAAATAATATTTCCGGTTTTTCTATCTACAACCGGTGAAGGATTGCCACATGTGTTGGCGCTATCGTCCCAAACTTTTTGCAGACCACTCCATGTTTTACCTCCATCATGAGATCGTTTTACCACCAGGTCTATATTACCGGCATCACCACAATTATTTCTTCTTGCTTCTGCAAAGGCAAGCACAGTGCCCTTTGTGGTGGTAACCATTGCGGGTATCCGAAAACAGCTATAGCCTTCTTCGCCGCTTTTATAAAGGAAGTTTAACTGCTGGCTGACAGCAGTATTTCCTATTAATAAAAACAGGAAATAGCTAATGATTTTTTTGAAGTTTGCCGGAGATAATTTTATTTTCATGTTCCAATTTTTATAGTGATAAGATAGTCTTCTTTAATTATAATTCAGCTTCAAAATTTTTTACTTCTTCAAAAATTGTATCACCTTTTACAAGCCTTCCTAATCTTGGTTTCCGCTCATTATATACTTCCACGGCATCTGCATCGGCGTAACGCAAAAATAATATCCGGCGATTACGGTCTTTTGAATAGTTGCCATCTGATTTATGCAGCATCCAGCAACTGAATATAAGTGCATCTCCAGCCTTCATTTCCATTGGAATTGCTAATGAATCATCTGTTTCTACAAGTATTTCCGATTTGCTTTTTTTCTGCTCTTCAGTTTGTTTTACCCTTACCTGTCCTTTTTTATGACTTCCAGGAATCAGCCATAGGCAACCATTTTCACGATCTGTATCATCCAAAGCTGTAAGCGTTGTGAGCGCATTATAAGGCTCCAATTCACCATAGCCGTTATCCTGATGCCAACCAAAAGGTTTTGTATTACCGGTCATTTTAAAAGTAAGCTGAGAAGTAGCGCCTTTTATATTGGGGCCTATTAGTTCACTTGCAATTTCCACCATGGGGCCTTCAAAATAATACTTCTTCACTGTCGGCGCTTTGTGATGAATATCAACCAACAATGAGTTCTGTAGCCACGATTTGGAAGGATCAAAAGATTCCTTCTCCGCATTCCATGCACTCATACATTCCTCCTTCATTTGATTAAGGCCATTTTCGTTTAAAACATTTTTTAAAATAAGATACCCGTCTTCATTAAAAGACTCCAATTGTGTAGGAGATAATTGACGATAGTTGAAATAATTACTGTGTTCTTTCATATCAATTACTTTTATGGTTATTAGATGTGTCTCCCGTTTTTTATGGTATAAGGATTACCGTTATGCCCAACTGTTATGAAACATTCATTTTAGACTATTTCTTATTTCTTCAGATAGTTTTTGCTGGTAGGCTGATTTTGCTTCTTTATTTTCCTTTGCCTTTTCAGCATAGTAAATAAATCCCAATGCTTTTCTTGTTCTGGTATCACTGTTATTTTTATCTGCCCGGTGAATAGTTAATGAATGATGGGCTAATAGATCGCCGGGCTTTGTGGTAAACCAGGTCTCATCTTTCCTGTCATCATCATTGCCATAATCGCTGATGCCCTGGGAAAAACCAAGAGTCTGTGTTTTTGCATGAGGACGAATGCCTTTCGAATTTGATCCCTTCACATACCGAACGCAGCCGTTCTCTTCATCAACATTATCAAGCCCCAGCCACATAGTTACTGCCTCGTTTGGCTCAAGCATAAAATAGTAGCCATCCTGGTGGGGTGGGGTAGCTTGTCCGATTTGTGGGGGCTTATTAAAATATTGCATGTTCTTACCGACTACTGTGTCATCTAAAAGCACTTTTGCAAGTTTTTCGAAACGGCTGTTGAACATCATTTCATAAAAAAAGGAATCATAAGTATATAGTACCTGAAGCTGTTTTAGAGTAGTCAAGTCATTCTTATTTTCATAAAATGCATGTTCAGGAGGCATGGACGGAACTTTCTCCCAAATTAGTTTTTCCAAATGTGTATGTACCAATGATACTTCTTCTTCATTTAGAAAACCAGGAATAAATATGAAACCATCCTCCCTGAAATTTGATTGCAACTGCCTTTCTTTTTCAGATATCATTTTTAAAAGGTTTTAATAATTAAACAATACAGTCTTCAGGTTTACATACCGGAATGCTGTGGCTTTGCTATCAACACCCTATTGCTTCTTACTGCCGGACGTGCCTCTCCTCCTGCGATTACAATATTATTGTTCCATATTACCAGGGGAGTCGTAACCGGCGCATACAGGCTGTTATGAGGATTAGCAACGCTGTCGGCTTTTTTATTGATCGGAATTTTGCCCGCTACCGACCATGAATTTGTAATCGTATTATATGAAAGGATATCATTTCTAAAACCAGGATGTGTATCTTTTAATTCAGAAATTTTTAAAGCATTTAATCCGTCATCTCCACCGAATAATAATAATTTCGATTGGCCTGTATTATAGGCCGGAGATGGTGTTGCAGCAAGTGTGTATGGCAGGTCAGCAATTTTTCTCCACCCGTGTTGTTCATTATATTCCCAGCAATCTTTTAAATATTTACGTTGCAGAGAGTTGCCTTTTTTAACCAAATGCACACCGCCAAACAAATACACATTTCCTGCCGATTCTCCGGCAGTCGCAAGCATCCTGGAAAGGCCTGGCAAGTTTTGCAATATCTTCCATTTTTGAGAAACTGCCGATGCAGAAAGATCAAGGCTCCAAAAATTATTTTTTGTAATGCCTGTTGGCGTTGTAATACCTCGGGTTTCTTAAAACACATTCTGGTAAAAAAGGCGAGGGAATGCCTGTTGTCCGAAATCCGCAGTACTACTTTAAGGAGGGCTTTTGTTGGACTAATGTTTTAACTACTTATATTAAATGTCGTAAAAAACAAAAGACTGTTCACAGTACAGAAAGTATGAGCTTCTTTTCCGCAGTAGATAATATTCCTGAATCTTATATGATAAGTTTAATGAACTCTCGTTTAATTGCTTTCTACATTGATTCATTTGTAAACTCAACTTCTCACTGTACCACAGGCGATGCCAAATTGATACCTTTACTAATTCCAACTCAAAATCAACTTGATAAAATCAAGAAAATTTTTGATGAGGCTATGTCAATTAAACGAAAAGAAGTTGATAATTTAATTTCTGAAAACGAAGCAGAAACATTACTTGATATTGTCCAAAAAGAATTGGACAATATCGTTGAATATCTATATGGAATATAGACTATCAACGATTTTATCAATATCTTGTTCTAACTTTTTGATTTCAGTTTCAAAATCTTCATCAGTTTCTTGTTTAGTTTTTTTCAACGCAACAAGTTTTTCAAACAACTTTTGTATTTCAATAAGCCACGTTTTTTTGGGTACAAAAACCGGTAATTGCCTAATGTCGTTTATTTGAATGTTCACGGTATTATTGATGTATTCTCTGTAATAATTAAAAAGCAATTCAGAGTTTAACAATGCTACCAAATAATAATTCGGAACACTATCCGCAATAGACGATAATGACATTGAACCAACATCGTTTACCGTTTTTTGTTTCAGCTTTGCTTTGAGCAATTTTGCTTGCGGGTTCAAAATGTTAGTCCAACAAAAGCCCTCTCTAAAATAGAACAAATGACCTTGATACCTTGCCTTTGGGTCTGTTTTAAGAAACCCGACATTTAATCAATACATTATTCGGTAAAACCATTTACTTAGTTGCCAAAAAGTAATATAAAATGGTATATGGTTATATTAGAGTAAGCACCGACAGGCAAACAGTAGAAAATCAGAGATTTGAAATCAAAAAATTTTGCAAACAAGAAATGATAAAAGTTGATTGTTGGATAGAAGAAACAATCAGTGGTACAAAGGATATTGATAAACGCAAATTAGGCGAGTTACTCATTCGTTTGCAAAAAGGCGATATTCTTATTTGTTCCGAATTATCCCGGCTTGGAAGAAATTTATTGATGATAATGAGTATTCTTAACGAATGTATGAAAAACGACATTCAAGTGTGGACTATCAAAGACAACTACCGTTTAGGAAGTGATATAAGTTCAAAGGTTTTAGCTTTTGCATTTAGTCTTTCAGCAGAAATAGAACGCAATCTTATCTCCCAAAGAACAAAAGAAGCCTTAGCCAGAAAAAAAGCCGAAGGCATACACATTGGACGACCGAAAGGTGTACTTTCAAAATCGGTAAAGCTCACAGGAAAGGAAATAGAAATAAAAAAACTTTTGCAGCAAGGAAAGTCGCAAGTTAAAATCAGCAAAGAATTGAATGTAGCTCGGGGAACTTTAATCCGTTTTATGAAAAGGCAGCAAATCTTCCAAAACTAAATTAACAGGTCAGGAAAAAAAGATAAAAGAGTTGTTGGATAAAAGAGTTTCTTATTCTGCTATTGGAAGAATTTTAGGCGTACATCGTTTAACGGTACCATCTTTTGTTCTGAATCAAAAACTGAAATGAATTATTCCCGTTTTCGGGAAAAATCATAGCTTTGGACAGATTTGAAGTTGTACTTCAGATTTGCCCAAAATGATATAAAAATATGATTATCAAAAGGATAATGGAGAAAGAATTAGAGAGAATAGCCTCTCTTTTTGCCGTTGCGGTAGTAACCGGTCCACGGCAATCGGGAAAAACTACCTTGTGCAAACAAGTGTTCAAAGATTACCATTATGTAGATATCGAAGATATTTCTATAAGAGAACAGATTATGGCTGCACCCAAAAATTTTCTTTTACAATACCGGCAAGGTCTGATTATAGATGAAGTGCAACGTTATCCTGAACTTTTTTCCTATATCAAAACAGTTGTTGACGAATTTCCTGAAAGCCATATTGTACTAACGGGCAGCAGCAATTTTGCATTAATGGCAAATATTACCGAATCACTTGCAGGTAGGGCGGCTACACTCACATTGCTTCCGTTGTCATTAGCCGAATTAGGAAAACGGGGTCAAACAAACACAGATACCATTTTACTGAATGGCGGCTACCCTGCCGTTTGGGGCAGGAATATTCCTGTACTGGATGTAAGCAGAAACTATTACAACACCTATATAGAGCGCGATGTTCGCCAATTGCTGAATGTAAAGGATATAATTAAATTTCAAACTTTTATAAAACTTTGTGCAGGTCGAATAGGAACCGAATGGAATGCCGTGTCATTGTCAAATGAAATTGGTGTATCTGTACACACTATCAATGAATGGCTCAGTGTGTTGGAAGCGTCTTACATTTTATTCAGGCTACCTCCCTTTTTCAGGAATATAGGAAAACGATTAGTGAAAACACCGAAGGTTTATTTCTACGACACAGGTTTGGTGTGCTTTCTCTTAGGTATAGAGAACGAACAAGAATTGGCTACACATCCTCTGCGTGGAGCTATATTTGAAAACATGATAATATTGGAGTTTTTTAAGAATCGCTACAATGAGGGTAAATTACCGAACCTTTATTTCTACAGAGACAAATCGCAAAACGAAGTGGACTTAATTGAAGAACAGGGAACAAAAATTTATGCGTATGAAATCAAATCCGCAAAAGCATTTACAAAAGGTTTTGTTTCAGGTCTTGATTATTTACGCAAAATAGCAGGCAAGCACGTGATTTCCACTTATGTAATATACGATGGAGAAAATGATATTTACAGTCCTGAAAATGGAATAGTGAATTTTAGGAATATTCAATTTAATAACTAACTAAGTTTAGGAATAATGTCCAATAACTTTATTACCAATAATAAACAACAGAAAACACTTAAAGGAAGATTAAATACTTTAATCTCTATCAGCAATGAACTGAAATTTTTAGTCGGTTTTTTTTATTTTAACGGGTGGGCTGAAATTTATCAGAGCCTTCAAAAAAATACACAGCAGAAGTTAAAACTATTAGTCGGTTTGCAAGTATGCAACTACCTTGGAAATATTATTGAGTATGCAGGCCAGAAAGAAAACGGAACATCACTCGATGAAGAATTTCAAAAATACCTTGTTTCACTGGGTTTCGCTTTTAACAATGAAGAGATGGATACCGAAGAATTCTACAACCAGGTAGGATTCTTTGTGCAAATGATAAAAGAAGAACGATTGGAAATACGAAAAACGGAAAATCCCAATCATGCTAAACTTTATTTATTTCAATATAATGAGGAATATGTACATAATCTGGCAAAAGAGGGTGAATTTATTACGGGCAGTAGCAATCTTACAAAATCAGGCCTAATTAACCAGGAGGAATTTAATGTTGAGATTTCGGATTACGGATATGAAAATGCCATACAATATTTTGACGAACTTTGGGAGCGTGCCATACCTATAACCGGCCATTTAGAGAACCGGAAAATATTGATTGATTTTATCAAAAATAAAACGCAGGTAGCGACAGTAACACCTTTTGAAGCGTATTGCCTGATTATAAAAACTTATCTTGATTTGCAAAACCAACAAAGTGAGCAGGTTGATTTAGATGTGTTACTGGATAAAATAGGTTTAAAAAAATTCACCTACCAATCGGATGCAGTTAACCAGGCAATACAAATAATTAAAGAACACAATGGATGCATTATTGCAGATGTAGTAGGATTGGGAAAATCAGTAATCGCTTCAATGATTGCCCGGCAAATAAATAAAAGAGGCATAGTGATATGTCCGCCCGGATTAATGGGGGATGCAGAAAAAAAAGACAGTGGCTGGTGGTGGTATCTTGAAAAGTTTGGCTTGCATAACTGGCAGGTATATAGCCGTGGAATTATTGACCGCATATCCGATAATATTGAGGGGAGGGATTTTGAAGTAGTTATAGTAGATGAAGCGCATTACTTTAGAAACCAGGATACTTCTGATTATGAAGCCTTGTCCATAATTTGCCGTGATAAACAGGTTATTTTGTTGTCGGCCACACCTTTTAATAACTCACCTGAGGATATATTTTCATTATTGAAACTTTTTATTATTCCAGGGAAATCTTCTATTTCATTAGAAGATAATCTGACGAGGAGATTCAGAAAATTAAATTATGAGTATAAACAACTATCATTTCTTTTTAAAAACTGGAACTCAAATGACAAAAAGAAAAGAAAGGATGCAGAGGATATTTATATCAATATTATTGATGACAATCTCCCGATTGATATTGGAAAAGTAAGAGCACAAACACAGCGCTTATCCAACGAAATTAAACGTATTATTAGCCCGGTAGTGATTAGAAGAAACCGTTTAGATCTAAAACAGGATTATGTTTATTCAAAGGAAGTGGGAGAATTATCTGTTGTGGAAAATCCAAAAGAAATTTTTTATTATTTGAATGCCGGACAGAATACTTTCTATGATGAAATTATCAGTAAATATTTTTCAAATGATGGTGTTTTTAACGGTGCGATTTATCAGCCTTTCCGCTACGAAAAAGTTATTGATGAAACTAAATTGGATGAATTTGGCAACCGCCAATTCAACCAGCAAAGAAACTTATATGACTTTATGCGGCGCATATTGGTAAAGCGCTTTGAATCTTCTTTTGGTTCTTTTGAAAAATCAATAGAACGTTTTTTGGAAGTTCATAAAATGGTCAGAACTTTTATTAATAAAACGGGGAAATTTATTTTAGACAGATCATTCATTGAGCGCATAAAAGATTGGGATTTAGAAAATATAGAAAGAAATCTTCAGGATTATGGAAATGGCGATTTAAAACGAAAGACGCTTAAAAATACCGAAGTGTATGAAATAAATTCATTTCAGCGCAAAGAAGAATTTTTGCAAGATATTGATTCAGACATACGGCTCTTTGAAATGATATCAGAAAGACTAAGAACTTTAAAATTAGTAGAGCATGATCCCAAACTCGAAGAAATTATAAAAGTATTTAAAGGTCTGTTATCAGAAGATCCTGAAAGAAAGATCATTCTTTTTTCAGAATATGTGGATACGATTAAACATTTGGAAAAACGATTCCGAAAAGAATTCTGGGGCTCAGTATTGGTATGTGACGGAAAAGTGTCGAAAGAATTAGCTAAACAATTGAATAGTGATTTTAATGCACAATATAAAGGTTCTCTCACCAATCATTTTAAAATTTTATTGACATCCGATAAACTTTCGGAAGGATTCAATCTGAACAGAGCAGGAATAATTATTAATTATGATATCCCCTGGAATCCGACACGTGTTATACAACGTGTGGGCCGTATTAACAGGATAGGAGCTAAAGTTTTTGATAAATTATTTATTTATAATTTTTTCCCGACTTTGAGGGGAGCGGATATTGTAAAATCCCGGGAAATTGCTCAACAGAAAATGTTTTTAATTCATAATGCCTTAGGCGAAGATGCCAAGATATTTGATGCAGATGAAGAGCCAACACCATCTGCGCTTAGCACAAGGATTAATCAAGGTCCGGAAGAAAATGGCGAAGCAAGTACTCTGACAAAAATCAGAAATTTATACGCAGATATAGAGCAAACATATCCCCAAACAATTGAGAGAATTAAAGATTTGCCTGCCCGTGTTAAAACTGCAAAGGAATCTCCGGTATATCAGTTAAATGTACTACGGAGAAAAGGGTTGAGTCTTTTTGCACAAACTGTCGGCAAGGGAGATAATAAATTAGTAACGGAAATAGATTTTGAAGAATTATTAAAATATGTAGAATGTGAATTTAATGAGCCTGTGCTTAAATTGTCGCCTACTTTTTGGAGTTTATATAAGGAGATGAAGGAATATAAACCTAAATATACTACTGGTCGAAGCGAGATTTCACTCGAAGAAAAAGCAATAAGTAACTTGAAGCAGTCTTTAAAACTATTAAAACAATCAAACTTTGAAAATCTTGCATTTATCCAAACACTCATTAAAGATATAAAGCACTATCATACTTTACCTATAGCAAGTATCAGAAGGTTAGGAGGTAAAGAATTAAAAGATAATGAAAAATCAATAAAATTATTTTTGGATGAAATTACCTGGTTAAAAAGGCATTTAGGGGAAGATTATTTAGAAAAGACAGAATCGAAAGTCAAAGGTAAAAGCAAAGAAATTATTATTGCAGTTGAGAACAATAATTTAAAAGACTTGTTCAGTTAATTTAAAAATCTATATCCCCGATCCTTTACATCGCCCGCCATTTGTGCCGCGTTCTCACTCAAACGTTTGCTTTGAAAATTTTTTGCAAAAAGCAAAAAAATAAATTTGCCGAATTAATTTTCTCACTTACTTTTGCACCGCAATGATCATCACAAAAGCAAATACCGGGTTCTTTTACTTTAGCTACTATTTTAGAAATAGCCCGGGATGCCTTTGTTAAAACTGAAACAATCAGAATTAAGATAAAAGAATCCCGGCGAAAAAAGCCGGGATTTTTGTTTTTATATGAAAAAGAAAATAGCCATACAGGGTTTTGAAGGCAGCTTTCACCAGTCTGCCGCCATTAAGTATTACGGTAAAGAAGTAGAAGTAATTTGCTGCTCTACATTCCGTGAAGTTGTAAAAGTTGCAGGCGATAGCAGCATCAGTGATGGAGGCCTGATGGCCATTGAGAACTCCATCGCCGGCAGTATTTTACCCAATTACAATTTGCTCCAAAAAAGTAAATTAAAGATTGTTGGAGAAATTTATCTCCAAATCAACCAAAACCTTTTGGTAAATCCCGGAGTATCGCTGGATGATATTAAAGAAGTTCACTCTCATCCTATGGCGTTATTGCAATGCTCCGATTATTTGGAAAAATACAACTGGAAATTAATTGAAACCGAGGATACTGCCCTGAGTGCACGACACATTCATCAACATAAAAGCAAACACATCGCAGGCATTGCAGGAGAACTGGCTGCAGAACTTTTTCAATTAAATATAATCGCACCCAATATTCATACACAAAAAAATAACTATACACGTTTCTGGGTTTTGGAAAGAGAAGAAAGCGAGAGAGAGATCGAAGGAGCTAATAAAGCTTCCATTATTTTCGAGACCGATCATACCAAAGGAAGCCTTGCTAAAGTGCTTACCACTATTTCTGAAGGCAATGTAAATTTGAGCAAGCTACAGTCAATGCCTATTCCTGGCAGTGACTGGAAATACGCTTTTCATGCAGACTGTGAATTTACTGATATAGAACAACTCAATAATGTGCTGGAAAATATAAGGCCTTTTACAGCGAATATAAAAGTATATGGAATTTATAAAAACGGTAAAACGCCCCGTACCTGATAATACAGCTACCATTAAAGAAACAATATGAATGATCAATCAACAAACATCCAAAATAATAAACCATTACAGAAAAAAATTGGTGAGGTATCTGATCGTCTTTCAGGGATTGAAGAATATTATTTCTCTACCAAACTAAGACAGATTGATGAGATGAACAGGCAGGGAAAGCAGGTCATCAACTTGGGCATCGGCAGCCCGGACAGGCCCCCTCATCCTGAAGTAATTAAAACCTTACAGGAAGAAGCCGCTAAACCTAACCAGCATGGCTATCAAAATTATAAGGGAAGCCCCTTGCTCAGAAATGCAATGGCTAAGTGGTATCAAAAATGGTATGATGTACAATTAGATCCTGATACGGAAATCCTGCCTCTGATCGGAAGTAAAGAAGGAATTATGCACATCTGTATGACTTATATTAATGAAGGCGATGAAGTACTAATTCCCAATCCTGGATATCCCACTTATAAAAGCGCTGCAACAATTGCCGGAGCTAACGTTCATGCATACACGCTAAAAAAAGAAAACAATTGGTTTCCTGATTTTGCAGAATTGGAAAAAAGTGATCTGTCAAAAGTGTCCCTGATGTTTGTCAATTATCCGCAAATGCCTACAGGCCAGGTTCCAACTTTAAAAATGTTTGAATCGCTTATTACATTTGCCAACAAGCATCAAATCCTTATTTGCCATGATAATCCTTATAGTTTTATTTTGACTGATAAGCCCATGAGCTTACTCAGCATTGATGGAGCAAAGCAGGTAGCGATTGAATTGAATTCATTAAGCAAAAGCCACAATATGGCCGGGTGGAGAATTGGAATGCTTGCCGGGGCAAAAGAGAGAATTGAAGAAGTGCTTCGCTTTAAAAGCAATATGGACAGTGGCATGTTCCTGCCTCTGCAACTCGCAGCAGCAAAGGCCTTGGAGCTTGATCAAAGTTGGTACGATTCAGTGAATGAAGTTTACGGAAAAAGAAGAGAAAAAGTATTTGAATTGTTGAATTTGTTGAATTGCTCTTTTGATAAAACACAGGCGGGGCTTTTTGTTTGGGCAGAAATTCCTTCAGCTTATAAAAATGGGTATGAATTAAGTGATAAAGTTTTAAACGATTCCAATGTGTTCATTACCCCGGGCGGAATTTTCGGAGATGCAGGCAATAAATACATAAGAGTAAGCTTATGCGCAAATGAAGACAAACTTGCGGAAGCTATTGAAAGAATAAAAAAGATGAACAACTGAATTAATATACAATCATGTTGGAGAATGTTACCATAGTTGGCGTAGGATTGATCGGGGGGTCTTTTGCGCTTGCTTTAAAAGATAAAGGACTGGCCAAAAATATAATTGGCGTTAGCAGAACCAGTGCCAGCCTGGACAAAGCCAAAGAACTTGGTATTATTGATGAAGCGCTTCCATTGGAAGAGGCTGTAAAGAAAAGTGATCTTATCTATATAGCTATTCCCGTAGATGTAACCATTCCTCTCACGCTGCAAATAATGGATTTGATAACAGATCAGCAAATTGTTGCAGATGCAGGTTCAACCAAGTATGAATTGTGTAAGGCATTGGAAAATCATCCAAAGAGAAACAGGTTTGTAGCAACACATCCCATGTGGGGTACTGAATATAGCGGGCCTGAAGCCGCCGTGAGAGACGCTTTCATTGGCCGCACCTGTGTGATCTGTGAAAAGGAAAAAAGTGATGAAGCTGCTGTCGCCACCATTGAGGCCATTTATAAAACATTAGGGATGAACCTTACTTACATGAATGCCGAAAATCATGATGTTCATGCAGCTTACGTGAGCCATATTTCTCATATCACTTCCTTTGCATTAGCCAATACTGTTTTGGAAAAAGAAAAAGAAGAAGATGCTATTTTTAAACTTGCAGGTGGCGGCTTTGAAAGTACGGTGCGGTTGGCAAAAAGTAATCCGTCTATGTGGGCGCCGATCTTTATGCAAAACAAAGAAAACGTGCTGGATGTTTTAAATGAGCATATTTCGCAATTAAGAAAATTTAAAGCAAGCTTAGAAAAAGAGAATGTAGAATACCTTGTTGAGCTAATGGAAAATGCAAATAAGATCAAAAGGATATTGAAGTGAGATGGTGCGAATGGTGAATCGTGAATGGTGAATCAAAAAACAATTCGTGGCAATTAGTGTAATTCGTGGCTTTCTTAAAAAATAAAAAAATCAGAATAATAAAAAAATAAAAATCAATAAACAATGCAAACACAAACAAAACCTATGGATGAAGCGATCCGGAAAATATGGGCCAAGCGCCCTCTCATTATCAGCGGGCCTTGCAGCGCTGAAACGGAAGAACAGGTTGTAGAAACAGCTACCAGGCTGGCTAAAACAGGAAAAGTAGATGTACTTCGCGCAGGAATATGGAAGCCCAGAACCAAACCGGGCATGTTTGAAGGTATCGGGGTAAAAGGATTGCCCTGGTTGGTAAATGCAAGGAAAATTACCGGACTGCCTATAGCAGTGGAAGTAGCTACCGCAAGGCATGTAGAGATGGCTTTGCAATTTGATGTGGATATTCTTTGGATCGGCGCCAGAACGACTGTAAACCCTTTCAGCGTGCAGGAAGTATGCGATGCCTTGCGTGGCGTGAATGTACCGGTGCTTATCAAAAATCCTATCAATCCTGATCTTGAATTATGGTCTGGCGGAATCGAACGCTTGCAGAAAGCAGGAGTGAAAGAGATAGGTATGATCCATCGGGGATTTTCCAATTATGGCAATACTGAATTTAGGAATGCCCCCATGTGGCATCTTCCCATAGAAATGAAAAGAAGATTCCCCGACATGCTGATTGTTTGTGATCCATCGCATATATGCGGCAACAGGAGCGGGCTTCAGGATATTGCACAAAAAAGCATTGATCTTGATTTTGGAGGACTAATGATCGAATCGCATATTGACCCTGACAATGCATGGAGTGATGCCAAGCAACAAGTAACACCTGAAAAGCTTGCTGAAATGCTGGACAGCCTGATATGGCGTACAGAAACCAGTGATGAAAAAGAGTTCGTTACTGCGTTGTCTAAATTAAGAGAACAAATTAATCATGTAGATGATGAGCTGTTGACGCTCATTGGACAACGCATGAAAATTGCAGATAAAATCGGAGAATACAAAAGAGAAAATAACATTACTATTTTACAAACCAACAGGTGGAACGAAATCCTTGAAAAAGCCTTTGTAAAAGGAAGTAAATTAGGGCTAAGCAAAGATTTCATTACAAAGTATTTCGATGCCGTACACATGGAAAGCATCAGCCATCAAAATAAAATAATGAATGACTAATGAAATGATAACGCGGAAGTATAGTTTTTCAAACAACGCCGTTGATTGCTTCTTTAATGCAAAGTTCTCTAAGCTTGAAGAATTAGTAAATAAGGAAAACACTTTTCTTATTACTGATGAAAACGTGTTTGCAAAGCAGGCTGATAAATTTAAAGGTTGGAAAACCATTGTTCTGAAACCAGGAGAACCATTTAAAAACCAGGACAGTGTTAATTATGCTATTGATCAATTGATACAATTGCAGGCAGACAGGCAGAGCTTTATTGTTGGCGTAGGTGGTGGAGTAATTACAGACATCGCGGGTTTTGTAGCCTCTATCTATATGCGGGGCATAAAATTTGGATTTGTCCCCACAAGTATTCTTGCGATGGTGGATGCCAGCGTTGGAGGCAAAAATGGAATAGATGTAGGCGTTTATAAAAATCTCGTAGGCGTAATCAACCATCCTCAATTCTTATTGTATGATTATTCTTTTTTAGAAACATTGCCTCATGAGGAATGGGTCAATGGCTTTGCCGAGATCATAAAGCATGCCTGTATCAAAGATGCCAACATGTTCCATCTCCTTAAGGAAAGCACACTCACCGGTTTCCAATCATCAGCAGAGAAGATTGGAGAATTGATTCAGCAAAATGTAGAAATAAAATACAATGTGGTTGCTAATGATGAGCGTGAAACAGGCGATAGAAAACTTTTAAATTTTGGCCATACCATTGGCCATGCAATTGAAAATACAGCAAGGCTTCCACATGGCAGTGCGATAAGCATTGGTATGATGGCCGCGTGTGCTATTTCAGAAAAGGCCAATAATTTTTCAAAGGAAGAAACTGAAAAGATAAGAAGCCTTCTCTCCCAATATCAATTGCCTGTTGATTTTAATATTGATAAAGAAAACACATGGAATGTTCTTCTTCATGATAAAAAGAAATCAGGCAGCGATATAAGTTTTGTGGTTTTGGATAAAATAGGAAAAGCTTCCACAAAAAAGATATCATTAAACGATTTGCAACAACTATTTTATTCGCTCTGATTCTCATTGACCATTCACCATTCACTATTGACCACTCACCATTCACATGAATATAACCATTACACCTTCTTCAGTTTCGGGAACCATACAAGTACCTCCTTCTAAAAGCTCTATGCAGCGCGCATGTGCCGCAGCGCTCATTACGCCAGGCACTACTATCATTGATAACTTTGGCGATAGTAATGACGAAAAGGCTGCTATCAATATTATTACCAAATTAGGAGCTACTGTTGACAGGACAGGTAATAAAATGGTTGTTACTTCCAACGATCTTATTTTTCAATCACCTTTTTCTGAAAAAAATATTATTGTTAACTGTGGTGAAAGCGGATTATCAATGAGAATGTTTGCCCCCATCGCTTCACTCTTTAACTATGATATCACCTTCACAGGGGAAGGAAGCATTTTAAAAAGGCCAATGAATTTTTTTGACGAGGTACTTCCTCTGCTGGATGTACAAGTACATTCCAATTCAGGGAAACTTCCTGTTACATTGCGCGGGCCGCTTCATCCAAAAAATATTACAGTTGATGGCTCGTTAAGCTCACAGTTCTTAACAGGCCTGTTGTTCGCATTTGCAAAATCGTGTACAGTTCCCGTTAGTATCACAGTTAAAAATTTGTCGAGTCGCCCTTATATTGACCTTACCATTTCAGTGTTAAAAGATTTTGGCTTTCATATTGATCACCGGAATTATGAGATCTTCACTATTCATCCCCGATCACCTTTACAATCGCACAGCATTAAATATACAGTGGAAGGCGATTGGAGTAGCGCTTCTTTTCTTTTGGTAGCCGGAGCTATAGCCGGAGATATTAAGCTGACAGGCGCAGACACGGATTCATGCCAGGCTGATAAAAATATCGTCCAGGCCTTATACGACTGCGGTGCCGACGTTGCTATTCACAAAAGAGAGATCACAGTTAAGAGAAATAAATTAAAAGCATTTGATTTTGATGCCACCCATTGCCCTGACTTGTTTCCTCCTCTTGTAGCCCTGGCTGCTTATTGTGATGGAACGACCGCCATTAAAGGAGTGAACAGGCTTTTACATAAAGAAAGTAACCGCGCCATCGCGTTAAGAGATGAGTTTAAAAAGATGAATGTAGAAGTAGCGTTAGATGGCGACTTAATGACGATCAACGGGAGCAAAAAAATAAAGGGAGCCACAGTTTCCTCACATCACGATCACAGGATCGCTATGGCTACTGCTATTGCGGCTTTAGGAGCTACAGGAAATACGAATATTCAGAATGCTGATGCGGTCAATAAGTCTTACCCGGGATTTTATAAAGATTTACAATCTGTAAGAAAGAATGGGTAAAAGAAGCAAAGCTGTAGATACCGCAGGCCGGACAGTGGATAAAGATCAAAAACAGCAACGGACAAATAAGCAAGAAAACTAAATCCTATTACGAATTTGTAATTTGCAATTCTTAATTTGTAATTCTTAATTTATAAACCAACATGTCATACACTATAGCAATTACCGGAAGGCCTAATGTCGGCAAGAGCACTTTTTTTAACAGGTTATTGGAGCAGAGAAAGTCTATCGTAGATGATATGAGCGGCGTTACCCGCGACAGGCAGTATGGTGTAGCGGAATGGATCGGAAAGTCTTTCAATGTAATTGATACCGGTGGTTTTGTAGCCAACAGCAATGATATTTTTGAAAGAGAAATACGCAAGCAGGTAATCACCGCTATCGGTGAATCCAATGCTATTATTTTTATGGTTGATGTAACAACAGGCATCACCAACCTTGACCAGGATATGGCTGAGATGTTACGCCGCTCACCAAAACCTGTTTACCTCGTTGTAAATAAAGTAGATAATTATAACCGTCAGCTTGAGGCGGCCGAATTTTACAGTCTCGGTTTTGAGAAAATATTTCTTCTATCGTCTATAAGCGGCGCCGGCACCGGCGAACTGCTGGATGAAATATGCTCACTGATTCCCGAAGAAAAAACTCAGGAATCAGGTAGCCTTCCCAAGTTTGCGATCATTGGCCAACCTAATGTAGGCAAATCTTCTTTACTGAATGCGCTCACAGGACAGGAACGCACTATTGTAAGTGATATCGCGGGTACTACCAGGGATGCGGTGCACACCACTTACAATTTATTCAATAAAGAATTTGTATTAATTGATACCGCAGGTATCCGAAGAAAAAAAAGAGTAAGTGAAGACCTTGAATTTTATTCTGTAATACGTGCCATAGGCGCGGTGGATGAAGCTGATGTTTGTATTTTATTATTGGACGCTGTAAATGGCAGCACCGCACAAGACCTGAATATCTTTTCATTGGCAGCAAAGAAAGGAAAAGGCATTGTAGTGCTGGTGAATAAATGGGACCTGGTAAAAAAGGAAACCAACACTGCGCGCGATTATGAAAAAGTACTCAGGCAAAAATTAGCTCCTTTCAATGACGTGCCTATCCTGTTTATTTCAGCAACAGAAAAACAGCGAATCTTTCAGGCAATGGAGACAGCGCTCAAAGTATATGAAAACAGGAACCAGAAAATCCCCACATCCAAACTGAATGAAGTGATGCTAAAAGCAATGGAGTCGTACCATGCGCCTGTGGTAAGGGGCCATGCAGTGAAGATAAAATTTGTAACCCAGTTGCCAACAGCAGTTCCGTCATTTGCATTCTTCTGTAATTTTCCTAATGATATTAAAACTCCTTATAAAAATTATCTCGAAAATCAGTTGAGGGCCAATTTTGATTTTAAAGGAGTGCCTATCCGTATTTTTTTCAGGAAGAAATAGAGAAATAAGTGGTTACTGATGGATAGTCATTTTCAATGCGCCGGAAGGCAGCGCCTTAGCTGTCGTTAGCGCACGATTTATTTTCCCGTTGCTGGCTTCTGTAAAATTATTTACAAAGTAAATTTCTTTTGGCACTTCATATTTATTTAAGAGCGCTTCCATCTTACTTTTTAATGGAATGATAGCGCTTTCATCAAATGGAACTCCTTCTATAATAAGAATTAATTTTTCTCCCCATTGCTCATCTTTTATTCCAGTGAAGTAAAATCTGTTGGTAAATAATGATTGTAATTTGATTTCTATTTCTTCCGGGATTAGTTTGATACCGCCGCTGTTAATGATATTATCATAGCGGCCTTGCCATATAAATTCATTTGTATCTGTAAATAATACTACATCATTGGTGATTAAAGTTTCATCAAACAGATCAGGAGCAGTTATCGTCAAACAATTTCTCTCGTCTATACCTAACTCAATTCCTTTAAGCGCCTTGTACGACTGCGAAGCATTCATGCCATTTACTCTTCGTAACGCAATGTGGCTAAGGGTTTCCGTCATGCCATATCCATGAAATAGCTCAACAGGTATTTGCTGAGTTTGTTTTTCCAGCTCAGGACTTACAGGCCCGCCGCCTAAAAGAATCTTTTTAATTTGTGAAAGAGATGGCAGGTTGATGGCTTGTTGCAATTGCAAAGGGATCATGGCTGCAAAATCAATAATAATATTATGATTCAAAGCTTCTAAAGGATTTTGAGAAGGATTAATGCAAATCAAATCCAATCCGCTGAAGAGCGCCCGAACGATCATCATTTTACCTGCGATATAATTTATTGGAAGACATAGCAAAGCTTTTTGACCTTTTTTAAAATTGAAATATTCAGCAGTACGTGCAGCGCTGAAAAGCATTTTATTTTTTTCTATTAAAATGGTTTTAGGAGCGCCCGTGCTGCCACTGGTTTTTAAGCTGATGTATGAATTGGGATTGAGCCATTCATTCATAAATGATGCTACGTGTAAAAAGAAATCACTGTTTTGTCTTTTGCAGAAATCTTCTATTTCAGCTCCTTTTAAAAAAGTGCCATTCAATGTAATGGAAGTATAGTCTGAAAAAAGATTCACTGTTTTAAGTTATTAAAATCCCCATGGAATGGTTTTATCTAAAAACAATTTTCCTTTATGAATCTTTAAAGGAGAATCAAAATTATTGGAATACAATTGGCCGGTACCCAATCCCTGTGGAAGCGGATTATTTTTAGTGGAAGTGAATTGTGCAATGGCATTCAAACCAATATTACTTTCAAGCGCAGAAGTGATCCACCAATAACCACTCTGCTCCTCTATCAAATCAATCCATTCCTGCGATCCCGCGAAACCGCCTACCAATGTTGGCTTTAAGATGATATAAGAAGGATGAAGCGTTTCTAAAAGTTTCCGCTTCGCTTTTACGTCAATAACACCGATCAGTTCTTCATCTAACGCAACAGGGACAGGGCTTTTTTCAATAAGCTCAGCCATTTCGAAAATTTGCCCTGCACGTATCGGTTGCTCAATAGAATGTATATCATAAGCTGATAAACGCTTTAATTTCTCCAAAGCCTCTTTCACCGAAAATGCGCCATTGGCATCTACCCGTAATTCTATTTGTTCCGATGAAAATTGATTGCGTATCAATTGCAGGATTTTCAATTCACTTTCAAAATCAATAGCTCCTACCTTCATTTTCAAACAGGTAAAACCCTGCTCCAGCTTATCTTTTATCTGAGCCATCATAGATTCTTTGCTGCCCATCCATATTAATCCGTTGATATCAATTCCTGTTTTTCCTTCGGTAAAGTCGCTCTTGAAAAAAATATGCGCACCATTGTTTTCCCAATCTTTTAAAACCATTTCCACACCAAAGCAGATAGAAGGCCATTCTTTAAGCTCTGGTAAAATCTCTTGTTTTTTCCCGGGTAATCTTTTACAAACTTCCTCCAACTTTTCTTCGTAGCCTGGCCTGCCGTCTATACTCAATCCCCTGAAAAGGCCACATTCACCATAAGCAATTTTACTTTGGTTATCATCGGAAAGCGAAAGGATAAAAGTTTCCTTTTGGTGCAATACACCACGGGAAGTGCCTCCCGGTTTAATGAACTGAAGAAAATATTTTTGGAAAGAACATTTTAGCATCTTAAAGAATTAATCCAATGCCAAAGGTAATGGCAAAAAGCAAAGTAGTTAATGCCAGTATTTTTAATTGCGGGTTGAGTTGCGATGGATCTTCATTTTTCAAAACCACGATCACATTTCTTATGAATAAAGGAAAGGTAATTAAATAAATAAATTGTAGTGGCTGGCGATAATCAATTAAGGTAAATAGCAAGGCAGCAAAGAGCCCTGCACCTATTAATAGGGCATGATAAACCTTTCCTTTTCTTACTCCCAGCTTTACCACCATTGTTATTTTTCCGCTTTGTTGATCATTTACTCTATCGCGCAGGTTATTCAGATTCAATACGCCTGTACTGAACAACCCGATGGAAATAGCTGGTAAAAATTCTTCAATACTTATTTGTTGAGTGTGTAAAAAATAAGTGCCCAATACACCTGTTAATCCGAAAAAAATAAAAACGGCAAAGTCCCCAAGGCCAATATATCCATAAGGTTTTTTACCGATAGTATATTTAATAGCAGCAGCAATAGCAACCAGCCCGATGATCAATAAAATAAAACCTGATGAAAGCTTAAGCCCTTTCGTTCCTGCAACCAATAGCCATATCCCTGAAAGAAGAGATAATAAAGTAAATACAATTACTCCCCACTTCATCTGCTGAAGAGAGATCTCTCCGCTTTGCACACTTCTCTTGGGTCCTAGACGTTGATGATTATCCACACCATGCACCGTGTCTCCATAATCGTTAGCGAGGTTACTTAATATTTGTAAAAACAAAGTAGTAAGTAAAGCGCCGATCAATACAGATGGAATAAAATGGCCTTTGTTATAAGCTAAAAAACTTCCGAGAATAACACTGGAAAACGACAAAGGCAATGTTCGCAAACGAAATGCTTTTACCCACGATGCAATCTTTCCCATGATGAATTTATTTTTTGATCCTTCTGCAACTTACCGGTTATAAGCCTTTAGCTTGCGGTTTGATAGTTATGCTCTTGTACCTGATTTGATTATATCAATTTTGTAATAGCGCTTAAAATACTCTGAACTGAAGTTTTTTCTAATTTAGAAAAAGCAAACCATTTTTTACCTAAATCTTTGAGAGATGCACCCAGATGATAAATATCTTTGCCGTCTATAATTAAAAAGCGGTCGTGGCTTGTGGAAAAATTTTTCAATATAAAATTTCCATATTGTTCGTTTGCTTTTTGCAGGTCAAGCGTTAGCTGTTTGCTGTTGGTTTTACTTAGCAAGGTTACATTCACACCTTTTTTCTTTTTGGCTAAATGGGTTAGAGTGTTTTCGTCAATGTAGTTGTCAATGAGCACGATACTTTTTTTTGCAGAGCGGATAATTTTTGAAGCCAGTTGGTATGCGTCAAACACCTGCCCGTCAAAAAATACACCTTGTGTGGGGATTTCATTGGTTTTTATTTGTAAAGCGATTTTATGAACTTCATTAGAAAGATTTTCAAAATTATTCTCCATTCTGTTCATTCGTTGGTTTAGTGCGTAGCCTTTCAGCAAATAATCCCTTAAAACATTAGTGGCCCAAATTCTAAACTGTGTACCCTGTTTGGATTTAACACGATAGCCAACAGAAATGACAATATCAAGATTATAAAGCAAAACTTCTCTTTGAACTTTCCTCTTTCCTTCCTTTTGAACTATAAGGGATTTCCTTATAGTTGGCCCTTTTTCTAGTTCTTGTTCATCATAAACGTTTTTAATATGCTCGTTTATGGTCATTATATTTTTATCAAACAATAACGCCATTTGTTTCTGCGTAAGCCAGACCGTATTATCCTCCATTCTTACCTCAATACGCTCAGGTAATTCATCAGATTGATATAGTATGATCTCGTTTTTCATATCAATTATATAAACTAATCCTTTTACTTATTATCCTTCCTATACTCATTGGGACAATTATCAATTAATTTTCACGGGAACTTAGGAAATTGTTTAAAATCAGGATCGCGTTTTTCAAGGAATGCATTTCTTCCTTCCTTTGCCTCCTCTGTCATATAAAGTAACCGGGTCGCTTCACCGGCATACACCTGTTGCCCCACCAATCCATCATCAATTAAGTTCAAAGCAAACTTGGCCATTTTAATAGCTGTCGGGCTTTTAGTCAAAATTTCCTGCGCCCATTCATAAGCGGTTTGCTCTAATTCTTCATGAGGCACCACCGCATTCACCATACCCATCCGGTACGCTTCTTCAGCCGAATAAGACTTTCCTAAAAAGAAAATTTCCCTTGCTCTTTTCTGGCCTACCTGGCGTGCAAGGTAGGCTGATCCAAACCCACCGTCTATACTGGCTACATTCACATCAGTCTGTTTGAAAATGGCATATTCCTTACTTGCCAGCGTAAGGTCGCACACTACATGCAGGCTATGGCCGCCGCCTACTGCCCATCCGGGTACTACAGCGATCACTACTTTATTCATAAACCGGATCTGTCGTTGTACATCTAAGATATTGAAACGATTGATACCATCTCCGCCTTTGTAGCCTGTATCGGAACGCACGCGCTGATCGCCACCCGAACAAAATGCCCAAACACCATCTTTAGGCGAAGGCCCTTCACCACTGATCAATACAACTCCAACCTCCTGCGATTCATGTGCAATGATCAATGCGTCTAATAATTCTGAAACAGTCTCAGGCCTGAAAGCATTACGAACCTCCGGCCTGTTAAATGCAATCCGTGCCACACCATCGCATTGCCTGAATGTAATGTCCCCGTATTCTTTAATGGTCTGCCAGTTGGGTGTGCTCATAAAATTTATTTTTCAGGTTGATGTGCCAAATGTTTAAAGTAAGAAGCCAACACTTTTGGATTTACTTCATTGGGAGTAAAAATTTCCAATACAATGCGTTTTTGTTGCGGATCAAAAAAATGATCTAAAGCCTGCCCAAGCGTTTCTTCATCATTTGCTGAAAGATAATTCCATTTATAAAATTCTACTAATTTCTTTGCTGACGTATTGTGTTTGGTTTCAAAAAAGTCTTCCAATTCTTTTGCATCAGAAGGGCCTTCAATGATCCTGAAAATACCGCCACCTGAATTGTTGATAAGGATGATCTTTAAGTTTCCGGGCAATTGATCATTCCAAAAAGCATTGTTGTCATAAAAGAAAGCTACATCTCCCGTAATGAGCACGTAGCTTTGATCAGGATTACTGCTTGCCGCACCCATAGCCGTACTGGTGCAGCCATCAATGCCACTTACCCCACGGTTGCAATGAACTGATTTCAGGTTGGAATTATCAAACAATTGCGCATAGCGGATGGGCGAGCTGTTACTAAAATGAACGCAGGTATCTGCCGGTATTTTGCTATAAAATTTGGAAAAAACAAACAGATCGCTGTATTCAAGGTGGCTGATAAATTCTCTGTGTTTATTTTCGAGCAGGGATGCCCGTTGCCGCCATAACTTTTTATAATTGGAAAGATGCATTTCAAATTGTTGCATGGCTTTGCTGGTTGTGGACAGTGAGGACACCGGCCACTGCTTGGGTGAGGACGTCACCCACGGCGCAGATAAAAATTGTTTTAAAAATTCATAAGCCTCCATAGATATTGATCTCGTAAGCGCTTTATAAGAATCAATAGATGCATCGTGTGGATGAATGTTCCAATGCTGACGAGGCTTATTTTTCCGAAGGATCGCTTTTATCTTTTTGGAAACAATCGCTCCTCCAAAAGTTATCAGCAAATCAGGCATAAAATCCCGGATTTCCTCCCCATTAAAAGAAACAAGACAACGGTCAATGTTAGTGATGAAATCCGGATGCTGAATATTGGTAGTAGATTCACAAAGCAGGATGGTATTGCTGAATGCAGCCATTTGCGTCAGCATCCTGTTTAATTCCGGATCAGGCGCTTGTTGCCCTGCCAATATCATTACTTTTTCAGAGTTGGCAAATACATCTTGCAGCTCCTGCAATTCTTTATCATCCAGCCATCTCTTTGTTTTGGAAACACTAATTATTTTTGGAACAGAAGAATCAATTTCCTGCAGGTTATACAGAGGCTCACTTACAGGAACATTAAAATGAACAGGTCCCGGATCAGTTTGTGTAGCTATCGCAAAGCCTTCATTGAGGCAGCGTGTGTTGTACCAAAGTTGTTCTTCATTAATTGTATCACCATCTAACGTATAGCTTTTCCTGATATAGTTTTTGTAAATATCCTGTTGGTTAATAGTCTGCCCATCCTGCTGCCCTATCCATTGCGGTGGCCTGTCGGCAGTGATTACAATTAAGGGAATCCTTTGGTAATAAGCTTCCACAATAGCGGGCGCATAATTTAATGCTGCCGAACCGCTGGTGCAAAGTAACACAACAGGCTCTTTTAATTCCATTGCTTTTCCTAAAGCAAAGAAAGCCGCGCTTCGCTCGTCGCGAATACTGATGCACTTAAATTGCGGATGCTGATTAAATGAAATAGTGAGAGGTGCATTGCGGGAGCCTGGAGAAATGATCACATTTTTTAAACCCAGGCCAACCAGCGTCAACACGATCTGTTGTATGCTTTTTTTATCGGATAACTTCATTTTTATTTGGCACGCCCGGGGTTGTTGCTTCAATTATTTCCAGTAAAGTAAAACTCTTCTGAATGGTTTCTTCCCACTCTTCTTCAGGATCTGATTCATCGGAAATACCGCCGCCCACAAAAACGGCAATAGCATCTTCCCCAATCTGCATGCTGCGCAAATTTATAAATAATCGCGCCAAATCCTGTCCATTTGTTTCTCCCAAATAACCTGAATAATAATTGCGTGAATAGCCTTCATACAGGTTGATACATTCAAGCGCTTTACGCACCGGCAAGCCACCTATAGCCGGTGTGGGATACAAGTCAGCAATGATTTGATCAAGATCACTGGCGCCCGGTTGCTCAAAAACATAATCCGTTTTTAAATGAGCCACTCTTCCCGTCTCAAAAGCATAAGGCCCGTTTGACTTAACCAGCCTGCAATTGTTTTTTTCAAAAACATGCTCAATATGCCGCCTCACCATATCATGCTCTCTCGTTTCTTTTCTTCTCCATTTATAAATGCCGTTCCTGCTTCTTGGCAAAGTAGCGGCTAATGCTACTGTGTATAAAAGATCATTTTCTTTCTTTAAAAATAATTCAGGGCTGGCGCCTGTCCATATTCCTTTGTCTGGAATGTAAAACAGACTGGCAAAAGTTTCCGGGTAAGCAGATGAAAGTTTTTTATAAAAAATAAAAGGATCGAAATCAGCAGGCTTGCCTATGATCTTTACTCTTGATAATATAGCCTTCAGCGCCTTCTCATCGCTAATGTATTCCAGGTATTGATGAATGCGTTTTAAGTAATCTTCTTTAGTGGTCTCTGCGGGCAACACTCCCCAATTGATCAGGCAGTCATCAAGCTGCATGAGTTCGTTATAAAACCGGCCATCAGCAACCGCCTGTAACGGAACTTTCTGAAGCAATACGGTTTCATAATTATCACTGCCAATAAACGGGGCTATCACAAAATCCGCTTCGTTATTAAATGATAGTACTCCTTTTTGTATAGCAATATTGTATTGATCAGCGCCGGGATAGCGGTACAGGCAAAAAGTAATTCCCTTTTGAAGCAATAACCTGCAAAACCGGATGACGCCGCTATTTTGTATTTCCTCTTTCAATTTAATTAACCCTCGTAGTTTTCAATCGTCTTCTAAATAATACTTTATCCGTTTCTAAATTTCTTATTGTTAAGTAACGGTACAGAAAAGCGCTGCAAAGGTATTCTGTTTTTAATTGGCTTCCTTGAAAAAGTCGTTTAGGAACAGGTAATAATTTGAGATAGTTTTAAAAACCTTATTTCGTCATCTTAAATGACACCGGACAAAAATGCTTTGAGAATACTGAATTGCTTTGTGAACATAATGCTGATAAGTGCACTGGTATAGTACAGCCGCCAGCCCAGTTTCGCCCCGCCACAGGAAACTTTATCCAACACCTGGTACAAGCAGGATGAGTTGCTGCAGCTTCTTGGCCTTAGCATAAGCACCTGCTACCGCCTGCGCTCCAAAGTACTCATAGCCAGCAAGTGGAACGGTAAGCTCTACTACAATGAGTACCACGTACAAAAAATGCTGAGGGATGGGTTGCCGAAGTGATCTGTAAATGATTTCAATTTGTTTTGGGTTGATGAATGCACGGGGATTGGGAGTTTTCGTGTGGGGGGAAGGATTGCGGAGTGATCGCATTCTTATGCGGTAAAAATGGAGGCTGGATAAGCGGACAACAAATTGAAGTTTCAGGGAAACGAGTTTGTAAATTGGGTGAATGACAGTATGAATTTTGCTAACTATTAAGTAATAGCCCTTGCTTCCCCGTATTTAAGTTTTAGAACCCGTACTAAATATTATAACACTTTCTCTTAACATTGATATATTAGGGCTATATTTACTACCTCTTTTATGTAAATATCTTAATACTCCAATTTCTTGTAAGTACCATTTACACCTTCCTCCGATTTCTGCCAATATTAAATCTGTGGGAATTTCTAAATCTGCATATGCTGAATTACCCACTATCAACCACAATTGCGCGTTTTCGGATGCATTCCTTCTTAAATTAGTAAGAACAATTTCCATATCTTCGAAATAAGATTGAATCATTGAAGGAATTTTGGAGCTCCATAAGGATATATTACTTTCGTTTATCGATTGAATTACTTTATCATAATTAGCACCGAATGACTTGTTTCGGCTGAATGTTTCTATGTGATTAATGTGAGACCTTAAAGTTTTACTACGAAGCTTATATAAATCAGAAGGTAATGTAATAAAATGCCCTAAAAAAAGTTCAGGTCGATATATATCTGTGTAATCAAAAGAGTTTAAATAAGGAGGTGAAGTAAGACAAAGTTTAAATTTAGTACTATGTGTCTTTAATAAATGTCTAGAATCTCCCTTTAAAATTTTTGATTTACAAAGAATGCTACTTCTATTAATATCTTCAAGATAATTGTTTATGTTCAATTCAATCGAATCAATAAATGAATTAATATTGTAGTCTTTATCTTTCCAATCTTTTTTATATCTTAAACACTTTCCATCTTTTTTAGCATTACAATTATCCATAGCACTGTTTACCAAAGCCAGTTTTAAAAGGCTTCGGATTTTAGTATTGCCTATTGAGTTTAAATAATTATAACCACCTTCAAAACTGTTGAGTACGTGAGGATTAAAGAGCCACTTTTTATTATTTATTTTTTCAGAAAAAGTGGAGAAGTTTAAAAGTGGGGATTTTTTACCTATTCTACATTTTTTTATAACATAATCCTTTTCTTTTTGAAATATGGACATTTCTTGCTTCGACAAATTAATTTCTTTTACTTTGGAAATAAAAACAGAAAAAGGATTAACTTCAATCCCTATTGAATTGTAACCTTTCAAACTAGAAAAAAGAGTTACTGTCCCGCTACCATTAAAAGGATCAAAAATTATATCATTGTTTTTATCAAAATCTTTTAGATTAGTGATAGCATGATTCACTAGTGAAGGAGAGAAACCTTCCTTATACGAATACCATCTGTGGCGAGGTAATAGAGATGATTGTAAGGTGTTAGAAACACCTTTATCTTTCAGAGCATGATTATGATTCACCTTCACTGACTATCAAATTTTTCAGCAATTCTTTTGGCTTGCTTTGTTATATTAGTGTTCTTTAAGGTTTTTGCGATATTCAAAAAATGATAAATAATTTTCTTTAATATAAAGCTAGTTGTTGAGGGAATTACAGGTTTACAAACTAAAATAAAAGATATTAATTCATAGATGGCATCTCCGAGATTAATATAATATCCGATATTATCTTTGTTTCCTGACAAAGCATTTATTCCATTCAATAATTCATCTATCTTCGGCTTTTGTTCGAGGGTTTCCCATTTATTTATTTCAATATTAAGGTCTTTAATAAAATGAGATATTTTCTCAAAATGAAAATTTAACTCTTGGGAATTTGCTGATAAATTCCCAGCAATATAACCATTCAAGAAACCTGCGTATGTAGACTGATTGCTTTTGGGTGTTGGCATATTAAGAAAATTTATCAATTAGAGAATCTAAATTAGTAGTATTCATCTCATTACTAGTAATCTCTGCACTGTTTGTTATAGAAATGAACTCATTAGTTCCTTCAACGGTTTTTCTGAGTAAATCGATGCCAATATATCTTGCTAAGATAATTCCCAAATTTATAGCTTTTATTTCTTTACCACCTTCATCTAAAGTTAATAATTTTTGTATTTCTTCATTCATTTTTTTCCCATCCTCCTCCGAAATTGTTTGCAATAAGTTAGAACAGAGTACTGGTAAGGCTTCTGCTGCCTTTTTATAATCAATTCCAGTCATTATTTTTTTTACATCGTTTAATGTAAACTTAGATCTTTCCCTATCATAAGCAATTCTAACATGATTCAAGATAATATCGATTATTGGCATTAGATTGTTACCATTTTCACCATTTTTAATAGGAATAATTATAACTCTTATTAATGCTAATGCCGATGTACCTGCAATAATGAGTTTAAGTCCTAAAAAAGCTTCACTCACCTCATTTTTAAATGTTAGAACAAGTGCCAATATACTTAATAACCCATTTAAAATAATATACACCCAACCCCACATAGTTTTAAAAAATGAACGTGTAGTATTGAAAAAAGATAAAAGCTCAATAAAGGAATAAGAAGCTCCGAATAGGAAAACCAATGAAATATTTATGTAAAAAAAAGTGGTTCCCATGCAATCAATAATTAGAATATTTATAAAGGTTTTTCCCTTTCTAACGAAATTCTTTGAACCTCGTAATCTTCCCCATGTAAACTAAAATGATGTTCAAAACGGCTACTATACTTAGGGCTTTGCTTTTTTGCATAGCCTAAACTAGGCTTCTCAACTGTCATAAATCGCAATTGACCAATCCTAAGACCAGGATATAACATGACAGGATTAGTGCCTGCGTTGAATATTTCAAACGTTAATACGCCTTCGAACCCTGGATCTACAAAGCCTGCCGTCATGTGTATTTCAATGCCTAAACGAGCAAAACTACTTCGTCCTTCCAACTCTGCTGAAATTTGGTCCGGTAATTTAATATATTCCATCGAATGTCCTAACATAAATTGACCAGGATTAATTGGAATATGCTCAATATAATCCAAATTAATTTTCTTAGAATTGTATTTAATATTATTGATTGCATCTGAATCAGTAAAATCAACAATCCCAAACTGATTTGGAAAAAAAACTTCAAATGATGTTCCCAACCTAATATCGAGAGAAGTAGACCCTAATTGCTTATTAATATTAATTAAAGGAAGTACCCTGATTTCATTATTTACTAAATCTCGATAAATGTCTCTATCAACTAATAAACCTGATCTTCTTCTTTTATTTGCCTTACCTTTATAAACTATCCCTAAGTTTTCTATTGAAGGATCATCATCAACAAATAAATCAACCCACTCGGAAATTTGAATTGATTGAAGGATTGATTGGTCAAGTCTCAAAAACTCTTTAACAATACAATTTTTAAATTCACTTATAAGAGGAATTTGAATATCAGTTTTTCTGATTGATTTAAAGCAAATAAGAATCTTTTGTCTGAATGATATATTTCTAAACATCCAACTTGCTAAAAATATCTCTTGAACATAGTTAGGTTTTTCTAAAAGAGGATTTTGAGGAGATGGCATGCGGTAACTCGAAATAGGAAGTCCCTCATTAAGTGATGAAACCAAATGATTAAGCTTTTCCAATTCAAACTTGTTTACAAACGAGGAAATATTATCAAATAAAGTGCTTAACTCGTTGTTCTTAAAATTCAATAATCCATTTTCAAGAATGAAAAATTCATGCAAAAAATATTGATTAAAGAAAATAAACAAATTTGATAACTCAGAGTCATCATTAAATAAAAGAGTATTATTTTTATTATCCAAATGCGTAACAAGATCTTCACATTCTGTAATCATTTTACAAAAATTCTCATCATCTAGCAAGTACTTAAACCGGTGTTCTAAAAATTTTTGAATAAGCTTTAATCTAAATAAGTTTGGAGGATATTTTTTATTTTCATTGTACTCAAGAGAATGAATGAATGTCGAATACTGAGAGAAATAAAATGAGGGCCCTATAAGGGCGCATGCAAATAGATCACACCAACATTCAATTAGCCAGCTTTTTAGATCTATAATAGTTATTATTTCTTTTATTCCACTCTTGACAGAAGTTTTCTTTAAAAAATTAACAAAATCAGAATGAATTCCTTGTCCATTAAACCAGTCCTCCTTCATCAAGTTATGTGAAACTTCGTGAATTAAACTGGGCCAATGACAAGGATTTTTAGCTTCAATTCTGGGAATTGAAATGTGTATGATAGTATCCTTTTTTCTTTTCTTTGATACATCCAATTGCTTAATTTTTATTTTTTTCTCGGCCTTATTGATAAATTTGGAAACAGAATTAATCAAAGAATTAATTTCATCTTGTTTGAAAATTTCTAATGGATCGGAAGCATAAGTATTATCTTCTGTGTTTTCGTTAACGTATATAGATATTCTATCCTTGTTTTTTTCGTCAAGCTTTATTATTTGTTTATAAATAACTCTACAAAATCTCCTCAATTCAACCGGTTCTGCTGGTCTTGGTAAATGTACAAGTAGTTTAGACTGAAGATTCTTAATTGTAATATTTATGCTTTCCAATTCGTTTAAAACTTTACCAGTATCTGTTTTACTTAGTTTCCTTTTAGATTCCTTGCATAAACCGATAACTATTTCAATTAATTTTTCAAGACACTCTTCATAGCTTGATATAAAAGCACTCTTGTCACGTAGGATGTTTTTCTCGTTGGAATAAAATTGCTTATCCAAATCTTCTAAATGAATAAAAAACCTGGATAGTCTTTCGATTGTTTCGAAAAGATATATTTCTACCTTATTGCTAGCCATATTTATATTCTTTAATTATTTTTCCTGCTTTATTTATTACTTGTAATTGTATTTTTACACTTTTAGGGTTAAGTTGTTTACTTATTAAATCTTTAAATTCTTCTAAAGAATTTTTCTTTTTTGAATCATCTATTTTTAGATAAATTGAACCTATAAAAAGCCAATGCAAGATTAATTCTTCAATAATATTCAAATGGGTTTGAATTGTTAGCACTCTAGGTTTTGTTTGCTTTTCCAAATCATACAAGATTTTATCTATTATTGAGCTTGTGACGGGATAATCAATAATACATCTTGTTAAATCCAAAGTAATGATATTTGATGTTACTTTAATTTTTTTGATAATTTTTATTACCCCTGTTTTACTGCCAGCATCAAATAACTTTAAATCTTTTAGAACAGCTATAATCATAATAAACTTATTTCTATTTCTCCATAATAATAAAATCCTACTTTAAATCCTATATTATAAAATATTTTTCTTAACTCTACATGAGAGTTAGTTACTGCATAGGAAAGAAATCCTCTGCTTTCTGCATCATATACCGAAAGGTTGAATTCAATTTGCTTAGAAAGATTAAAAATAGTGGACATTCCTATACCTTTATTCATTTTTGAGTTTGGTTTTGTCGTAGTTCCTACTTGTAAAGCATAATGATATGAATCCGTGAGAGCTAAATGTTTCTCTTTTTCTTTAAACAATTTTTTTTCTTCTCTTATAAACTTTCTAATTGATTGGTTTATACCTGGGCCTAGATCACCAAATGAAAACTGTATTTTAATAAACTTATCATTGTTAGTTATATCTAAGCCAAAGTATGCGTTATTTTCTGTATGATCAGCACTATTCTTTGCCATTTCAATTAGTACTTGAATAAAGACACTTAACTCGAAATCATACTTTTCCTGCAAATAAAAAAGTTGTTCAATAAGATAGTTCTTAAACTCATTGACGATAGCTCTTTTATCTTTTTTACCTGAAACAAAATCTAGTTCATAAATAGGATATATTATTTTTCGTATATTACCATTATAAAAATTCAGTTCTAATGGAGATAATGTTTTTTCTTTTAGAGCTTCTACTTGCCAAAATAAATTTTGATTTGGAGCTTTTTCAATGAGAATTTTATAAAAATTCATATTTCTAATCATTTCCTCAATTTTTTTATCCTTAGGCGTAATTGTATCCCATTCTCTATTAATTAAATCACTAGCTAGTTTAATCAAATTAATAAGCAAAATATTAAGACCAGATGAAGTAACTTTATTAGCATTACTGAAATCAATATCTATTGGATTTAATTTATTTCTTTTAATCCTTTCCACTGGAATAATTGCTGGATATTGTGCATCTATTTCTGGCCATATCTTTATTTGAATTCTTCTCATGATAGTAACGAAAAATTAAATATATGCTATTTTTTTTCTAACTAAGAGTATTGCACCCCCTATAATATTTTCATCCCAATCCCCCTCAAATATTCAAACGTCTCATTATAATACTCCTCCTTCCTCGTACCATCTTCTTCATCCCCCTCTGGCACCACAATCACTATCCCTTGCCTTGCTCTCGTTAATAAAACTCGATAAGCATTTTTCAAATACAATTTTCTTTCTTCTTTACGAATCGTATTCCATTTGCTACCTACAAAAGAAAAACATTTCCAATCTTCAGGAGAGTATCTAAAATCACCATCCCACGTAACACAAGCCCAATCAAGCTCTAAGCCTTGTACCTGAAACTCTGTGGCTACATCTTCCAGATAATAGGAAGAACGTATATCTTCTTTATCATCCAAAAACCAATGGATAGGATCCATTGGTGATTTTACATCAATGGCATAAGGTTTTAATCTTATAGCCTGCGATGAAACTACAATGCCATAGCGCTCTGTTCCTCTTGCTTTTTCTTTCAACCATTGCTTTGCCTTTTTTACATCACGGGTAAGAACGATTGGATATTTATCTTTTAATAACTCATAATTTTTTCTGGCTTCATCCATATTCATATCCAAAAGATTCTTTACAAAAAGAGAAACATTTTCTGCACGAAAAGAACGCATGGAAACAGATAGATGAAGGTCTTTATTGAAGACAACTGTTTTATGTTTTTCTAACAATTGCAAGGCATGTCCAGCCGCATATTCGCTATCAGTTAATCTATCTGAAACATACACCTGCCATTCAGGAAAGGCACGATTTACAGATTCTATCCATTCGCTAATACCTGCTTCCCCGGTATTAATCTCTTGTCCACCACCCACGAGGCAAACGATTACTGCCCAATCTTGATGTCTATCCAAACAGGAAATAAGGAATTCTGGTTCGGAAATAGAAAAGCCAGGTAGGTTTTTCTTTCTTTTCATAAAGTTAGACGTTTGGGTAATATCCCATGCGCGTTGGGCTTCATCAAAAATAGTAACGTGTTCAAAAGGAGGCGTGGTATCTTTTAAACATTCATCTCGAAAATTATGAACGTTTTGTATCATTGACTTTACCTGACTAAACACTTCACCTTTTCTTATTTTATTACCTTTCTCTCTTTCTCTTTTAACTTTATCTCGTGTAAGCGCTTCTCGTAATATGGCTACTAATGGGCCATTCCCAGAAAGAAATACGGTAGAAGACTTTTCATTCTTCTTATAATTTTTTGCACCAATATTTAATCCTACTAAAGTCTTTCCGGCACCGGGCACACCGGTTACAAAACAAATCGCTTTTTGATTATGAGATTTGGCTTGTTGAATAATATTTAAAACTGCATCGGTTGTTGTAGTTAAATTAATTGCGGATGCATCAGTTCTTGCTATTTCTTCTACTCCATGCCCGCTATATAGTGACATGGCAGCTTCGATAATGGTAGGAGTGGGAGAGTAACGACCGGCAGCCCAAGTATCGAGATTAATATTTTCACCTTCTGCAAAATCGAGAATAGTATTTATGACTATGCTTAAATTCTCTTCATTTGTTTTAATAGGAAATAATAAGTTGTCGTTATGGGGCATTTCCGAAATAAATGCAAACGGCCTTTTAGATTCGGTACAAATTAAAACAGGAGCAATTAAATTGATGTGACTGGTTTCATGAAAGTTTTTTAAATCGAGCGCATAATCCCAAACTTGGTCAAGAGCAGTTTGATAAAAATCTTTTTCGCCAACCTTAAACTCTACAACAAAAATTACATTCTTAATTATAAGTACTACATCAATCCTTCTCCCCATTCTTGGAATAGAATATTCAAAAAATATCTTGCCTTGATAGTTGATTAAAACTTCTTTTAAGATTTCTATTTCGTGAGTCCATGCACCCTTTTGAGTTAGTTCATCCGGAAAATCGCTGTTGCGAGTGATGGTACCAAAAATCTCGTTAGTTGAGGAAGTAATAAAGTTAGAAATGGTATCTGAATAAAAATATGAATTCATTTATTTTACAACATCTTTTATACTTCTCAATCACTTATCTATTCCATAGTAATAATAAATAGTAGTGTTAGTTTTTGAGAACATTAGTTTTTATTATTCTCACAATGTAAGAAATTCTTCATCTTCTTCCTGCAAACAAATAAATCCGCATTGAGCATTCAAGCATTTTTCAATGAACGATTTTGCATTGGTATGATAGAAGTTGGCTATCTCTTCGCAGCGCGCACCACAGCAAGGGCAGGCAAATGGCTGGTCGTTCATTAAGAATACTTCAAGCGGTTGGGATAAATTTTGATTCATATTTGAAGCTGCGTGTTTCCTTAGAGTGCACATCTGCCATGTAACAAAGATAGTTACCGCTTTATAGCGATCACCGATAAAATCGCCGGGGTGCTTAATTATACAAAATAATGATCATCGCAAAAGTGTGACAGTACCTTTTGCATATTTTTTTTCATTGTCTGTATTCACCAGGTTAATTTGCCAGAGATACATACCTGCCGGCTGGTCTTCTCTTTTGAAAGTGCCATCCCATCCCATATTTGGATTGGAGGTTTTATAAACTACCTGGCCAAACCTGTTGAAAATAACCATTTCAAAAGTTTTGATGAAAGAAGGATATTTTACCCTGAATACATCATTAAGTCCATCCCCGTTGGGCGTAAATGCGTTTGGCATATACAATTCACAAAGCCCATGAGTAACAATGATCGCATCTGTGGCGCTTCCGCAAATGTTGGTGGCGGTAAGGCTGTATATTCCGGGTTCGTAAACTGTGTAATTGGGCGCACTTGAACCATTCTGCCATTTATAAGAAACGTTAGAAATATTTGGCTTGAGCGTTATTGACTGGCCTGTGCAAATAGCGGTATCATTCCCTAATGTGAACGCGGGCTTATATAAATACTTAACCTCAACTGAATCCTGGTATATACATCCATCTAAATTTACCTGCACGTTATACAGGCCGGGCCGGGTAACCGTTTTAACAGGATTGGTGGAATGATCCTGCCACAACCAGGTAGCGCCCGGATAACCGGCATTGAGCGACCACGAATTTCCTTCACATAAAGTAGTATCGTTTCCTAAGGCTACAATGGGCATTGGTTTATAGCTAATAATAATGCTGTCTCTTTTTGAACAACCATTTTGCATTGCCTCAAGCCAATACACTCCAGGTTCGGCAATTAATAATGAACTGGTAGTGTTCCCGTTATTCCACAAGTAGCGTCCATTGGTGAGATTTGCTGATAATAAAAGTGAGCTTGTCTCGCATAGCGTAGTGTCATTTCCTAAAGAGAAAGCAGGGAGTGGCTGCATTGAGATTTTTATAGTATCGCTGTTGGCACATCCATTAAAGCCTGTTGCGAAAACATAGTATGTGCCGGCTTGCGTAGCAAAGAAAGAAGATTGTTTTGAATTGTCCTGCCATGTGTATGATTGAATGGAATTGTGCGTAGCATTCAGTAATAAAGATTGATTGGCACAAACAGTTGTGTCCTTTCCGATATTAAGAAAGGGCAACGGTTTATAATTGACCGTAATGCTGTCGCGCGCACTACATCCATTGCTGGTAACCTGCGCCCAATATAAGCCAGGCTCACTAACTAAAAATGTTTCCTCCGTGGAATTATTCTGCCAGAGATAGGCGGAATTGGACGAACCTGCCTGCAACGTTACTTTTTGCTGGTCGCAAACCGTTGTATCATTTCCAAGGAATAATACCGGCTTTGGCTGAAACGCTACATGAATGGTATCTGATACGGTACATGAGCCATTATTCACATTCACCCAATAAGGCCCATCGTTTTTCACAATAATGGAAGAAGTTATTTCGCCTGTACTCCATAAATAATGTGCATTTAAAACTCCTGCCTCTAAAGTGAAGGAATCGCCTTCGCACAAGGTGGTATCGCTTCCTAAATTTACCCCGGAGGCGCTTACATAGCTTACATGGATGGAATCCCTGATGGTGCATCCCTGGTAAGTTGATTGGCCCCAGTAAGTTCCGGGTTGTGTGATTCTGAATGTATCTTTTTTAGAACCATCCTGCCATAAAAAAGTGGCTGCCGCACCAAATGGATTGGGGCGCGGCTCTAACTGGAGCAGTAGCGTCTGGTCATTACACAAAGTGGTGTCTGGCCCAAAATCAGCCCGGGGATCGAAATAATAATTTATTGAAATAGTATCGTTGGTAAAGCAACCATTGCGGTCATTGGCGCTTACTATGATCGTACTACCTTTTGTGATAACAGAATCCATTGTATTACTCCCATTTTCCCATAATACGTTGCTGTAATCATTTTCTATATGAAGTAAATAGGGTGTTTGCGGACAAAGTGATTTGTCAGGGCCAAGATCCAGCTTGATGGCTTTATCAGATACATTGATATATCCATAAGCTTCAGGGCATGAGAAGCCTGTATTTCCGGTGAGCACATGGTATATCCCGGCTTTTTTCACTGTGATTTCCCGGGTGGTTTCACCAGTGCTCCAGCGGTAGCTTTCCCACCCGGCAGGAGCAGCAATTTTTAATTCTCCAAAACAAATGGCCGTATCATTCCCCAGGTTTAATTTGGTAATAAGCGGAGTTTTAGGATCATTAATGAAATCGTTGATCAGATCAGGAAAAGCTACCTGGGTTGTATTTAAAGCTGTCGGATTAAAATTGCAGGCATATTGCGGCAGATTAGGGCATTCTATTGCACCCGTATATTCTGTATAATCGTCGTTGTCTTTTTTGTCGTATGTTTTTGTAATATAGATTTTCCCGTCCGGGGCCAATTGCATGTCGTACATGTTTCCATTGGGCTGATCAACTACTTTTGTTTTTGTTGATTGAACATTTGGGCTGTTAAGATCGTATTGGTAAACAGCTCCATATCCTAAGCAATAGAGCTTTGAGTTATCCGGTGAAAACTGAAGGCGTGATGAGTAATTGCTAAAAGGGAAAGTTCTGTAATTGGTAAGTACTCCTGTTGCATTATTAAAATCGAATAATTGGATCTGGTTTCCCATTCCCGAATAAATTCCGGAAATCCCTGCCAGCAATTTTCCATCATGAGATGCTGTCAACGTTCCAAGGGCGCTTTCAAATCTACCCGTTACCATTGGCCCGATCTGAGATTCAACAGCAGGCTGGATACCTGCATCTGTAAAGAGATAGGCATTAAATTTATCGGAGTTAAAAGGATGTACTATAACCCATACATCCTGGCCATTTGCGTGGCGAACGGTTGTGATCTGGGCGTTAAGTTGCGTAATAATTACCTGGTCCGTCACAGAAAAATTACCCAAGCCTCCATTCAGACTTAAATCTACTATCGAGTATCCAAGCCCTATTGCGTTAGGGCAACGTACCTGTAACCCGCCCTCACTTTGCAAAAGATCAGCAGAATAATCCTGAAACTGAACTAAATAGAATTTATTTGGATCGTTATGAAATGGTATAATGTGGTAAGAAAACTTGTCAGGGCATGACCTAAGAAAATTTTCATTCGGAAAGTCGTCATAATTCCGGCTAAAACCCACTCTGCTTGAAATAATAAATTTCATTTCGCCTGTAACCGGATCAGAATAGGAAATGCCCCCGGTACCAAAATTATAAAAATTAAAATAATCTGTTCCTGGTGGTACCGGATTTATAAAGTCATTTACAATTTCAGCATAGCCATTTTTAAAGGTTAGCAGATTTTTTCCATTGTAATACCAGTTGCTCCATTCTTTTTGTGCAAAGCAATTAGAGAAAGCAATAACAGATAAAAAAAACAGTAGTATCTTTTTGAGCGACATTGGGAGTCTAAAAGTAAATCAATAACTTAAAAGTTACAAGGGTGCAATTCAATTTTCGCCGGTTCGCACAGGTTTAATCTTGGTTTTATGGAAGAAGCAAAGGATGCAGCGATTCGGCATATAAGCCGGAGATAAAGAAGAGATAAGTGGAAAGTAAGGTAGCGGCAATAGATTGATCCAATATAACAGGGTCATTGCCGGTATCTTCATTATATGCTTGCTTCTTTTTTTATGGTAGAATTCAACAGCCCTGGTTTATTTAGAATGGGTAATAATCTGGGGTGGTAAAGAATGGATAATGTAAGAAGACACCTTTTGGAAAAGGCTACCTGTCATTTCTTTTTACTTCTTATTATCTTTAATTGTTCAATGTCCTTTATGTCTTTATCTCTTGCATTAAGCTCTTTATTTTTGATCAAATCATCATAGCTTATGAATGAAATTTCAGTTCCACCAAGATTTACTTTTTCCCTCTCATTGAAAGACACGCTAAATTTCCCCAATCCGCTCAATTCAGGTAAAAAATCAAGAGTAAATTTTTCAAATTCAAGTCTGAAAAAAGATTTTTTGGGATTTGGTGCAATTTCATCTTTAAATTCTGTTACATCTTGTCCCAACTCTTCCAAAGCATTTAACAGGTTAAAATAATTATCATAAACAGGGTTATACCAAAAATCAAGGTCATATTTATCGGCAGGCAGCCCTGATGAATGAAGTGACATCCGCAGGTAGCCATGAAGAGCCACAGCAGTACCACCGGCAATTAAATATTGCACAGAATGTTTCTGAAGAATCTTACAAACATTTAAAATGCTTTCGGTGAGATTACCGTTCATTGGATGGTTGCTCTTTTTTCTTAAATGCGGATTTTTTTAATGCCGCTTTTTTCAACACGTTGATAAATTCTTCAAATTCCGACATTTTTATTGAACGATTTGAGCTTGTCCTATTAATCCAATTGCCGCTCATTTTTAATTTACGGAAGCTTGTATATCTGGTTAATTTTGCCATGATTTTTTGTCTTTCACAATGAAATCACTTCTTTCGATGTTCTTTCTCTGATCATTTTTATCCTTTTGTAAATATACAATTTTGTAAGAAAGGTTTTTTGAAAGCACTTTATATTTTGCTTTTTGCATGGTTGATTACAACAAGAAAAATCCTTTATTTTATCCCTTGTTGCGGATTGGTTAACACCAGCTCCGGCGGCATGTTCATATCCCAGCCGAGCGCCGTGAAGAAAGGATCAATAAAATCTTTGCGGATAAGCGTTTCGTTATAATCGTTTTTTTTATAAGAAGGCAGTTGTTCATGAAACCGTTCTACGAGTGCTGCTATATGAGAGAAAGATTCTTCTTTTGTGTACATTCAATTAAGTTGATAAACATTAAGTTCAAATATACACAACAATGAATGGAAAAATTAAGAAGTGCGGACGCCTTCCGTCAGATAACCATTAGCGTAATTAAGATGAAACACCAATCTCTAAATCTGTTATTTTAAGCCTTAGTTTTACTTTACACAGGGATATATTTTAGCAACTCATCAAGTTCTTTATCGGTAAGGTTTTCCTGTTCGGATTTGTCGTAAATGGAGAGCAGGTAAACGGTAGAGTCAGTGACTACAACATTGGTAATGATCCTTGAGCCGCCGCTTTTACCTTTGCCCTTCGATGCAATAGCGATGCGAATTTTGAAACAATTTTTGCCTATAGCTGTACCGTGTTCAGGATTTTCTTTGAGTTCCTGTACTAGTTTCAGTAACTCCTTTTCAGTGAAACATATTTTTTGATAAGTCTTTTTGCCTGCCTCTCAAATACGGCAATAGATTTTACCTTAACTCATTCAAAAAATCTTCAGCGTTACGGGCTTTCTTTTTTCCTGCCCTAATTAATTTCATTTCCTCAACGGCTTCCCGGATTTCTTCCATCAACTGAGCCTTGGTATCTGTAAGGGATTTGGTCTTAAGGTAAGAAATGCTTCTCAATACATCCATTAAAGAAGAAGCTTTACTGTCGGGTATATCTAACAATACTTTCATTGTACAAATCATTTATACTGCACAAGGAACAAAACAGTGAATAATTTTATCCGGTCGGGGTGCTTTCTTTGGCGACCTGAACGATTTTCCAAGCTAATGGTTCAGACCGCTATCGCGTTCCGACCCGCACCTAAAAAACTCACGAATTTACCCCTTGCACAGTATAATCATTCTTTAACCAAGGTAATTCCGCTAAATCTTAAAGACAACTGCGGCCTTTTCTGTAAAATGCCATTTCAAACAAATTTATACAAAATATGCAGATATAAATACAGCAATTGGGATGGCTCTTTTTAAGAGACAGGACTTTGAATTTAATTAATTTTGGCTTTTACTAATTATTTACCCTGCATCTCTTTAGTAATAAAATCTCCTGTCGCAGTTATATTGGCCTTATATTGCTCATTAATTTTTGCTGATTGCTTATCTCCATTAATATACAATTCACCTTTTTCAACAGCGACGGAGTAAGTGTCTCCCTTAATGAGATGATCTTTCTCTAATACGTCAATGAATTTTTTTACTTCCTGTTCAGTGCTAACATGCTCTGAACCGGGCGGAGTGATCAATGACCATTGGTCTTTGTTATTAGTTTGCTCACTTGAAGTTGCTTTTTCCAGGTTAATAAGGCTTTCAATTTTTTGATGCCTGTCATTATTGATCTTGGACTGAAAATTATGCGCAAGGGTTGGAGCGATTACCAATGAAACAATACTCATCAATTTAATAAGAATGTTCATGCTCGGGCCGGATGTATCTTTAAAAGGATCACCAACTGTATCTCCGGTGACTGAAGCCTTATGCGGTTCTGAGCCTTTGTAATGAGTTTCATTATTAATTAAAGCGCCTTTCTCAAAAGATTTTTTTGCATTATCCCATGCACCGCCCGAGTTATTCTGGAAAATCCCCATTAACACACCACTAACTGTAGCGCCTGCTAAGAAGCCGCCCAACACTTCAGGGCCAAAGATGAATCCGATTATTACCGGTGACAGCAACGCAATTGCGCCAGGCAGCATCATTTTTTTGATGGAAGCGCTCGTAGATATTGCCACACATTTTTCATACTCAGGCTTTCCTTTGCCTTCCATGATCCCGGGAATAGTGCGGAACTGCCTTCTTACTTCTTCTACCATTGACATGGCCGCCTCACCTACTGCACGTATCGCCAATGAAGAAAATATAAACGGAATCATAGCGCCTACAAACAAGCCGGCCAATACATCTGCCCGGTAGATATCAATACCATCAATTTTGGCAATTCCTACAAAAGCTGCAAATAATGCCAGAGAAGTTAATGCAGCAGAAGCAATAGCAAAGCCTTTTCCGGTAGCAGCCGTAGTGTTTCCTACCGCATCCAGGATGTCTGTCCTTTCACGCACTTCTTTGGGTAATTCACACATCTCAGCAATACCGCCGGCGTTATCAGCTATCGGACCAAAAGCATCAATAGCTAATTGCATGGCCGTAGTTGCCATCATCCCTGCAGAAGCAATAGCTACCCCATATAAACCCGCACACCAATAAGACATATAAATACCTGATGCAAGAACCAAAATAGGAAACAGCGTGCTTTCCATTCCCACAGCAAGCCCGCCAATGATGTTGGTAGCGTGCCCCGTAGAAGATTGCCGCACAATTGACAACACAGGCCTCTTACCCATTGCTGTAAAATATTCTGTAATAAAACTGATCAATGTACCAACAACCAACCCAACTATAATGGCCCCATACACTCCATTTCTTGTGAAATGATGGTTTCTTAAAACCATATCCGTATCAGGCATGATCCATATCACAAGGAAATAAGCAGCAATAGCAGTCAGTACGATCGCACCCCAGTTTCCCAGGTTCAATGCCTTCTGAACAACCGAAGTATGCAATCCTGCACTATCAGAAATTTTTACAAAAAGAGTACCTATAATGGAGAATAAAATTCCTATTGAAGCGATCAGCATTGGCAATAAAATAGGAGCCATGCCACCGAATGCATCATCCGAAAAAGTTTCTCTTCCCAGTACCATAGTAGCCAGAATAGTAGCCACATAAGATCCAAAAAGATCAGCGCCCATACCTGCCACATCGCCCACATTATCTCCCACATTGTCCGCGATGGTAGCGGGATTCCTTGGGTCATCTTCGGGAATACCTGCTTCCACTTTACCTACCAGGTCAGCGCCTACATCAGCAGCTTTTGTATAAATACCTCCACCCACACGTGCAAATAAGGCAATACTTTCTGCCCCAAGGCTGAAGCCGGTAAGGATTTCTATAGTACGCTCCATCTCAAGGCTGTCGGCGCTTGCCTCGGGAGCGAAAATAAATTTTAAAATAATAAACAAACCTCCCAAACCTAATACGGCCAAGCCTGTAACTCCAAGCCCCATTACACTTCCGCCGGTAAAAGATACTTTAAGTGCATTAGATAAACTGGTACGCGCCGCCTGTGTGGTGCGTACATTGGCTTTGGTAGCCACTTTCATACCTATGTAACCAGCAAGAGCGCTGAAAAAACCTCCGCATATAAATGAAATAGCGATGCTCCAATGGCTGTTAGCGCTGCTAAAGCCCATAATGCCTAACAGTAACGCCGCGATCACAACAAAATAAGTGAGTATCTTCCATTCGGCTTTTAGAAATGCCATAGCCCCGTCAGCAATGTAGGCGCTGATCTCTTTCATTCGTTCATTACCGGCATCCTGCTTACCTACCCATGCAAACTTTATAAAAGTATAAAGCAATCCTACAATTCCCATTGCCGGGATTACATAAATCAAATTATCCATATCTAAATTTTACTTAAATTTTTGGGTGGCAAAAATAGGGTAAAAAGAAGTAAAAAAAACTGCCTGATCAGAAAAGATTAATTCTCTGTATAAGGCAGAATACTAAAAGCAGAAAGCTAAAGGCTAAAGGGCTATTACTCCATTACCTGCTCTATATGGGCCAGCCTCCCGTCGCTCGTAATGCCTTCTACGGTTACACGAAAGGAGTTTGTCACATCATTATTAAAAAATTTAAGAAGAACTTTATTTTTACCAGGTGCAGTCAATACGGAAGGATTCCAGTAAAGAGTAGTCCTTAAATCTTTGGCTTCACTGTCAGCAGGAGGATTAGTTTCATAATCGGGGGAATAAAATTGACGAATAGCTGAGTAGCCGGTCACGGTATTATTGGATAGCCCTTTACCAGGTTCCTGCTTTACATCACCGCCTCTCCGTGTATAAATGGCAATAGCGCCGCCACCGCCACCGCCTACACCACCCATAAATGGCGGACGAAATACTTTTACATAAGCAACATCTGAAACAGGAATAGAGGAAACCATATCGGCATCTGCTAATACTTCATCTAAATAGATCTGGGGAGAGCCGCCCCGCCATTGAAGTGAAGGGGGGCTGGTAGAAGTATTGACCTGAAGCCCGGGCACTCTGCCTTGCAGGAACTGAAAAATATCCAAAGAGGATATGGTAAAAGGGTCATTCACTAAATCAAACTGATAACTGTCGCCACCGCTAAACATACCGGAAGCGTATTTTTCATCCATTATTTGCATAGGGGATTTTGTCCTGGCCGTTATTTTAACTGTCTCTAAAACTTTTCCTTTCAGGTATTTCAATTCACGCGCTGCCGCATCAGATAGCCCGAGGTGGTATTTATTACCGGATGTATCCGAAGGATAGTACCCTGTTGCTTTTGTATTATTAGTAAAAGCAGGCAGGCGATCCTGCATAAACTGCACGGAAACATCCCCTACTCCCTTAACTTTTGGGAGCTGATAATAAATACGGGCCGTATCAAAAAGAATTAAGCTCCTGTCATTAAAACTGCCATCCGGAGAGAGTGCGGTACTAAATATTTGTGTTCCGGATTGCTTTTGATTTACAAGTAAAACTATTTCTCCCGCCTGCCTTAGTTGCGAAGGAGTCGCTCCATATACTTTTCCCGAAACAGAAAGATAGGCAGTGTCTTTTTGATAAGTAATTACCGGGTATTTACCCTGCTTTATTTGTTCCCAATTGAACCTGCGCCAGCCATGAGTAAGCATTACCAGATCTAACTGGCGCATCATGGAATCGCTGTTATTTAAAAAATAATAAGCAGGATTATTCACTTTGCCTTTTAATTCACCCGTTAGCAACAAATGAGAAATAATATTATCGCCCGTATCCTTATCTATTCCGAGGTCAGTAACCGATACAGATAAATTGGCCACCAGGCTATCCGGCACTGATATTTCAATTTCGTTCCTGGCACGCTTATTTAAGCCCCAATGCTGCACAGTTATTTCCGGCTCAAAAGAATATTCTTCATTATTTACGTAAGTGATACGCTCAGCAAGAGGGTTCCACTGATTGTCAAACACCGTAATAGTAAGAATACCGCTTGGCAAAGATTCTGTCGGAATGATTCCCTGTGTTGATCCGTTCACTAACTCTTTGGTAACCGTAAAAACCGGTTGCTGGTACATCGTGCCTACCAAATGCACCCGGCTGCTTCCTGCAAAAGTGGGAGTGGGAGAATTGACCAGGAAGTTCCGTTTTGTTCCGGAAATAGTGACCTGCAATGAAACTCCGGAATTTTTTATGACAGGTAATGGTGTCACATGCTTATTTTTTTTCTCATCTTCCCAGCTTGCTGAAAAGGTTTCGCCCGCCTTAGGCTGTATTAAAAAATAACCCATTCCATCATGGATCACATTAAGGCTGTCTATTAAAATTCCGGCATTATTTTTTATTATTCCCTTTATTTTTATTGGCCTCCCATATTGATCATTAGCCTTAAAAGCGATCTTATTCATTACTCCTGCAATGACATCTCCTCCTTCCGGAAAAAAGGTTAGTTCAGGAATGATTGTATTTTTTGCAGAAGCAGCAGCGCCAGCATCATTAAGTATCCTGATATCTTTATTATATAAAAATGCGGAATCAAAATTGAGCATCCACTTCGTATAGGCTTTTACATGAAGGTATTTCCCGGTAAATTTTTCAGGTATTTCAAATTGGCCAAACGAAGTGCCTGCCTGGATTGGGCTTAGGTTATGCTGCAACAGTTTTCCATCTTCGTCCGTCCAGTCAATGTAAACCGTTTTACTTTCGGTAACAGGATAGATTGCCTGCATCATGTATATCTTAAACCATACTGTTTCCCCGGGAGAATAAGAAGATTTATCATAATGAAGATAAATCCTTTCCTGGCCATAATCGCTGGCATAGCGGGCAAGAGTGGTATCTATGTTTTGAGCAGTGGCATCAGAAAACAAAAAAAGGAATACAATGATCGAAGTACACAGATGTTTCATTATAGAATGATTGTTTATAATCGAAGATAAAAAAGTGAAATTAATATAAGAATAAATTTACACCAAAGGTGTAGGTAGTTTTAACAATAGCAAATAATTAAATGCCTCTTTAAAGAAAATTTAAATAGTATAATTTTGTGAAAAAGGGTTTATGGCATTTATAAAAGTTACGGAACAGTCTTCACATTACCACCATCTTGAAAAAATGCCCATTAGTGAAATACTTTCCGGTATTAATAAAGAGGATTCGCTGGTAGCGGCTGCGGTTCATAAAGCATTGCCCCAGATAGAAAAATTAATTGAAGCTTTATCGAAAAAAATGATTGATGGAGGACGGCTATTTTATATAGGCGCGGGTACCAGCGGCAGGCTCGGCATTCTCGATGCCAGCGAATGTGTGCCTACTTATGGAGTTCCCAAAGGGCTGGTAATTGGATTGATTGCCGGTGGTAAAGAAGCTATTATCAATTCAATCGAAAATGCAGAAGACAATACCACACAAGGCTGGAAGGATTTAAAAGCTCACCATGTTTCTGCTGCCGATGTAGTGATCGGAATTGCCTCAAGCGGCACAACGCCTTACGTGATCAGCGCCCTGAAAAAATGCAAAGAAAATAATATCATAACGGGTAGTATTGCATGTAACCCCGATTCGCCCATAAGCGCCGTTGCTGATTTTCCCATAGAGGTAATCGTGGGGCCTGAATTTGTAACGGGCAGTACCCGGATGAAAAGCGGTACGGCGCAAAAGATGGTGCTCAATATGATCTCTACTGCCACCATGATCCGGTTGGGAAGAGTGGAAGATAATAAAATGATAAACATGCAGCTCACCAATCAAAAGATTGTAAAAAGAGGGACACGCATGCTGATGGAAAAAACCGGTATCAAAGATGAGGCAGAAGCGCAAGCCTTATTACTTAAATATGATAGCGTAAAAAAAGCGATAGAACATTATATACTGTGCAAGGGGTAAATTCGTGAGTTTTTTAGGTGCGGGTCGGAACGCGATAGCGGTCTGAACCATTAGCTTGGAAAATCGTTCAGGTCGCCAAAGAAAGCGCCCCGACCGGATAAAATTATTCACTGTTTTGTTCCTTGTGCAGTATAAGTGAGAGAGTTTTAGAGGGCGAGAAAGTGAGAAGTGAGAAATTTGAGCGTTCTCACAGCAAAATTGTTGTGTGCACCTGCGAAACTGCTCATTAAATTCCGTATTAAGCGTCTGCGGTCTGACCTGCGGTACCGACCGCTATCTAAACTCTCTCACCCTCTCACTTTCTCAATCCCTTCCCAACACTTTCTTCCTTTTTATCGTATTAGATATAACCGACACCCAATAATTGAAAATTTATCTATTACGAAATGAAACAAAAAAATATACTTTTGGCCGTTGCTCTCTTACCTGCTCTGTTTTTTGCAGCCTGCGAAAAAAATGATAATGGCCCCGTGCTCACCGCAAAAGAAAAAGCGCTAATAGGCACAGGCGCAGGTAAAATATGGAAACTCCAATCGCTCACTGTTCCTAAATCCGATGACCCTTCGGTGGACAGTTCTATCATGCTGCCGTGCGCCGACAGTGTATTGATGGCTTTTGACATGTACAAGGCCTACCAGTTGGCAAATGGTTCTACGGTAGCCTGCGATTCAGTAGCAGTACCTTACAGCATAGGAAGCTGGTCGCTATCGGCTGGTGGCGACAGCTTATTGCTGCACAGCAAAAGAGATCTGATATGGAAACTGGAAACGCTGGATGAGAATACTTTGAAAGCAGTTTTTCGGGATAGCATAGCGCCTGATAAAAACTGGCTAAAAACAATTATTTTAAAATAAACCTGTATAAGGCATAACTCAAAAGGAATAAGGCCTGATGCAAAAAAATTATGAAAAATTTTTACATCTTGTTCTCATATTAAAAGGGCTCAAATAATAATCTTTGCAAAAAGGTACGATTCGCTTGCGGCAAAATGAACTGAACGATATAATAACTGCATGTGCTGTAAACAACCCTTTAGCCCAGGAAAGGCTATACAAGCATTACTTTGCCCTGATGTACAGCATTTGCAAAGGGCATTCGGATGATCAGCAAACTATTATCGGCATTGTTAATGAAGGCTTTTTAAAAATATTTACTCATATAAAAAGTTTCGATCCGGAAAAAGGAAATTTTGAAGGATGGGCCAAAAGGATCATGACAAATACCGCCATTGATTTTTCAAGAGCTCAGAAAAATAAAAACCAGGTGATTGCGCTGGATGAGGAACACCATGATGATAAGGCATTGCAGCACCTTCCCGATAGCCGCACGGAAGAAGAGGTACTTCACCTGATAAAAAAGATGCCGGCAGTAACACAAAAAGTTTTTTCGATGCATATTTTCAAAGGGTATTCTCATAAAGAAATAGCAGAGTTGCTTGACATTGCAGAAAGCACTTCGAGATGGCATGTAGCAGAAGCCCGGAAAAACCTGCGGCTGCAGGCGCATAAAATCTATTGAGATGAAGGAAAAAAATAACCATATAACCAACATGAGCCAGCTTGCCGAAACAGGATGGCAGCAGATGCATCAAATGCTTGTGGAGCGCGGCCTGAGCACAGACATCCCTTCATCCGGCTCATCATCAAAAAAAAGAAATTGGTTTATAGTGGTGGCCGCTGTAATATTTCTCTTTATTATTTTTTCTTATCCTCTTATCTTAAATGATAAATATCAGTTGGCTTCTAACTCTGGCATCGCATTAAACCAGGAAAATTCTTCTTCTTTAAATACAGAAAAACCCATACAGCCACTGCTAAACAAGCCGCAGCAGATAACTCCCGCTTTACTAAAAGAAAAAGATCTTGCACGGGAAAGAATAAAGGCTGCCTGGTTGCAATTCAGAAGAGACCAGGCTATAGCTACTTTACAGGATCAGAAAAAATTCTTCTTTCAAAAGTTTACAGAAAAAATTTCTAATACTACCCTTCCCAAAATGAACAGCCGTATTGATACTACAACAAATATTACCCCTTCACCGGCGATACCTAAAGCCGCGAAAAGTACAGCTTCACGGAAAGTACAGTTCTTTGCAGGAGCAGGTATCAATATTTCTGAAGGAGATAAAAATTCTTTCTCTCTTCACAATTTTAATATCCATCCCGGCTTTACAGTAGTGATACCTGTTACAAATAAATTGAGCCTGCATACCGGACTCTGGGCTTTCTCTACCCTGCATAAAAAAGAAGCGAGCACAAAAGAGAGAGAGCTGGTTAATACGATAAATCCTTACTATAATATCAATACCACGAGCATTGTAAAAGCATCTTATTTTGATCTTCCTCTAACGCTCCATTATTCTATCAATAAAAACTGGTCTGTAGGCAGCGGCCTGGAATTATCTAAATTATACCGGATCAACATTAAAGAAAAGAAAGAAAGCTATAACTACAATAACCTTCTTTTTTCATCAACTGTAAATATGTATAACCCAACACCGGGAAGGGCTGCCGCTATATTTCAAAAGAAAGTTGAAGTAAAAAATTATGAACCGAGGTTTGTGGTAGAAACAAATTTTAATTATCACAACTGGCTTTTTTCTGCCGGCTATCATTACAGCCTTGATAAAACGATTACCCTTAAAGATGCCAACAATGCGTCACATCATTATCGCAATGAATATTTTAAATGCGGGGTACAATATCGCATCCGGTGGAAAAAATGATGTGAGCATCTCTTAGGGAGACATAACTATAATTCCCAATGCAGCATCTGTTTTTTAATACCATTATTTTTTTTATAAAATCAGTTTTTTAGCCCTCAAACATATAGCCAGAGCGATTATTTTTATTTTAATCTCTTTTTAAGCAATGTACAATTGTAACATCCTTAGTTAGCCATTAATCTAAACTCTTTGCATTTCAAAAAAGTTTCTTTCCTCCAATTTTTTTTTACCTTCGCCCCCTTCAAAAAAAATTGAAGTGTACCGAATATGTTAACCCATTCCTTATCTGTTTCAGAAAAATTATCTATTCCCGAAAAACAAGTTATTGCTGTGCTGGATCTGTTAGCCGAAGGCGCCACTGTCCCTTTTATCGCCCGCTACCGGAAAGATAAAACAGGCGCATTGGACGAAGTTCAGATTCAGATGATACAGCAGGAAGCGAAGTTTCAACAGGAGTTTGCTGAAAGAAAAAACTTCATTGAAAAGACAATCAGCGAACAGGGTAAAATGACAGAAGCATTGCAGCAACAATTAAATGCGGCTACTACGCTGAACGAAATAGAAGACATTTATCTTCCTTATAAGCCCAAACGAAAAACCAAAGCCCTTGTTGCAAAAGAAAATGGATTGGAGCCTTTAGCTCTGCAATTGTTAGATAATAATTCACATCCTGTTCCTGCCGATTTTATTAATGAGAATGTACCAGATGAAGAAGCAGCCCTGCAGGGAGCAAGGTATATCATTGCAGAAATGGTAAGTGAAGATGCGGGAATACGCGCCAGCCTTAGGAAATTGTATGAACAAACCGCCACAGTTCAAAGTAAGATACTGAGCGGAAAAGAAGAGGAAGGGATCAAATACAAAGATTATTTTGAATTTTCAGAACCGGTTTCTAAAATCCCTTCGCACAGAATGCTGGCTATTATGCGTGGCTTCATGGAAGGATTTTTAAAAATGAATATTGCACCAGATGAGGAAACTGCATTGCTTAAAATAGAAGATCAATTTATAAAAGTTCAGAACGAATCAACAGATCACGTGAAGAAAGCCATCAAAGACGCTTACCACCGGCTGTTACAACCGGCTATGGAAAGCGAGTTCAGACTGGCTTTAAAGAATAAAGCTGATGAGGAAGCCATTAGCGTGTTTGCTGAAAACCTGCGCCAGTTGCTACTTTCATCTCCATTAGGCAGTAAACGGATATTGGCCATTGATCCCGGATACCGCACCGGTTGTAAGGTAGTAGTGCTGGATGAAAAAGGCGAGCTGCAAAAAACTGATTTGATCTATGTGCATGAAAAGAATTTTAAATTAACAGAGGCTGAACAAAAAATAAAAGACCACGTAGCCACTTACCACATTGAAGCATTTGCTATCGGCGATGGCACGGCCGGCCGTGAAACCGAGCAGTTCATAAAAGGGCTAAACACAGGCCTGCCGGTATTTTTAGTGAATGAAGATGGCGCTTCTATCTATTCCGCTTCTGAGATTGCAAGAGAAGAATTTCCCGACCAGGATATTACTGTTCGCGGAGCAGTGAGCATTGGCCGCAGGCTCATGGATCCTTTGGCTGAACTGGTAAAGATAGACCCGAAAAGCATAGGCGTAGGCCAATACCAGCATGATGTGAACCAGGTAAGGTTAAAAGAAAAGTTAGATCAGACGGTGGTTAGTTGCGTGAATGCAGTAGGCGTAAATCTGAATACTGCAGGTAAACATTTGTTGAGTTATGTAAGTGGTATCGGTCCATCCCTTGCCGAAAATATTGTGAACTATCGCAAAGAAAAAGGACGCTTTACTGATCGCAAACAATTAAAAGAAGTTTCAAGGTTAGGCGAAAAGGCTTATGAACAATGCGCAGGTTTTTTACGAATAAAAAATGGTGATAATCCTTTGGATGAAAGTGGCGTGCATCCTGAATCGTATAAGGTGGTAGAGCAAATGGCAAGCGATACCGGTATTACGGTAAAAGAAATAATCGGCAATGAAAGCATCGTAAATAAAATATCCTTACAGTCATACACAAACGAAAATATTGGCCTTCACACGTTGCAGGACATTATAAAAGAATTAAAAAAGCCCGGCCTTGATCCGCGTAGTGAAGCGCAGGCCTTTGAGTTTGCCAATATTTATTCTATTGAAGATGTAAAAGCCGGAATGATCGTACCCGGCCAGGTTACCAACCTTACCCGCTTTGGCGCTTTTATAGATATTGGCGTAAAGCAGGATGGGCTGGTGCATGTGTCAGAAATTGCTCACAAATACATTAGCGATCCCGGTGAAGTTTTAAAGCTGAATGACAAAGTGATGGTAAAAGTGGTGGAAGTGGATGTAGCACGTAAACGCATTGCCTTATCCATAAAGCAAACACAAGACGCTCCGCATAATGAAAGAAGGCAAAAACCGCAATCCCGCACAATGGCTTCTTCTCAAACCCGGCAACGGCGGCCTTCCCATGAGAATATGAGCATGGAAGATGCCATGAATTTGCTAAAGAAGAAATTCGGGAAATAATTTATCCAGGCTTGTCTAACAAAAAATCTGATTCGTAAAATACGGTTCTGCGGTTGGTTCATGAGAGGAGCTGGGAAATCCTGGCTATGCTTTACTCTTCAGCCATCGCTTTGCAATTGTCAGTTCAAAGTTGCATTAAATAATATTCCAAAGTTATTACTATTCATAAGTTCTTTTACTCCGCCTCCGGGAGTATTTGTTAATTTAGTTTTACCGTATGTCAATGCGAGTCCTAATCCCCATCTTCTTGAAACCCACCATTCTTTTCCTGCTTTCAATTGCATAGAAAGGCCCCTGTCCGAAGAAATGGAGGTTCCCTGATCATTGTCCATTACGGTGAAATTTCCCATTCCCAAAGAACCAGATAGGAAAAAGTTTAATGGCATTACATAATAAGTAATACCTCCGCCAATCATAGCCTCGCCTAATACTAAATTATTGGAAGTATTCTGGCTACCTGCATTTGAATCAAGGTAAGATATAGTCGGGCCAGACAGTGCGTTAGAAGCCAATGTCGCATGCAAGATCAAATTTTCTTTTATAGCGCCGCCAATTTTAAAATCAAATTGTGCCCCGGTTCCTTTAAACTTTAAATTCTGCGTACCCTCAACTTTTGAGGTGATAGTAGGAAAATTAGGGCCAGCGCTTAAGGATAAAAAAAATCCTTTGTGCTGGTGATAGTGATATCTTTCTTCCTGGATCTTTCTATAAGTTTGTGCATTACACATTGAGATAATTACCATAAAGAATCCCAACATCATCATCTTTTTCATTATATAAAATTTATTATTAGACTTTTGCTTACCTGTCTATTTGAAGAAATTAACCCTAACACAGATATGGAAACCTGCATCAGTACGAAGATACTGACTTCTTACGCAAACATTTGAAATTCAATATAAATATTCAAATCTTAAAAAGGTTTAATAGGCTTAATGATAAGATTAAAAATTATTGGCAAATCATAATTTCCGTAGTTTTAGTCTTATCATTTTCAAAAAAACAGCTCCATGCTTAACAGAAGAAAATTTCTCAAGCTTTCCACATTAACTACGCCGCTATTTTCTATAAAAAATATTCCTGCTAAGCCAAAGGCAGTTACGAAACCTATCGTAGTATCTACGTGGGACAGTGGCAGGCCTGTAAATACAGAAGCATGGAAAATTCTTTCCAAAAACGGGCGCGCTCTCGATGCTGTAGAATCCGGAGCCAGGTGGATGGAAGAAACTATCAATTGTTGCGTAGGCCTGGGCGGCTACCCTGACAGGGATGGTGTTGTTACCCTCGATGCATGTATCATGGATGAAAAAGCCAACTGTGGCTCGGTAGCGGCAATTGAGCAGATCAAACATCCTATTTCTGTGGCAAGAAGAATAATGGAAACAACCCCGCATATAATGCTTGTGGGTGCAGGCGCACAACAATTTGCACTGGAAAATGGATTTAAAAAAGAATCCAAAGAACTTTCTCCCGAAGCAAAAGATGCTTATAAAAAATGGCTGAAAAAAAGCAAATACCGGCCTGAAATAAACATAGAACTTAAGCAAGATAATAGTGCGTTTGCACCACCATTCTTTGATGACGGCACTCCCAATCATGATACGATGGGCCTGGTAGCGCTGGATGCGGCAGGCAATATGAGCGGTGCAGTTACCACCAGTGGCCTGGCTTTCAAAATTCATGGGCGTGTGGGCGACTCGCCTATTATTGGCGCGGGTCTTTTTGTAGATAACGAAACTGGCGCTGCTACTTCCAGCGGCGTAGGAGAAGAAGTTATCCGTATATGCGGCACCCATCTCGTAGTGGAATATATGCGACAGGGATTTACCCCCGAAGAGGCTTGCCGCAAAGCAGTTGAGCGTATTATAAAACGCGATCCTGCAAAAGCAAAAACGCTCCAGGTGGGTTTCCTTGCCTTAAACAAAAACGGGGAATACGGCGCTTACTCTATTCTAAAAGGTTTTACGTTTTCAGTAAAAAGCGATAGAGAAGAAAAGATCATTCCATCAAAGTATTTCTTCGGGTAATAGATAAGGCATTCTAAAAGGAAATTAATATGTTGCTACTAAACCAATAGTTATGGCAGAAGATTACCATCAGAATGAAAAGGCTTCATTACCGTATTATTGATCTTAAAAAAAATTTTTTAAATTTTTAAACAAAATTTTAACCTAACGCAGCGTTTTCAAATAAGTGTTTGTCTTATATATGATTACTGCTATAAATCGTTCATTTTCAGCATAAGATAAAAAATTCTGGAAAATAACCTTGAAAAGCAATCTTTCAGACTTTTATCAAATACTTTTGCCAATGTTAACTGCAAATAAGCCCCTTTATTAAAGGGGTTTTTTTTATTTATCAGGTTTTGCAGTCTTCTAATGAATAGTCATAAAATAATTGATTTAAGTCAAACCTATTTTGCGAGGTGGGAAAATAATGTTGCAATACCGGGCTTAAAATTGCCCAACTTATTTTCACCAAAATAAGATTTTATTATTTGCTCAATGTTTTTGCTTTATTAATGCAAATAATACTTAATGATAGATTCATTTTCACAGCCAAACAAATTTTATACGGGGGTAAAAGGATCAACCTGAAATTTTTTTGCACAAAGTTTGTAATAAGAGATAATTATAAGTAGTTTTTTTATTATTCAAAAAATTATTTGATATGATACAATCTCCGGTTACTGAAAAGACAAGTTTTAAACAGCCTGCATGGCTTACACTTTTAAGGATCGCCCTCGGGTTTATTCTTTTTTGGAAAGGGATCGTTTTTATTCGTGACATTGAATTGTTGAAATTATTGATTGGGCGCACTGGTATTGGTGTTTTTTCGGAAAATGCCGAGACCCTTGCTTTTGTGGTTTCTTATCTTAGTTTATTATGTGGGTTGTTTATTGCGTGTGGGCTTTTTACTAAGACATCTTCCATCGTGCAGATTCCCATTCTGTTTATCGCTGTATTTTTTGTTAATATGAAAAACATTGGAGAGAGTGGGTTTGAATTAGCGCTTTCAATTATCACATTTCTTTTATTGATCTTTTTTGCTTTTAAAGGCAGTGGAACTTTATCAGCAGATGAATATTTCAGGACTTATTATAAAGCAGGAGACGAAGATGGAAGTACAAAACGTTTTATGGAAAAGTTGTGATATTAATCAGCCTGCTCTTCACAGTCAGCTTTAAACCCTATAAACCATTAAACCATATAAATTATTTATCCGCGTTATTTACCAGCATCCATTTGGCCGTTTCATAAATGGCAGATGTAAGTCGTGAGAGATGATCCTTTATAGAATCTCTTTGTATTTTATTCATTAAAAGTGTATCATAATGCATAGGCATTAACTCTTCTTTGCTGATCTGCATATTTTTTACAAAATAATGATCGTTGGTTACTATGCCGATCTTCCCTTCATCATGATGAATGATAAACGCTGCATCCATTTTATCTTTTGAATTAAGAAGATCTCTGCCCAAGGTAGTGTTGGAATAGGGTTGGTGTAGCATACCCGCAATAGTAGGAAGCACATCAATTTGCGAAACCACTTCGTTCCTTGTTTGCGGAGTAAGTAGTTCCGGTGCATAAAACAAGAGCGGCACATGCTCATCACTAAGGCTTCCCCTGTTCCATACTTTTGGGTAAACAGCGGAAGTCTCGCCTTCCACACCGTGGTCTCCAATGAACACAAAAATGGTATTATTAAACCAACTTTGTTGTTTGGCTTTTTCAATGAGTGTTTTAAAGCAATAGTCGGTGTAGCAAAAAGATTGAAATTCTTTCAGTGACTCAAATCCGTATTTATGAAGCGTATCTTCGTCCACTACTCTTCTTACAAAATCTGAGTCTTCTGCAGGAATGCTGTAAGGACGGTGGTTATCTGCTGTTTGAATAATAGCAAAGAATGATTTTTTTTGTTCTGTAAATATATTTTCTGCCTCAAGAAAAAGATCTTTATCGCTAATGCCCCAGACGTTCAAGGGTTTTGATTTAAAAGAACCTTCCTGGTAGATCTGTACCCCATGAATATTTTTAATAAGGCCTTCGAAATTATTAAAATCACTACTGCCGCCTAAAAAATAGAATTTATTATAATCTTCAAACGAATTGATAATGGTGTGTTGATTAATGGCCTCGGGATTACGGGTTGAAAATTTAGAAAGCTGTACATCAGGAATTCCGGTTATTATCGCAAAAACCCCTCTTGCGGTTCCAAAAGTAGGGCTGAAGCACCTGTTAAAAAAAATACCGTTGTCACATAGCTGTTTAAAATAAGGAGTGGTATTCAGCGGGTTTCCGCTCATGCTACTTTTGTACATGCTAAAACTTTCGCAGATTACAAGAACTATATTGGGCCTGCTTTCCAGGGATTTGCTGTTGGGATCTATATCTCTTTTGTAATCTTCATCAGTAATATTTTTGGGATCAAGTTGCAAAAAATCAGCAATAAGAGGAAAGAAATTTTTTACTTTTTTATTATCAAATGACGGCTTTCTAAACTGCAAAGTGGTAAAGAAATTTTGTAGCGGATTTAATGCTACATAGGATTTAAAATTATCATTCAGTTCAAAGGCATCTTTCCATTTCAAGGGATGAATGGAAAAAATTCCATACAAACACCATAGTAAAAAAAAGACCACCGCCGCATACCATCTTTTTTTATAGATCATATTTTCCTGCAGATTTCTTTTAGTGGTGAATACATGGGTGCTCTTAAAAAGCTTTGACATTAAGATAACAGCCACTATCAAAGCCATTAAAAGCCATACCATCGGGTAGCTTTGCCAGAGCATCTTAAAAGAAATTGCCGGATCCTCAGCAAAATTCAAAGCGCTTGCATTAATGCGGGTATGGTTATAACTAAAATTGCCAAAATCAGCGCTGAAGAAAAACAGAACAATAAGCGTAGTAACAGCAAGATAATAAGACCATATTCTTTTATTTTTTTCAGAATAAAAAGGTGAAAATCTTGAATAAATAGATAGTATGGCAATGGGCAAAAGGATAATAGCGATCCATTTTGCATCATACCTGAATCCTAACCAAAATGAGGGGATTAAGGAAACAATTTCAATATCATCAGGAATAAATAAAACTACGGTTGCTATTCTTAGCAGGGTAAATATAATTAAATAGATAAGCCATAACATGCATAACCATTGAACGGTTACCGGGGCTGTCTTTGGGATTTTTACTTTGAAAAACATGAACAGGTTAGATAATAATTACTATTAATTTTCATTCAGTTTTTTATTATGAAGCAGCAGGTACCTCGCTGTTTCATAATAGGCCTGTGATAAATTCTGCAATGCTTCTTTATCTGAAATCGTGGCAGAGTCATTGGGTAGAGGTAAATCGTTTTTGGATGACCGGAAATCTACCTTACCGGTTAAAAGATTATGAACGTAAGAATAATCATCAGTTACAAAACCAACCTGTTTGAGGATCGGGTCAAATAAGAATGCTGCATTTTTAAAACGAACATTAGCGGAGAGCGTATCAAACAGATTTTTTCCCAAAGTAGTATTGGTATAAGAAATGCCTGCCAATGAAGATACCGATGGCAGCACATCAAGCTGGGAGCAGGTGCGGCTGCTGCGTTGCGGTGTCAGCAACGCCGGAGCATAAAAAAGCAAAGGCACATGCTGGGTAGTTAACCCATCAGATTCCCATGCTTTAGGAAACATCTTACCCGGGTTGCCGCGTATCCCATGATCGCCTACAAAAACAAAAATGGTATTATTGAAATATGCTTCCTTCCTGGCTGCCTCTATAAATTTTCTAAAGCTGAAATCAGTGTATCTGAAGGCATTCAATTCTCCATTACTTTCAAAGCCATATTTTTTTAAGGTATCAACAGGATATTTTTTTAATTCAAATTCCTTCCGGTCTTCTTCCGGTATAGTATAAGGCCTGTGGTTATCCGCGGTTTGTATTACCGCCACGAAAGGATGATCTTGTCGCTTTAAAATATCATTGGCTTCCATGAATAATCTTTTGTCACTGATGCCCCATACATCCACAGATTTAGATCTGAAATCTTCCTGCTCGTAGATACGCAGCCCGCTGATGTTGTTGGTAAATAATCCCCTGATGTTGGCCCAGCTTGAGCTTCCGCCAATGAAATAAAATTTATTATAATTTTTATAATCGTTAATTATTGAATGCTGGTCCACATAAGCCGGATTCCGGCTTGAGGTGTTTGGATATTCCACATCAGGTGTGCCCGTAATAACGGCCCATACCCCGCGCGCGGTACCATAAGCGGGAGTGAAACAACGGTCAAAAAAAACTCCCTGCTTACACATTTCATTAAAATAAGGAGTAGTATTCAGAGGGTTGCCCCACATGCTGCTTTTATATGCAGAAAAGCTTTCGCAAATAACTACTACTACATTCTTCGGTTTTGCTGTGGAATCCGCTTCATGATACCTTTTATAATTTAATTGCGTAGAGTCCGGATCAGGAATATTAAGATATTGCACCATTAACGGATAACAGGCTTTTACCCTGGCAAGGTCATATTTTGAATCCTTAAATTTTAAAGTGCTTAAAAAACTTTGTACAGGATTGAGCGAGAGATTTGCTTTGAAATTATCATTGAATGAAAAAGCGTCGCTCCACCTGAGTGGATACTGGTTCAACCGCCCGAAAATTCCTAAGCCCAATAATATTGCAAAAATGAAACTGATCAAGGATTTTAATATCACGTGGTCTCTGAAAACAGCCGCTTGTACTTTTTTAAACCATCTGTTTATTAACCAGTATAACAGGCCAGTGCAAATAATAGTAAAAAGAATTAAGGTAGTTATAGGATACGTTTCCCATACCATGTTCATAGAAATTTTCGCATCGGCAGCATAATTAAGAATGCCGGCATTAAGGCGCTCATGAAGATAATCGAAATGCTGGAAATCAATAACGTACATCAAAACAAGTGAAAGTGTAATGATGAAAAAGTATATTTTAAAAATGGCCTTCGATAATGAATTTTCAAAGGGATTGCAGTTTTGAGTCCTAAAAAGCCATATCAAAATGAGGATAAATAAAATACCTATGAAGATAAGCGTGGAGACAGAAGCATGGCCTTTTTTCATGAAAAGGATAAGCAACGTCATTACGGCAATTGTAAAAAATATTTCAATAAGGCTGCCTGTGGTAAGCTTACTTCTCTCATTGTATTTTAAATAGAGATTACCAACAACAAAAGGAAAGAGAACAATACCGCATACGATCCTGAGGTCAAAATGTAACCCTAATAAAAATGCATCAAAGGAATTGGAAAATGAATATTGAAGCGACCCGAAACGGTAAAAGAATACAAACCGCATTGCGGTCATAAAAATTAAGAATGCTACTCCCGTTAAAAACATCCATTTTACCAGGCGGGGAAAATTGGATCTTTTGTTCATCAAAAATATTTATGCGTATTAAAAATATCCTTCGGGAAGGAAATGACAGAGATCAGCAAATGTAAATATTTACCTACGGTTTTTAATCAATGGTTATTTTTGCGGTAATGATTCTACTGGAAATACAGAATGCAAACTTTCTGCCTGATGCAATAAAGAAATTTGATTATACTCTTTTTGCAAAAATGAATGGTCAGTGGCATGATTCGTTCGTTGATACTTTTATGATCCTTATCCGTGAGCCTACTGTATGGGTTCCTCTTTATTTTTTTCTGATAGTTTTTATTGTACTCAATTTTAAAGGAAGAGGATGGCTGTGGATCCTGTTTTTTCTTTTTAATGCAATGCTCAGCGATTACGTCAGCAGCACATTGATAAAAGATAATTTTATACGCTTGCGCCCATGCCATGATCCATACCTCGCAGGCAGTATAAGATTTTTGGTAAAATATTGTCCTGTAAGCTCCAGTTTTACTTCTTCTCATGCGGCTAATCATTTTGCCGCAGCAATGTTTATATTTACAACATTCAGGAAAACAATTAGTCCGAAATGGGCGTTTTTATTTTTATGGGCGTTTGCTATTTCGTATGCGCAGGTATATGTAGGAGTTCATTTTCCCTTTGATGTATTTTGCGGCGCAATAGCAGGCGTGATTCTTGGATATATTCCGGCAACGATCTTCAACAATAAAATAGGGTTGGAGAAGCCAAACTGAAAAATACAGATATGTTTGAAGTGATCATTTTATTTTTTCTTATCCTTCTCAACGCATTCATTGTAATGTGCGAAATGGCATTGGTTTCGGCAAGGAAAAGCAGGCTGGAAGGTAGCGCTGCCAGGGGCGACAGAAAGTCAAAAACCGCCCTGGAATTAAAGGAGAACCCGGAAATCTTTTTATCAACCACTCAAATCTATATAACGCTTATTGCCATTTTAACGGGCGTATATTCCGGGGAAAGGTTCAGCATTTATTTGCAGCCTTATCTTGAGCGTATTCATTTTATTGCGCCTTATGCTGCCACTATCTCCACTGTGATCATTGTGATCATTGTTACTTTTTTATCTATTCTTTTTGGCGAGTTGGTTCCCAAACGCATCGCGATTATGAATCCTGAAAAGATTGCGAGAGGCGTTGCGGGGCTTATAAAAATGCTTAGTTCCATTTCCTATCCGCTGGTTTGGCTTTTAAGTAAATTGAGTTCAGGATTCTTTAAGTTGTTTAATATAAAACCCCATACTGACAACCAGGTTACGGAAGAAGAAATAAAAGCAATGATCAATGAGGGAAGTGAACTGGGCGCTATTGAAGAAGAAGAAAAAGATATTATTGAAAGGGTTTTTCACTTGGGCGATAGGAATATTACTTCTCTTATGACGCACCGTACTGATATTATCTGGTTTGATGTGAATGAAGACCGGTCGTCGGTGAAACAAAAAATTAAAGAATTCCAACATTCGGTCTATCCGCTCTGTAAAGATACTATTGACGATATCGAAGGCATTGTGTCTGTAAAAGACATGTACCTTATTCCCGATGCGCCTTTAAAAGAAATCGCAAGGAAAGCATTGTTTATACCTGAAAACAACTCCGCCTACCAGGTGCTTGAGAAGATAAAGCAAACCAAGATCCATCATGCCTTTATTGTAGATGAGTATGGCAGTTTACTTGGTTTGATTACAGTAAGGGATATTCTGAAAGCCATAGTAGGAGAAATGCCGGAAGAAGAAGATGACGAGTATGTAATTATAGAAAGAAAAGACGGAACCTATTTGATTGACGGGCAGATCCAGTTTTATGATTTCCTCACCAAGTTTGATAAAACGGTTTGGATCAATGAGGGCGAAAATGAATTTGATACGCTTGCCGGATTTATTTTACACGAATTAAAACGCATTCCCATTACCGGCGATACTTTTGCCTGGCGCGGATTTCAGTTTGAGATCGTTGACATGGATGGCCAAAGAATTGATAAAGTGTTGGTAAAAATTTCTGATGAGATCAGGGAAGGGATGGGAGATTGATTGTGGAACTTTTGATAGGAGGAGTAACGTTCAAGTTTTAATTTTTTAATTTTTGAGATAAACACAAAAAGCCGATAAGAAAGCTAATCCAAAGTTTTTAGAAGTCCTGATAATTTGGTTTCAATACCTTCTTTCTCTAACTCCCTGGTTAGTTTGATTTTTTCTTTTGTCGGCAGTTACCTTACCAGTGCAAGAACTTGGTCAAAGGTTATATCAACTTGTAATGTAGTTCTCATTTTTTGTCTTTTGTCAAATTTACGGAAAAATACCAGCGTTAAATGTCGCCCGAAGCTGAAAGGGTGTACCCAGTCCGTCTTTTACTATACACATCAATGTCGAAAGCCTGATGTCGCTTGCATTATTTTGCCTGTCGTTTTTTGTCGCCCGATAAAAAATGAAAACAGAAATACACGATGAAACTTTGACCAAACGTTGCCTGTTCTACTGAAGCAGGCTGATAAAAAATATTTGTCTGTTTGAGAGACAGAGTGGTTCAAAAAATATTGATGTCAGTTCGGGCATGGGAACAGAAACAAACGATTTGCGTCCACCATGATTAACCCACAAATAAAAAGCCTATGTCCTGCAGTACAATTTAGTTTGTCTTGATTGAACCTGAGCAAGCATCACCCTCATGTATTCCTGTCAACCATTGCTTTAATGTTTTGATTCTTTCTTGTGTCAGTTGAGTCATATAAGTATAAACGCAAGTTGAATAAATACTGCCATAATTTTCTCTCTCTTCCGGATATCTTGCTCCTACTTCTGCATCACGAAATTGAATCCAAAGTCGTTCCGCTACTTTAATTTTTTTAATAAATTCTGTATTAGAACTATACTCTTTAAGTATTTTTTGATAAATAGAATTAATTTCTTTTTCAACTTTTTTGTATTCTGCTTGTGCATCTTGGTTCATTTCTGTTTGTGTCTGACCAAATGCGAAAGTGATCAAGAGAAGAAAAATGCTTGTAAAAATTAAATGTTTTTTCATTGTCGGATGATGCCGCTTTTAAAATGGTGGGCAACGCCCACGCATTGGCAATAGCAGAACAATTTAATAATTTTTATCCACAGCGATTTAAAAAAATTACGTAGTACCGTTTATATAAATATCAAACCTTTTATACTGCTTTACATAGGAGCAAACCCATGTTAGCTGTTCGTGTCGTTGTCATGCAGGCTGTTTTGCATTACGTTCAGTTGCTGTCCTGAGTTTGCAACTCAGGACATTCGTTCAGATCAAAAATTCTATTTTTAATAATCCACATTGTTTTCCATAATAATAATCCCTTGCACTACTGTAAATATATTCTTCGGCTTTTTCCACAATACCGGCTTCAACAGGATTATTGTGAATATATTCCAACTTCTGTTTAGCAAAATCCGGAGTATAAACTATTTTGGGCTGATTATCCTGTTGCCAAAATTGATGATAAGTATTTCTACTATTCAGTTCTCCTGCTTTTTTGAAAATTTCAATCATCCACTCCTTTCTACTTTCTCCGGGATGTTCAATAATACTTTTCATAAGCTGTTTACTGGTAAACTTTTTAAAATCACCAAGTACATCGCTCATATTATTCTCTTTAGCGGAAATTATTAAATGCAGATGATTACTCATGATGCACCATGCGTAAACGACCAATCCTTTTTTCGCCTGGCAAAATTTTAAGCTTTCTATTACAGTATCTCTATAATCTTTTCTGGTAAAAACATCTACCCAACCTACCACTGCAAAACTCATAAATGCCCTGAGTTGCAAACTCAGGACAGCAGCCTTTTTAATTTTAAGATTGATACAAGGATAGCAGAAGAAAACTATATTTTTTGACTTTCATCATTGGATTACGCTATTCTAAAATAGAACCATCAATGATAATAGTGCTATACTTATGCTTATATACCAATATTTTTTAAACCATTTAAAAAAAAATATTGGTATCAAAATACTGATAAACAGAAATCCATAAAAGGCAATTTCTAATAAAAGGCTAAATAATACTAATGGCCTTTGCTCACCTGCTGAATGTCCTGAACTTAAAATTGGAATGCCAACTAATGTAAATAATAATATTAGCAATAACCATTCTAAATATAGTTTAAGTGGATTACTAAAAAAATAATGTATTCTCATATCTTTAATCTTGTAACAAACTTTTAGCTAATATCGGTGTTTCATATCCTCTTAGATTATCAACTTGTAAATGAACACCACCGACCAGATAGCACATTCCACTTTAAAACCGTTATTTTTAAAAAACTCTATCATTAGTTCAACGATGCTCATCATAATACAATGCTGCCGCGCCAAGTACACCGCAATTTTCAAGTTCTGATATCTCTAACCGAAAATGATTCAGGTTATCAGCATACAGATAGGTGTTAATCCTTTCCCACATATTCTTTTGAAAAAAAGAATAGGATCTGCTGATGGAACCGCCTAACACAATCAATTCAGGGCAATAGGCATAAAGGATCATTTTGATCGCGTTGCCGATATGAGTACCTAATTCTTCCAATATCATTATTGAAAGCGGATCGCCTGATTGTGCTTTTTGAAAAACAACTTCGCCTGAAGTATGATAACAATTTTGAAAGAACTGGCCGCTTGCATAATATTCAAAACACTGATCCAGATAATCTACATAACCCAATTCCCCGGCGCCGCAATTGACGCCGGTATATAATTTATCATTAATGATAATACCCGTTCCCAAACCTGTACCAATCGTGACTCCTAACATGGAATGGACATTCCTTCCTTTACCAAAATATTTTTCTCCCAAAGCAAAACAATTAGCGTCATTATTGATCAGCGCCGGAATATGATAACGTTCTTCCAATATTTTTTTCAGCGCTACTTCTTTCCATGAAGGAATATTTTGAACGTCATACACAATTCCTTTTTGGGTATCTACCACACTAGGTACGCCGATACCGATTGCTTTTGCGTTTTCGTCTATTACAGAATCAATCAACTGACAGATCACCTGCAAAACTTCTTCCTGCGTACCGGATGCAGGTATGCGCTCTGAATTTATTTTTGTAATACAGTTCTCTTCTACCGCGCCTACACGCACATGGGTTCCGCCAAGATCAATACCTATAATGCTTGTTTGATTCATACTTTTTTATTCGAAGTTTAAATAAAATTTAAAAGTTTGGATGATGTAGTCCTGACAGGCTATCGTTCGTCTTTTGCCTTTAGCCTTCAGCTTTCTGCATCCGGATCGTCTTATTTTTTATAATGGGCTTTGCCCAAAAACCAACGCTTAAAACATATCCCAACGTGAGGTATAAAAACAACATTCCTGTCCGTAATCCCCAATGATCTCCTATAGAACCGATGATCAATGGAATAACCGCTCCGCCAATAATCCCTGTCAACAAAATTCCTGCAAATGCTCCATGATGTTCCTCAACTGAATTCAAGGCTAATGAAAAGATGACCGGATACATTACAGACGCAAAAAAACCTACCACCGGAAAGGCGTATAGTGCAACCTTTGGGTCATTGGTGAATAATCCAACGCTTAAAGAAACAATTGCTAATACAGTAAAAATGATCAACACCTTACCGCTGTCCATTATTTTTAATAAAAGCAACCCCAGCACGCCTCCCGCAGTCATCAACCCCCAGAAATAAGCCACAGCGCTGGCTCCTACGGTTTGCGGATCATAATGATGGTATTCAAATAAGAACTGGGATATCCAATTGGCAGTGCCTTGTTCAGTGCCTACATAACAAAATATGCCAATGAAAAATAAAAGAACCGTTGGCTTCTTTAACAGATCAAGATGAATCTTTAATGCTCCTGCCTTTTCATCTTTGGTCAGAATTACCTTAGGGAACCGTGATACAATGATGACAACGATCATCGCTAAACTCACTAATGCAAATAACCAGTAAAGAGAAATCCATGGAAGGTCTTTAGGAACGACCGAAGAAAAAATCTGTTGCACCGGATCTTCATTCGTAGTATTTGCAAGGTTTACAACCAGGTAGGAGTAAACCAAAGGACTTATAAAGGACGCCGCACCAAAGATCAATTGCGCCAGCACGGAATTAAAAGCATAATGTTCTTCCCCACCCGAAGTTCTGAGTAATGGATTGATCACTACCTGCAGCATGGCCATACCACATCCTATCAAAAACAGGGAGACCACAGCAGTAAGATAATTAGGATATAAAGCAAGCAGCAATGCGCCAATAAATGATACTACAAAAGCCGCCACCATTATTTTCTTTTCTTTATATTTTTCATTGAGCATACCCGCCGGGATAGACATTACACCATAGGCAATGAAAAATGCAAATGGCAATACAGCAACGAGTGTAAGGCTGAGATGGAAACCTTTGATAATATCCGGGACCAATGGCCCAATGATATTGGTAAGAAAAGAGATCACAAAAAATGTCAGCATGATGAGGAAGACTATGTAATAGTTCCTTTTGGTTTTGGTAACTGTTGTCATTTAGATTTTTTTATGAAAATTATGATATAATTTAAAAACGATATTCTCTAAACTATTCTGCGATCTAAACAGAAAATCCTACCTGATTTCATTCTTCGGAAATTGTGACCAAAATGGTTGTATCAAAAACCCGATCACAATTACCAATACCGCTCCAATCACATTCAACCACAAAAACGAAATCACATCTGCTTTGTAAATAAGGATCACAAAGAGTTCTGTAATGGCGGCAGCATAAAAAAGCGCATTGGCTTTTATATATTTAAACCAAAAAGCCACCAGGAAAATTCCAAGAATTACTCCGTAAAATAAAGAGCCTAATATATTCACCGTTTCAATAAGGCTGTTACCCAGGTTACTGGCAAATTCTGCAACCAGTATGCAAAAGATACCCCAGCATAAAGTGTAAAATTGAGAGATACGAAAATCTTCCTTTTGTGTCAATTCTTTCTTAAAGAACTTTTTATGAATGTCAACCACTGTACAGGATGCAAGCGAATTAAGCGCCGCAGCAATGCTGCCCCAGGCCGCTAAAAATATTACGGCAATCAATAGCCCTACCAGGCCTTGAGGGAGGTAATCAATAACAAACCGAAGAAAAATAAAATTAGTATCGTTTACATCCTCACCCGGCAAAGCCTTTTTTAATACCGCACGGTATTCATCTCTTACAGCGGTTTTTTGAACATTATCGGTTATACCAATACCCGCATAAGTAATTTCGAGAGCTGTCAGCTCATCCCGGAAAGAAGTTTGTTTGGCACGCTCAGACTGGGTTTCATTAAAATGTATCGGGGCTTTATTGAATTGATAAAAAGAAAAAACCAAAACACCTAACATTAAAATTAAAAACTGCATGGGCACTTTTACAATCCCATTGAGCAATAAACCTAACCTTCCCTGCCGGTTATTTTGCGCTGTCAGGTAGCGCCCCACCTGGCTTTGGTCAGTTCCAAAATAAGAAAGCGCCAGAAAAAAACCACCGATCACTCCACTCCAAATGTTGTATTTATCTTTCCAGTCAAACCCATTCGCTGTGTTACCAAACGTAATGACATTCATTTTTCCATTCTTACCGCCAAGATGTAAAGCATCTAAAAATCCGACATTGGAAGGCATAAAGCGTACTATGAGGTAACCGGCTATTGCCATCCCGATTATGATAATAGTTAACTGAAGCTTTTGAGTATGTGCAACCGCACGTGCACCGCCTGTAACGGTATAGATGATCAACATACCGCCCATGATAATATTGGTATAATAAATATTCCATCCCAGCAATGAGCTTAGAATCAATGAGGGCGCATAAATACTAATGCCCGTAGATAATCCCCTTGAAACCTGGAAAAGAAAAGAAGTAAGCGTTCTTGTTTTTAAATCGAATCGTTTTTCTAAAAATTCATAAGCGGTATAAACTTTTAAATTATTAAAAACCGGGACAAACACAATGCATATTACAATCATAGCCAAAGGCAGCCCAAAATAATATTGCACAAACCGCATTCCATCAGTATAGGCCTGCCCGGGCGCGCTGAGAAAAGTAATAGCGCTTGCCTGTGTACCCATGATACTTAAGAGCACCAGATACCAGGGCATATCACGATTGCTCAGAAAATATCCATCGAGATTTTTGGTCGTTTTGCTTTTGTACACTCCATACATGATAATGCCACTGAGTGTTACTATAAGCACGATCCAATCGGGCATACCCATACCTGATACTATTTATTAATTGATTTTAAAAAAAGTAAGGATGTAAACATACCTCCTAAATAAACCCGCTTCGGCAATTTTTACCTATTGAAAATGCCTGGTAATGAAGTAATAGAAAATAACCTGAAGTACCAAAAAAATAAAAACGATCCAATACCATTTATTCCAATATTTATTTTCAGCTTTCCGCATATCCATGTTTTTATTATTAATTATTCACAGGCTTTGCAAGCAAATTAGCAAGCAGCCGGTATGCCCCTGCTACTCCTGCCGGCAACTGGCGAAAGAAAACCAGGCCGGAATAAATAAATCTTCCTTTACCATAATCAGTGTAGATGAGGCTTCCCTGCGAGGAACCCTCATTAACATCGTGCATCGAAAAAAGTGATTGGTAATTTTTTTCAAAATCAACTGCCTGGTAAGTGCTCCGTTCCTGTATCCAATTATTAAAATCCTTTTGAGTGATCTTATTGGGATAATTCATTAATTTATTACCAGGAGCTAAAAATGTCACTTCAGCATCTTCATCTGTAACCCGCGTTCTTGAAATGGTAAAAGGATATGGGCCAATCTTCGCTTTGACAGGGCCTATATTATTGTTGGTATTGTATTGCACCAATAATACCCCTCCTTCTTTTACATAATTCATCAGAGCAGTATAAGAATCATTAAGCCATTCATAAATATTATAAGCCCTTACCCCGGTTACAATCGCATCAAATTGTTTCAGGTTATTTTCAGTAATATCCTTTGCAGAAAGAATCGTTACTTCATAGCCCATCTTTTGTAAAGCGTCAGGCACTTTATCTCCCGCTCCAGGAATGTATCCAACTTTTTTACCTGAAATTTTCAAATCTGCTTCTACCAATTTTGATTCAGCTTTATGAAAATAAATGATGTCGGGAATATGATCGTACGCAATTAATTTTTTATAAGAATCATAATTCCGTCCCATAAAAGTGGAAAATTGAATCGTGTCGGTATTACTTACATCCGTATTTTTTATAGAGAAATAAGTATCGCTTCCTTTTAAAGATTGGTTTACGTTAGTGGCATAAGCGACTAAAGTACCTTTCTCCATTTTACCGTTAGGACGAAAATCAAGGGTGCGGCCGTCTCTGGAAGCGACTAAAGTACCTTTCTCCATATTGTCACTATTTTCTGTAATGAAAGCTTTTATCTTCACCGGATCATTATTCAATGACAAAGCAATTTCAGGATCAGATCTCACCTCTGCTTTCGGAATGATAAAAAGCGGTTCAAACTGTTCGCCTTTTACAGGGTCGCTGGATTTGTATCTTATAGGAATATCAAAATCCATACTTTCTTCATTGATCTTTAAAGAAACCATTGCCATTGGGGGATCATTCTCCGGCTTACCGATCAACTTTTGATCTGTTACAGTGAAAGAACCTTTTGTCATTTGTTGTTCCAGCCAATAAGGTTGCGATATTTTGGCCGAAAAGAATACGGCGAAAAATTTAGATACATTTTCATTGAAAGGTAAATCATCATTTAACTTAAATCTTTGCCTCCCTATGGTTACGCCAGATAAACTCACTTTGCCTCCGGTCCGGTTATCTGCTACAATATTTACCACGAGCAATTCTCCCTGTACAGCAAACATTTTTTTTGTAGTAGCTTCAATATACAGCCCCATACATTCTTTTATAATTTCTTTGATCTGTTGTAATTTTTGGTCGCGCCAATAGCCTTCATTCAATTTTTTCACTGACCTGTAAATATTTAAAAGTTCCGGCACTGAATTTTGCGGATGTTCAAATGAATAGTTTTTAATTACATCGTCAACAGCAATTTCTATAGAATTTTCATTCAATCTTTTCCAATCTGTAACTATATTATCCATTAAGGTTTTAGTAGGCGATGGTCCTTTTATGGTTTTAAAATGTTCTGTTTGATTTCCTCTTGAAGAAGCAACACCAAATCCCTGCGTCTTATGCTGGCTGCGGCTTTCAGCAGCTATTTCACCATAGCTTTTTCCTAACAACGAATTATAGCCACCCACATTTATTGTAAACTGGTCGGGCCTTTCAGTATTCACACTACCAAAGTTAAAAGTGTTCCATAACAATCTTTTAGCCTGCCAGGGTTTTACTCCATACTTAAATTGTTCCGGAAATCTTTTGGGATCAGCAGCGGCCTCAAATGCTTCGCCGGCAAGTATTGCAGAGGCTGTATGATGTCCATGCCCTCCTTCGCCTGTAGTAGGAAAGCGCGTTATAATGATGTCAGGTTGAAATTTTCTTATTACCCAAACAACATCGCTTAATATCTTATCATGATCCCAAAACTGAAAAGTTTCTTCCGGGCTTTTTGTAAAACCAAAATCATACGCTCTTGTAAAAAATTGTTCAGCGCCGTCTATTCTTCTTGCCGATAAAAGTTCCTGTGTCCGTATCAATCCCAATTCAACTCCCTGCTCATCACCAATTAAGTTTTGCCCGCCATCTCCTCTCGTCATACTCAGATACCCGGTGCGGTATAGCTTTTCATTAGCAAGATAAGCCAGCAGTCTTGTATTTTCATCATCAGGGTGAGCGGCAACGTATAACACAGATCCCAATACATTCAGCTTTTTAATCTGTTGAAAGATCTTTGAAGAACTATACGTTTGTGGAGGCTGGCAGAAAACTGTTTGTGTGAAGCAACTAATAAATACAAGCAAAAGAAATTTACGCATTTCATTGATTTTTGATTTCACGAAAATAAGGTAATGTAAATTGCAACAGAACGCTTTCTAATAAAGCTTCATCTAATAAAGTTCAATGCAATAACCCAGGTTGACTACCTAAATAATGTAAACTAATTTTTATCCTCATTCATTTCAATAAAAAATTGAAGCAGTTTTTGGTTGATATCTTTCGGAGACGGCAAAAACGATTTGTATTCAGAAGGTAATGTAGCTGTAGTTTTATAAGTGGCCACACCAATAGGCATAGTTGCTGTTTCAAGAGAATATTCAACTATTGTCCGGTCTTTACTTTTGCAAATAATAATTCCTATTGCAGAGTTTTCAAATGGCAATTTTACTTTTTTATTAAGTAAAGTAAGATAAAACTCCATCTTGCCTTTATGCTCTGGTTCAAAGTCACCAATTTTCAAATCAATAGCAATAAGGCACTGCAACCTTCTATGAAAAAGCAACATATCTATGCGGAATTCTTTTTTACCAACATACATTTTATACTGATTGCCGACAAATGTAAAATCAGAACCCATTTCCAATAAAAATTGACGAATATTTTGAATAAGTGCCTGCTCAAGTTCACTTTCAGAATGCTCGTTACCAAGGTTCAGAAAATCAAAAGTATAGTCATCTTTTACAGCCAGGTAAGCTTGCTCTTTTATTTTCTCAGGTAATGCTGCATCAAAATTAGTTTGGTTGAGCATGAATTTTTCAAAAGCTTTATTCTCAACCTGGTGTATTAAAACATTTTTGGTCCAGCCAAATTTTTTTGTTGCGAGAATATAAAATTGGCGCTCCTGGTTGTTTTTACACTTCGCTAAAATTACCAGATGTTTAGTCCAGCTAATTTCTCCAACCAGCGGTTGGAGATTTGGATTTTCATGGTATTCATTATAAAACTGAACCATATACCATATATTCGTCGTAGAAAATCCTGTCATTTTTGGAAATTCTTTTTGTAATTCTTTTGATAATGCCGGAACAATTGCTTTCCCCCAGCCAACAGATTGTTTTTCTGAAATAGCTTTGCCCAATTCCCAATACAGGTTTATCAGTTGAACATTAACGGCTTTCAGCGCTTCGTACTGCGCAGCCCTTACTTTTTCTTTTACTTCAGCAATAAACTGAACCTGACTTTTATCTACATTCATATTATTGTTTAAACATTTAGCATGATTAAAACCGTCTGATCAAGTTGGATCAATCAGAGATGAAAACAATGAGAGTATTTAAAATCTACACCACAACTTAATAACATAACCTCTATTTTTGAAAAAAAATATCGTGGCTAAGTTAAGCATTCTCATTATCGCCTTATGTAATTATGCTCTCATTTCTTCGTGCGGGCATCAGCAAAAAATAAATGCTTATCATTTTAAAATAGTTAAAGATATAGAATGTAATAATGGCGCAGTAGTTTCTGCAAGCACAATAGCAAGCGAAGTAGGAGTATCTATACTAAAAGAAGGCGGCAATGCAATTGATGCAGCGATCGCTACTCAATTAGCATTGGCAGTGGTGCATCCAAGCGCAGGTAATATTGGCGGCGGCGGGTTTACCATTATTCATTTAAAAGACGGAAAGAACATTTCAATTGACTACCGCGAAATGGCTCCCGGAAAGGCTTTCAGAGATATGTACTTAGATACGAATGGGAATCCGCAGATGGATCTTTCTCAAAACAGCCCGCTTGCATCAGGGGTGCCCGGCTCTGTTGCAGGCATATTTGAATGTATGAAATATGCAAAGCTGCCCTTCAAAAAATTGATCCGGCCGGCTATTGATCTTGCAGAAAAAGGTTTCGCACTTGCACCCGGAGAAGCATCAGGGCTTAATCACATTAAAGGCCATCTTATAAAGATGAATAAAACAGTTCCTGCTTTTGTAAAGGATACGCCGTGGAAAACAGGAGATACTTTAATTCAAAAAGACCTTGCTGAAACATTAAAACGTATCAGGAACCTTGGCGCTAAAGGGTTTTATGAAGGTGAAACCGCAAGGTTGATAGCACAGCAAATGAAAAATGATGGCGGTATTATTACAGAGGAAGATTTGAAAAATTATAAAGCTAAAGAACGGGCGCCGATTGTTTTTGGTTATAAAGGAACTACCATTGTTACCATGCCGCTGCCCAGTAGCGGAGGCATCATTTTGGAGCAAATGCTAAAGATGGGCGCAATGAAAAATATTGACAATATGAAGTATGGAACTTTAGCCTCCGTGCAATTGATGACTGAAGTAGAAAGGCGGGCATTTGCAGACAGGGCAAAGTTTTTAGGCGATCCTGATTTTGTAAAGGTGCCCGTAAAAACATTAGTGAGTGACGCTTATCTTCAAAAAAGAATGAGTGATTATGATTCTACAAAAGTAGGTAATAGCAAGGATATCAAAGAAGGTTATATTTCTGAAAGTGAAGAGACCACACATTTCAATGTGTTAGACAAAGATGGAAATGCAATTTCTGTTACCACTACCTTAAATGGCAGCTATGGAAGTGGGATTGTAGTAGAAGGAACAGGATTTTTATTGAATAATGAAATGGATGATTTTAGTGTAAAGCCCGGTGTGCCCAATATGTTTGGGGCAGTAGGCCAGGAAGCCAATGCCATCGCCCCAGGCAAAAGAATGTTAAGCAGCATGACTCCTACGATTGTTTTAAAAGATAATAAGCCGTATATCATTGTTGGAACACCCGGTGGCACTACTATCCCGACAAGCGTATATCAAACTTTAGTGGATATTATTGATTTTAAAATGACACCGCAGGATGCTGTGAACTTCCCGAAGTTCCATCATCAATGGCTGCCTGATGAAATTTTTGTTGAACAGAATTTTGATAAGAAAGTTACCGAACAATTAAAAGCAATGGGATATAAGATAACTCCAAGAAGCTCTATTGGCAAAACAGAAGTCATCATGGTTAATGACCGAACGATAACTGCTGTTGCAGACCACAGGGGTGATGATGGCGCAGTAGGTTATTAATAGTCTATAATTCGCAAGTAACAATTAGTGATTGAGTTTAGTAAATGAAAATCTTTCCATGCAAACAATTAGAGTGGACATCCTGTAAAATTATTTCGTAGAAATTCTTAGTGCTCTTGGGGTTCTTTGTGGCCAGTTCTTTCTTCTTTTGCTTCGCAAAAGTCTTTTTACCACGAAGGCGCAAAGAGCACGAAGGAAAATGCTTCGTATTTTATAAATAAAACCGCGAGTTTTTCAAACTAAAAATTTACGGTTTTAGCCTTTTTGTACTATAAATAGAAGTGCCTTCTTCCGATGATTTCTAATTCTTTGAATCGCCCATTTTCAATAAATCTTCTTCTTTCAATACCCCTGACTTTTTATTTCTGAGCGCTTTTATTTCCTCTGGCTTAACTCTTTTAAGCCCGTAAGAAAGTTTAGGGCTGGCAGATACAAATGCATTGTGCAAATAATCCATAATGCCTGCAATTTCTTCATCCGTATAAATATCTTTAAAACTAGGCATAGCCCCATTGAAATTATAAGGTTGGCCATTTACATGAACCGGGCCTTCTAATCCATTTAAAATGATCATGCCCAACCTATCCACAGGCCCTCCTACATATTGAGATCCTTTCAAAGGAGGGGCTATATGCTCAATTCCCTCACCATCTGCACCATGACAGCCGGAGCAGGTACTGCGATAAATTACCAAACCTTTTTGCAACCCGGGTACTGGTATTTTTCTTTGTACAAATATTGAATTCATCTTATCCTCCTGTTTATTCTTAATGGTTTGGCTCAATAAATTATTGAGAATAGTATCCTGTTTATTGCTATTTGACTTAACAAGGAGGGATTGAAAATTTTCTTCCTGCCCTTTTAAACTGCTTACCACTGCTTCCTGGTAAACATCATTTCCCGGATAGGCAGCAGCTAATTTTACAAGCATTGGCAAAAATGTATCAGGTGAAACAGCGATCCATGGCCGCAAAGAAATCGCCAGGTAAAGATTGATAACCGTATCATTCCTTGCCATTAGATCAGTTGCCAGCTTTTGCATTGGCTGAACGTTGGCAATGGTATTATATTTTTCCAAAAGAAGAAGGGCGTGCGCTGATAACATTGGCTTTTCTGAAGCTGCAATTTTTTGAAGAAATTCAAAAGACAAAGCATTGAGCCCTTCCAAAGTGCGCAGGGCATGTATTGCAGTTACGGTATTTGTATCCTGCACCAGCTTTTCTAATTCAGGCGCTGCCTGGCGCTCTTGCTTGTAAATAAGTATCTGTTGCGCCCTGTCTCTTACCCAACCGTTAGTACTTTTTAATAAACCAACCAGATCAGATGCAGACGCATTGATAAGATCAGGAATTTTATCAAGGCTCTTCTCTTTGTATTTTATTCTTAATATTCTTCCTGCATTTACAAGGGTATCCAGCTTTTTATGAACAATTCCATTTTTGTAATAGGGCGTAGCAGATACGATATGTTGCATCACTCCATGATGCATGTCCACTACATACATAGCGCCATCGGGGCCATTCAACAAGTTGACAGGGCGAAAACCTTCATCTGTTGAAGCAATAAATTCCTTGTCATCCCAGGCCTGGATGGCTGTGGTTTTAAGGCTTTCAAAAGTAAGTATGTCCCGCTTGATCAAATTTGCCTCCGGCTCACAAACAAAGGCATTTTGACGGTATTCAGCAGGGAACTGGTCTCCACGATAAATTAACGGGCCGCAGGCTGCAGTAAACCTTATTAAAATACTGTCTTTATTTAGTATTCCTTCTACATAACCCCGGTTCACTGTTGTTGGATGCAAGGCATAGATATTTTGGTTTTTAGTCAGGGATCTATTGATAGCCTCTTTAGGCTTCATGTATGGATTATAGATTAAGGTATTGGGCAATACATAATCACCCGCGAGTTGTAATTCATTATAATTATAATAGAGCCGTCCATAATTATCTTTTGTCATCCCAAATTGTCCGCGAAAAGAAGTAGGCTCATGGATCCACTTACCATCCTTAAGCTGATAACGGGTGGTTGAGTAGGCGCTGTATATCCAGTTATCAATACCCATCATCAGGCCATTGGCCTGGTTTTCCGGGTTTGAATATTGATCTGCATACAATGAATCAACAAGAGTTCTTTTACCAGGCTTATCGTTATTGATTTCCACAAACCAGAGATTAGGAGGCGCTGCGTATAACACGCCTCCATACACGAGCGCTATCGCACGGGGAAGCACTAAACTATCCAAAAATACTTTAGCATTCTGTGCTCTTCCCTCTTTATCCAATCCGCCCAGGATACTGATCCTTCCATTAGGAACATCCTCTCCTGTGCCGGCAATATTCGGCATAAAGCCACGCATTTCGACTACCCACATTCTGCCCTGGTTATCAAAATCCATAGCGACCGGAGCTTCAATTAAAGGCTCCGAAGCGGCTAATTGTATTTCAAAACCGTCGGCAATTTTATACTTATCAAAAGAAATAGCAGAATCCTTAGAGCCAGTCTGGCAACTGGTAATAAATACTCCCACTAAAAAAAATAATACAATTGGATACTTAATTTTCATTATAGTAATTTATATGACTTAATAGAGAAATCGAAAGGGCGCAAGATATGAGAAAAGTACAGATGATGTATCTCGCTCGTAGTACATTTCAAATTTTCGTATTGTCATTTTACCTGGGACGGCGCTCTTATTAAGAACGTAAAACCATCAGGACCGGGCTTTATAAGAAATCACCACGTAGGCTATCCTGTTTTCATTATTGACCTTATTTAAAAAATTAAAAGGGATCGCTTTGGTATTGTCTATGGTGAGGCTCCACCCGGTATCTGCATCACCGGTAAAGTCCTGGTTTTCGGTGGCAATAGTTAAGCGGTTCTTTTTCCAGTCTATGCTGCAAAATGTAGCGGTAATTACATCATCCATACCCAACGGTTTAGTCCAGTAAGGGAATTGGTTTTTGGTGATATTCAGCGTCAGTTTCCGGTCTGCATTATTCGCAGGAGTTCTAAAAAGGTTCCACTCATTGGCAAACTCATTGTTCACATTGAACAATTGTAACAGGCCGCCATCAGGAGCCGTTAGTACATCTTCCTTAATATAATCGGTGGCAGCGCCGGTCAGGTGGCCTGCTTCGCGACAGGTATAGCGTATGTGCAATACCACATCGGCAATGGTTTCAAAATCAAATTGCGGAATGTCTTTAGGTAACTCGATCTTCCATCTGCTGATGGCGCCGGCTCCTTCAAAAGGAAGATAGCGTTCGTCTCTTAAATTGGTTTCAAATAAACCGCTGTCGTTTTGCGCTGTGCTGGTAACGATGGATTGAATGGCGCCATTGAAATCCCAGAAGCGCGTGTCTTCAGGCCCTGATCTCTTATAATCATCGCCTTTTAAAGAGGACATGCGAATACTGCTTTGGAGCAATGATAATTTAGCGTGAACGGAAGTGAACGGCCCTGTGATGCAAGGTATGGAAACCGCTACGGTCCTGATACGGCGCATGAACTGTCCCGGACTGTCCATATCAAATAACCATTCAGGGATCTCGATCTCACAGGAGCCTGTAGCTTTCAGTTTTAAAAGCGCCATGGGGTCCAAGCGATGTATGGAAACATGTTTCAACATTTCATATTCCCTCTTATTATTTTCATGATAGGCCATTTCCAAACGCTTCAGGTCAAGATACAATGACTCGCCCGCCAGCAAGCCTTTCCTGGCGCTATCCCAGTAGCCAAACTTGATCAGGCCCAGGTTATCAAATTCCTGCCGCATCAATTCGTACTTTAGGGTTTGCTCACTTTTTTTAGCAATGTCGTACGCAAACTGGTAGCATGAAAAGTAGATCTTTGAAATTTCGCCCTGCATCCAGTTGTACAGGTCTTCATTGGTAAATTTATCCTGTAAATAAGTGTTGATCTCTTCAGCCTGTTCTATTTGTTTTAAATGGTTCTCATATTCTTTCTTAGTGATCTGCTCCCTTATCAGCGAAGCAATAATTTGCCTGCCGTATTGCACCAGCTCCGCCGTTGCCGAATTAGCCTGGAACACATAATCTTCTGCTCTGCGATAATACCCTGCCATTTTTGAAGCTCTTTCTGCGCTGTTAAGAAAAGCGGCGGCAATTTTCTGGGCAATCTCTGCGCCGCCATCCGCCAGGCCTTTTAACTGAACGCCTCCAAATCCAACTTTAGCCCCTACGCCAAGCGGAGTGGCATGAGCATCAAATTGTGGGATAAGCGCAACAATAGGAGAAACCAGCTTTAACACAGAAGAAATAGTGCTGAAATTATCATAGCTAGGCAAAAAGATATTCAGCTCTGCATTTTCGTTTTTATTTAAAGGCAATGTTTTACCTAATTCGCCGCCAAATATTCCTGTAGCAATGTTGCCGGCAAATTCCATTAAGCCTCCCACTGAGGTTTCTTTTCGGTAATCCTCCCGGGTCAGTTCCTGCGCATATTCATTAATGAATTGAGCATACACTTCATCAAAATTTTCTTCATTCAATTCTGTCCTTGCCAGGTCAATGGTTTTTAATTTGTCCAGGTCAGCTTCATTGTTTCCAAGAATCCTTTTATAATGGCGGTATCTTTCAAAAGCAGTCGCCCGGCTTTTTAAAAGAGATTCAGTGGCCGATTCAGATTCTTTCCACTGCAAAAATTTTACATCCTGCACCAGCTTTGAAATGGCCAGTTCATGTTGTTGGCGTAGCAAAGTAATATGCTCTGCATCTTTCTTTTCCAATGCAGATAAAAGAGCAGCGCCTAACGATTTTACTTCAGCGCATATCTCCAATGCTTTTTGAAGCAACAAAGGCCCGCGAACTGTTGACAGGGGTTGGTTGATATTATTAACAATACTGCCAATGTCAAGCCCGGCTGCTACGGCTTTCACTAACATACCTGGATCAATCGGCGGATCAAACAAAGGCAACTGGCGTACGATTCCTTCAATATTCATACAGTGCCTTATTTTAAATAACCGGTCGGCCACTATATCCCAATAACCAAGCAGCTTATCATTTTGCGGTATGCAGAAATATAACGACCGTCCTATACCAAACGCAGCAGACAATCCGCCTTCATCAACAGGGTTATCAGAAGTAGGGCTGGTATTGAATGGGAAATCATTTTCAATTTCTATTAATGCATTTCCGAAAGCATCAATACCGGCATCTTTTAATTGCTTATAGGTTTTAGCAGTTCTTTTTCCTCTTGGTGGAATTTTCTGAGGCTTTACGCCCAGGATATTAGCTGCAAGCACATATACCTGTGTCGCTTCATTTAAAGTCTCAATAGTATCCTGCCTGAAAAGATTATCTCCCCACGCAATAAGGTTGTCAAGATATTTCATCAGCACACTCAACTGGTAAGCAAGGTAACGGGTACGCGCAATCACGTGTGGCTGAAATGGTTTATCACGCCATGCCAGTATGCTTTTCTCCATTCTTTGCTTTAATTCATTGTCATCTCCTTTAGCCAGTTCTGTAAGCAATTCCTGGATAAATTCAGTTTTGGTTTCGTGCCTGAAACGAAGAAACTTCCAGAAGCGTTGCGGAGAAGGAACTGACTGATCGTTGCTGGTTGGATCAAAAATAAAATGAAACCATTTCTGCGCTTCAGCAAAGCGTTGGTTCTTGCTAAGATGCACCGCAACGATAAGAGGAGCGTGAAAAAACAATTCCCAGTTGTAGATGGAGTAAGGCCCGTCATCACTTTCATCAATATCTTCCTGGGGGAATGGCGACAAAGCATAAGCGCCGGGTGTGTACCAGTTGGTTAAGCTCTGAGCAAGGCTTTCATGATACTTTGCATCCAGCAATGCCGGAAGCCCGTCTCTGTTGAGCGTTTCTATAAGTTCATCAGTGTAAGGATGATAATGAGTTGATAACTTGTATTTAATATCTCTCTTTGCCCTTTTCTTAATCACATAATTCTTATAGTTTATGCTCACTGCTTTAGACCCGATTGCCGCTGTATGAAAATTAGTTGTATTACTCATTTTTTAAGATTTAAAAGTTTGCATTAACAGAAACCAATTTTTTTCCTGCTGTATCAAATTGTGTATCGCCAAATGTGAAGGTGTCATTGGTAGGCAGCATTTTATTGTAGTTCACATTCGTTTTAATCGCTTCTTTATTCCATTCCCACGGGTTATTGATCACTACATCCTCTCCTATATTTACCATCTCTTCCGGCGGCCATCCTTTTATTGGTTTATCCACTAAGACCGGAATATCTTTATATTTTACCGGAACTTCATAAACAGGATAATACCCGTCATAGCGCCCTATAGGAATGAATGTTTCTTCGTCAGGCTGAATGAAAAAAGTACTGTGTTCATCAGCATAAGATAAAGGCGCTTCGAATTGATTTTCTACCGGATGCCAGGTAGGTAAGATGGCAAAGCTGTTCGTGAGTTTATCGTTCTTTGTCAATACATTTTCCGTTACTTCAACTGCACTGGCGCCGGCAGGTTGCTGCACGTTCACTTTAAAATTCTTACCAGGCATCAGGAACTGGGTATTGTACAAACCGGTAGGTTCAGAAGTTCCGTAATATGGGTTGAAGAAAGTAGTGTTCAAATTATTCCTCACCTGGTTGTAAAGAATGGCATCGTCTTTATATTCCAGGTATGGCGGGGCATTCTTGGAAGTGAAAGTGAGAACACCATTTACATGCTGGCCACCGGCGCCTCTGTATCGTAAATAAAATACCAGTCTTTCCCTGAATTTACCCGCCGGATTTTCCACCGTCTCTGTCCTTCCATACATCAGCAACTGCGTACTGTCGAATGAAGTGAGATCTGTAATGATCATAGGCCTTTTTAATTCAGTGGATTTAGGCGATGTCCATTTTCCTTTATAATATTCTCCCCAGCAAATATTGATCTCCACATTGATCCTTTTCTGATTGTCCCACGCCTTGATGGATATCGCAGTCGGGGTAAGCGTATTGTTAACATCAACGGGCTTTTCAAAAGTATTTAACCAAAACAGGAACAACTTTTTTCGCCATACAATTGGGAAAACGTGATCGCCCTCAACAGTAAGGCTTATCTTTTCCCAGGGAGTCCAGTAGCCATATTCATAGCGCCGGTAATAATATTGCCTTGTATTACCATTCGTGCGGCCAATAACATGCAGTATATCATCAAACTGATTGCCCTTTTGGTTTTCTTCCAGGTAAGTACCTACTATGTCTAATTTGGCAATATCATCCAGCTTTTTAAGATAATTTAAAAATGCCAGCTCAGCCGATTCATCGGTAACTTCCGCCTGCAACAGCTCTCCTTCCAGCTCTTTGAAGATTGAGGATTTATTATCTCTTAATTCCGGCTCAAGCCAGTTTTCAGGATATAAAAATACTTTCCTGTTGGCTTCCCAAACCCTGTACCGTTTCATCCATGCCCATTGCTCAGCTTTTATAGATGCCGGATCAACTGAAGGCTCCAGGTTCATTAAACACCGTTGAATAAATAACTGCACCGTTGAAAGCGCCATACGGATGCGCGATGTTTTCATACAGGCATCCATTTCCACATCTATCAGGAAATATTCATACAACTTATCAGGATTGATAATTTCCGGAGATGGCTTCTTGTATTGCAAAATATAAGCTACTAATGCATCCCTTAGCAGGTTGCGCACAGGATCGCTCACTGTTTGCATGGTTTCAAGCCATGAGGCTTCCGTCACCTTTTGCTTCACAGTAGCTTTTATAGTGGCAACCAGGTTATAAGAAGGATCATTAGTGATCCATGTCAGCACATCTGCAGAAGGATAATTAATAGAACTCATTGCCTCCATCGCTGTCATTATTTTTTTCAAAACACTCAGCCTGGAAAGATCAGCACGATTAAGAGCGTAATGGGTAAGCACTGCAGCAAGATCTGCCTCCTGCCACATATTGAAGTATTCAAGAATAAATTTATTCTGTGAATTTTTTATGGCCGGGTCTTTTAAAATTTGCAGCCACGTATTTTCTTCAGGTTCATTTTCATTTTTAATCAAATTAAAACTTATAAGAAGTTCCAATTGCTTCCATAGGTTAACCAGGTTGGCCGCGGATATAGAACCATCAGTATCAAGGCTATTTAAAAACCCTTTTGTCTCTACATTGGCAGCAGCAAAATATTCCAGCTCCGGAGCAGTAAATCTGAAAAGATTTTGCAACTGTGCCGCTTTAGATAAGCGTATCAAAGAAGTTTTAGCAAAATTCACCTGTTCGCCGGCATACATTACAGAGCCGGGAATAACGGTTTTTTCAATACCCTTTGTTCGCCAGGATATAACCGCTCTTTTAGAAGCCGGCAAAGCGGCAATGGTTAATTCGGCCGCATAGAGCACGCCTGCTTTTAAGGACAAGGGCGCTGCATTTTTTACTTCTTCGTCTATGCCCACCGTTATATTATTAATAATAAGCTCGCCATTTATTTTTAGTGACACCACAGTGTTCTGTGGAGCTGCAACATACAGCAGGAAATCATCCGTAGCCGGAACATCCACATAAAATGAATAGGTTTTATTTTGGTCAAAAATTATTTTTTCTTCTAATTGTGTAAAATCATACAACACCGTTTGAGCAGCATCAGCTACTGATCTGACCACTTCTTTATTCCCGGTTAGCACGGCCACCGTATCGGGATCAGTTTTTAATATGCTGATCAATGCCTGCTGTAAAGCGTTTATTTTAAGTGTTGACTTTAACGCTGGCAATACCAGTTCCACCAGTTTTTTCGTTTGTCCTTCCGGTGTTGTTTCTGCAATCACAGCATCGTAGATAACTTTCAATTCAGGAAAATTGGTTGCAAAAGATGTTAGTTCTGCACTACTGTTGGTGAATATAACTCCGATTGCATTTTTAAAATCACTTTTGAAGGTATCCAGTAATGGCTGTGTGGTAATGGTAGCCATATCTGCGATCACCAAACTGTCCGCTGCGTTTTCAATAGCCGTCTTTGTAGCATTGGACAATATACCTGTAAAAGTCACTTCTTTTTTAAACGCATCAAAACCCAGGCCGGCGGCAGCCACGAGCAATTTATCCGGAAGCCCTTCTTCTGTGGTAACTAACGGCGCTGAAAAAGTTTTTGTGTTCAATAACAATTCAAAGAAATCATTGGTGGTAGCTGCGTCATATACCAGCAGCATTTTATTTTTTGCAAAATTAAAGTCGGCGTTATCAGGTGCAATACTGTTTTCTTTTTCGACAGCATTCAGCGTATCACGCAACATTTTGATATTCTTCAGCAATGATGCTTCAGATGGAGTCAACTTCCCGGTAATATCGTTATGATGTAAAATATAGGCAAGGTCAACCACCTTTAGCGAAGCCGCTTTCAGTTGTTGCACTATTGTAATAAACTTCATTAGCGACGGCTCATCAGCCTCCATCTCATTTGCGAGAGGATCTATACCGGTGATAGTAATCAGTTCAGCCATATCGGCCAGGCTCAGCTTTAAAATTTTAGCACATTGTTCTTTCCTAAGTGAGCCTGAATTTGATGAGTCTAAGATCAATAACAGATCAGGAAACTTTTTCTCTGAATACGATAAATGGTTGGCTATTTTTTTGAAGTTGGCTATCCTGTCAAAAAGATGAATAAATACATCATCCATGTTGGCATCGGTTATCTGATCAGATGGAAGCGGTAACAATGCGGTTACAACGGCGTCAAGTGTTTGAATGCTCCACCCGGTTTTGCGAAGTAGTCTCAGGAACCTGTGCAGCTTGTGATAGGACGTTGCCGTAAGTTTATTATTGGTATTATCCGGAAGCGCCAATCTTAATTCCACTTCAGCAAAATTACATTCAGCCGCCCCTGGGCTTACATCAGTAAGCGTGATCAATCCCATGATCAATTGCCGGTTACCTCTCAGCCATTGCTTAATGTCATTTGCATAATTCCCCGGATCTATACCGGCAGGAATCAAGGCATCCAACTGCGCATCAGTGATGGCGCCTGTATAAAATTTATTCAGGTCATCAAGGCTTATTGTAAGCTTTTGAAACAGTGGAACCAGTTTTATTCCCGGGTTAATAAAATTCGTTTGAAGCAATGCTACCAGGTCGTCATAACTGATACCCACTCTTCTGCTAAAAGTTTTCCCACTGGCAATAGCAGTATTTAGCTGGGCAATGGTATTGTTTTCAGGCTCTCCAAAATATTCAGGCAGCTTCCTGAAAGTAATATCTGTAAGGGTTTTGTATTCATCTTCATTAAATCCCAAAGCTTCCTTGCGCGATGCTATAGAAGTAGAAAAAACAGAAAGCATTTTTTCCAGTGTTACATCCCACATTTGAAAAAGTAACCGCAATGTTTCCAAAGGCTGATGAAAAGGCAGGTTGTAAGGAAATACTTTTGTTTTGAGTTCATCGTAAGCCGCCTGGTTCACAAACTGAGGCTCAGCAAGCAGTTCAGCCTGGTTAGCGTTTTCTTCAATATCATGCCCTTTCAGATCGGTGAGGTTGCCATTTACAATATAATACTCAAGTATTTCATTTACCAGGTCTATGTAAGGCAGGGCTATATTGGTATTTTCACATGAAAGCTGGATATTTTCTATATCGGGCCTTCGGGCTTTTAATGCAGTCATGGGGTTTGATGCGACGTCCTCACGATCAATGAACTGCAATAATTCCACAAGGTATGCGGCAGGGCTTAATACAGACTTACATTCATCACAGGCGCAATAATCCATATTGCCCAACAGTTCTTCCAGTGTAGGATAGGCAATGGTTGCATCCTGTTCTTTCATTTGCTTTCCTGTTACAGAGTAAACATTGGGCATGGTGCGGGAGGTAAGATAGGTGGTAGCTATTCCAAGCGACGCGCTATAAACTTCATTAGCTTTTTTATAAGTGATCAAGGCTTCCTGTGTATTTGGGAAACCGGCGCCAAGCTTCTCTATAAATTCATTTTGTGAATATTTTGAAATCTGGTATGCGGAGTGTAAACCTGCTTTGGACAAGGCAGCCATTGATTCATCCGAAGGAGTAAGCTGGTAAATTCTCTCAACCATTTTCGCAGAATTCTTTGCTTCGGTACTTAGCTGGCCAAACCCATCCCATGTTTTGACGGGATGCACTCCTATACTATTTTTTGATTCATTAGAGTAAAAGAATTTGGTTAATTCTTCTTTGGATGCATTAGCGCCTATTTTTATTTCATCTCTTTTTATCATTTCGGCAGTTACAGCAGTAGGATAACTCAGCTTCACCTGGTCAGCAAGATGGCCGGCATATTCATCGGCAGTAATTCCTGCGGGCACATCAGTACCAATTATATCTTTCCATACTGATGCTTTATACAAACCATTGCTCACCAGATCCACATCATTTTTTAAATTAAATTTCTCTGAAATTCTTTTCACCAAAGGCGCATTGCGACCGGTGAGAAAACCCAATTTTCCATCCAACTGTAGTTGGGATATGGTACCGGCAGGAAATCCTCTTTGTGCCAGTTGAGACCATAATTTCCCTGAATCATCACCTGCCTGCTTTTGGGTTTGTGCAAAAATATTTTTTTGATCAACATTTAATCTTAAGCCAAGCAATTCATCCATTGATGACACAGAAGCAAAAGGCTTACTATTTAAAATGTAGCCGACTGAAAGGCTTTCCAACATTTTTAATGTCCGGTCAGTCTGTCCGTTATCAGTTATAATATTTTTTTGAATTGCATTTGCGATAGTTGCTTTGGCATTCTCAACAGAAAGAGATTTAATACTATCTGCATCAGCCGGAACGCCCGCCCTCAGAAATGCATAAATATGCGATGGATCAATTTTTAAAGCGCTGCCCAATTGATGAGCGCTGGCAAGCATTGCAGTGATACGTCCGTCCCATCCTGTTTTATTGGAGAGATAAGTAATTTGCCTTGCTTCCTTATCTTCTTTGAGGCCGCCTAATTGTAATCCGCCCAGGTGAGGCTGAACATCATTCACGATCGTAGTGAATTCGGAAGCATCTTTTTCTTTTTCTGCATTGACATATACATCAAGGTTTTCAACGGGCAATGCGTTGTATTTTACTACAGAACGAAAAACAGCATTCGGTGCATCTCTTTTATAAGCCCTTACCTCTATATCGGGAGCAGTAGCTAAAGAATTTTTATAGACAATAGAATAAGCGCCGCCTTTACCCGAAACGCCTTTGCCTGCTGAAATATCTCTTGCCAATGTAATGATAAAAACTTCAACGATATAGCCTTCAAGCGTTACGCCATTACTATTCAGCACGGCGCCACTGACTGTATATTGCTGATCACTTGTTGCATCCAAGACGCCAAATTTTTTTAATAGCTCATTCATTTTTTTTGCAGTAGAAGCTTCAACGATACCTCTTAAGTTATCTCCCAGCCCCTGCTGTATTTGAAAAATACGTACCAGTTCTGTAGTGGCTTTGCTATATACCATTCCCTCTATTTCAGGTTTCAAAGCTTCGGTGAGCCTGACGAGATCCTGTGCCGTCGGCGAGTTGGGCGCCTGCAATTCTTTGAAAACTTTTTGTTTCAGGAATAATTGCAATGCTTCCTGGAGATTGGCCACTTCTTTGCCTTTCGTATTAGGCGCCAATGGGGTTATTTCATTCATGATCGTTATTTTTATCTGCTGAAAATTATTACTGCATTTTTTATTTAATTAAAAACATTGTCTAAAGCTTTTCAGTAAAGCAAGCCCCATAAGCCCTTTTGGCCACTGCTAATAAATGAGGCTCCCAAACGCATGTATTCCGCCCCTACATACTTCAATGCTCCGCCAACGCTCTTCTCATCTTCATTAACTGCATTATCCTGTACTTTCTTCCAGTAATCTACGGCCTCCGCCGCCATAGTTTTTTCGCCACGGCTTGCTCTTCTTGCTTCTTCAAATGCAAGGGCTAAAGAACCTACTGCTGCCGTACCCGATGCAACTGTTACTGCACCAAGGCCAACACCTCCGCTTTCAAGTACAATGGCTCCTGATTTTACTCCTGCATAAGTACCTATAGTTAAACTAATATTGGTTCCGCCTTCGGCCACATCAATAGCCCCTTCCGCTGTATCGCCTTCTATTATTTTGTTGATCCCTCCGCCTACCTGCCACGCGGAAGCAGCCACACTAACTACTGCCAGCGCTTTGCTAAAGACCTGAACTCCAGCCATCAGTTTACTACTCTTGCCGGAAGATTGTGCTATCTTTAAAGCTATGGCCTGACGGGTTTCAACCGATAATGTCTCATCGAATGGATCGCCATACTTCGTTATAATAGCCTGCCAGTTCCTATCCTGATCAAGAACTGCCGAAACTGCCCGTCCTACAGGAGTTAGTTTCCCTTGACTACTAAGCCGCTCTAAATTCCGGGCTACACTTGCATCTTTCGCCAGAGTTGCCGCCAGGTTGGCTTCTTCCGGCGTGAGCGCTTTTATTGCCTTTACGGCATCATTTGAAAGCCCTCTTATTGTTTGTTTATATAATTCGCGGGCAGCCATGTCAGACATGGTAAACGCCCCTCCAACTGCCTGAGCCGCGGGTTTTAAAGAAGAGCTTTCCTTACTGGATTTAGCCTGGTTATCTGCAAGAATTTTTTCTCTTGCAGCTCTTTCCTCCGGGGAAATGTCAGCGCCGGAACCACCGGCATCTGTACCGTGCAAGTCAATATGTTTAAGAGGATTCCCGTTACAATATGCATAATCATTAATACCTCCTTCAATTCCAATAGGATCAGCGCTTAGCCATCTCCCCAGCCACGGCAGATAATACCGTGCACTATGGTATTCAAGCCCTGTCTCTTCATCCCGCTCCATGCCTGTATAGCGATAGCGTTTGGCGGCAGATTTGATATTGCTGTTCTTTGCCTGGTAAGCTGTTGTGCCATAGGGATGATATTCTTCGTAAGAGATCACATTTGCGTCGTTTGTGCCATCTAATTCTAATGAAGCAGAACCAATATGATTGTGTAGCTGATAACGAACCAATTGCTTTTCCGTACCATCATCCACATTATTGCGGGTCTCTATCATCACAAAACAATGTTCTCCATCCATTAAGCTTAGGCTCACCCGCTCTAAACCTGCATCAGCGCCACTATGTTTTTTGTATAGTTCGTACCCGGAAAGATAAATACGTTCTTCTTTTTTTGTAATCGCGTTTCCTGCAGCAGCCTGGTTTTCGGTGATCTTGCGTATGCGTTGGCCTTGCCCATCGTATTGATAATAAGTGATCACAGGAATGTTATCGTCGGTACAATGCTGCCTTGTAGTGAGCACTACTTCCTCTTTAAAATTCCATTCTATTTTTTCAAGATGAGGAAGTTCTTCTAAGAAACCATGTTTGGCGTGATGCGTGTATTTTGTATAATTAGCAGGATTGCCATTGTCACCAATATTAGTAGTCTTTAACCTGTTATTTATGGCCTCATATTCATAGTTTCGGGTCCAGTTGCCACCTGCGGCAAGATGTTTCATTTCCATGATATTGCCCACTGAATCGTATTGGTAAGATTGGGTATAATTTCTTATCGCCATCGGGTCGCCGGGATTCATGGAATGTATAAATGCTTTATCATTCCAGTTGTCACAAGCACCGAAATCCAATGCGCCATTATTTTCCCTCCCTTTGGCTTCTGTAAGGCGATAAAGGGCATCGTAAGCATACTCTGATATGCCTGTTACTTTTTGGTTATCAAAAAATACTACAGGAATGTTTTTATCTTCTATGTGGGTGATGTTACCCACCGGATCGTAGGTATAATACCAATCCTGCAACGGATCGCCATTTTGCCGCTTGCTTTCCAAACGGATTAGCCTGAAAGTTTCCTTATCGTAATAGAATTTTGTAGAAACATTATTGCCATAAATAATTCTTTCCCGTTGCCCTTTTTCGTTATAATCAATGTCCTTAATAAAAATAGTTGCTACATCAGTTCCGGCAAGTAAAACGGATTCGCTGTTCAACAATCCAGCCTCATTATATGCAGGTGTGATGACACTTGAGTCTGGTGTGGTTTGTTTGGTAATTCTCCCAAAAGCATCCGTTTCGGTTTTGAAAATAAAATTATCAGGCTCGAGATCATTAATCAAATTCGCATCTGTCCAGTTGGCAACTTCTTTATATTTTTTAAAGAGCGTTCGGGAAGTAGTAACAGGCTGCCCTTTGAAATCATAAACTGGAGTATCAATCAATCCGCCGGTATCATACACTTTTATGGGTTTACCCAATATATTTTTTGCCTTTAATTCATCTTCATTCGTCCTGCCTGGCAAAAGAAGGCTCTCGCCATAAATGATCTTACCAAAAATATGATCTAAAGGGGTAGCCCCATCTCCACCTGATACTTTACTTTCTGTTGGCCGATGCAGCACATCATAAAAATATTGAAACTCATGGTTGCGCTCATCCCAGTTACGTAATGGATTGCCTAAAATATTGACGAGCATCCAGCGCTGTCCCGCATCCATACTGTTTTGATAAACCTTGTTGCCTAACATGTCATATTTATATTGCATTACGGTATTGCCTCTTGCATCAGTCACAGCGCGCAGATTACCTTCTACATCCTGTTGTATTTTTATGTAATAAAACTCATCTGCTGCTGTAACTATATTTTTATTATGCTCACGTAAAAGCGCTGCTCTGCCTAATGTATCAAAGTAGCTTGTATGAGGAGTATCATCATGTTTAATAGCTTTTACCGCTGCCTGTTGCTCCTTCACATCTGTAATAAAATCTGCCCGGGTATTATCTGTTCTTCGTAAATACCAATCACTTTCTTTTACCGTATCATTGGCATCATAGCTTACCTGTTTCCATGAATCAAACTCAGCTTTAGAAAAAGTACCATCTGGCATTTCGGTTCGTATCAATCTCCCAACGGCATCATAATACATCAGAGGCGTAACGCCTGTTTCCACCAGTTCTTTTACATCTTCATATTGATGTGACACAGAAAAATAAGGTTCATATTGCTTAACAGGATTACCTTTATTGTTCAGGATCGTTCTGCCGTTTCCAATCCATCGAAGTTGTTTTGGAACAAGCGCGCTGGTATCAGTCTCTTTGATGATAACCGTGTTGTCATCATGTACTATCACTTCTTTGGCAACACCAGATTCTGCCTGCACTTTTTTCATAGCTACTCTACCCAGCCCGTTGGAATATTCAAAACTCAATTGAACAGGACTATCGTTATTTTTTGCAAAATGTTCCTCACGCATAATAGATGCTACCACCACTGGTTTCGCATGGATCACAAAAGCATCCATATCATACACAAAACGACTGGTGCTTCTTTGTAAAAGTTGTTTTCCATTATTAGTAAGCGGAACAGAATCAGCAGCATTGAAAAAGCTTTGTACCAATGCGGTTTCAACTGCATCTGTATCTTCAGTAATTCCGGTAAGATCGTCCGCTTCATTTCCTTTACCCATAACAACAACGGCTTTTACCAAACCCAATTCATCGCTGATCGCTTCAGAAAAATTTTCATTTATATCACGCATCTTGCGCGGCGCTAATGTTCTGAAATTAAATGTTTCAACCCCCGCTTTATTTCCTAATGCATCTTCTGTTTCATTGATGAAAAGAAAATAGTTTCCATAATATTTCACCTTCGTTATCCCACCAAAAGGATCGGTATAAGAAAGCGGAACATAAAACCGGTTTTGTGCTTGGGACACCGTTTCTGCATTTTCAATAAACTGCATGTTGCCAGAGCGTATCCACCAGTTATCATCTCCTTCGCTGTGGATAAATTTGCCTTCATCCATCAAAGCGTTAGTTGCCTTTGCATCGAATATATCAGTGAGCAGTGCCGGTGTATAGGCCAGTTGGTAGCTTTCAAAAGGAATAGCCAATGATTGAAGTTGATGAAGCGGAAGCGCACCGGTTAAATCATTCCGGTAATAAATGGTTCGTATGTGCTCAATCAACCTACGTTGTGCTTTACCCGCATCCGGCATTTTATTTATCTCAAAATATTCCGCTACAGTTGAATGGGTATCTGATAATATTTCTTCAAAATCACCCGGCTTAAAATAATCATCCGGCTTGGACACGCCTTTTAATTCAAAAGTCTGCACTTCGGAAGGCAGGGGCAAACGATACAGATCAGGCTGCAACACATCATCTATAATGTCATTGGTAAAATTATTTTTAGTATAGATGACAATTGTTTTAGCCTGCTCCTCCCTTGTTTCAGAAGGCAACGATGTATCCGGGCTGCGTCTCGGATAAACAACAGAAGCGCTTTCCAATACATTTCCATATTTATCTAACTTAATATTAAGCGTATGGGCAATGCGTGGGTCTTCAGTGTTTCGTTCATATTGGTAAGTAAGGGCTTCGCTTTCTTTTACAATAAAAATTGCATGTTGATTGTTACCCTTCGGCTGAACTAATTCTATGATACAATTGTGTGTGGATACACTGTAAGGGGTCAATTCTTTTTGAATAGCTTCAGGAGTGTTGCCATTTTTTATGGCATCCTTTGCAAATATTTCTGTACGCAGTGCCATTCCTTTGCAGGCGCGCAGCGCTTCACGCCATTCCACTGCAGAAAGCTGATCAATGATGGCTGGATCTAATCCCTGCGCCGGCACAATGGCCGCATCAGACAGCTCCGCTTCGTGATGCACTACGGTAAATCCCTGCCTTTCCATATTGGCATACCAGTAATCATTCTTAAATTGATTGAGAATATTTTGATTACTTAGAAAAGCGCCCGTATGAAACCACGACTTTGAAACTACCGGCTCCTGGTGCAAAGGCTTTTCCACAATATTGGATGCATCGCCTTTTACCCACTCCTCAAAAGTTTCTGCATCAATTTGCTCAACCATACCAAAACCTCTGAATTCCTTTTCGGCATGGTCATAATAGCCATGATGGTATTTGTATTCACTGATATATTTGTACCCGGAAATTTTATCTTCCGTAGTGATCTTTGAAATACAGTGCACGGGAAAATGCAGCTTGGTTGCCCATGGATTTCCTGCTAATTTATCTTCAATATAAAATGTAGTGGAAGGAGCATACTCTAATGAAACTTCTTTACCCATATTGTTTTTATAAGAACCCATGATATATGGCTTCCTGCTGTTCATCAGGTCAATGTATTTCAATGGCGCATTGGCATCTTTGGTAAGCGGGCTACTCCATACAATACACGCTACTCCTGTACCCAACAGATCAGTGACTGTAATTTTGGATGCCGGATGAATATCAGGAAAAGAAGTTATTTCAAAAGGCGTATCAGCAAAGCGGTTGCCGCTGTAATTTCTCCAGCAGCTCAATTTATTTTTACCCAAATAAATAATATCGGTAGTGCCCGAACCATCAATATCTGCCAGCCTGAGCCATGAAGGATTAAAAGCATCAGGATGATCAAAAACCGGCGCATTATCCATAGCCACTTTGGCTCCAAACTTTCCATAGCCCAAATTGGGCCAGTAACAAACCTCTCCATTTCTTATTCTTACTATATCAGAAAGGCCACTGCCCGACATGTCAGCAAGAAATATACTTTGGTCTTTATCTGCAAAAACAATAGCCGGGCCTGCTTCTTCATCAAAAGGTTTTATTGTTTTGGAAGACCGCGAAAAGCCCTTTCTCCCATCTGAAGGATACCAGGTAAACACATTGTCTTCTGATATAACTATTTCAGATTTCCCATCTCCATCCAGGTCAAACATTCGCGTATTGTTATCCCTAAAATCTATGTTGGGCATTGCTTTGAACGATTGAAATACCTGCCATTCATTTTCGTCATTCAATTCAAAGTAACCCGAAAGCCCATTGTTATAACTTACCAATTGTTTTCCTCCATCCGCGTCCAGGTCTGCTAATTGCATCACTGATCCCAACCCCGAGAAGGAAGGTTTGGGCGAAACCAATTTTGCTTGCTCAAATTGGCCGTTACCAAGATTATGTTTGTAATACCAGCCATTAGCTTGTTCAGTCAATATGCCGTTCAATCCCTCATTGTACAGATCAGTAAACTGGTATTGCGGCTCATCCAGCCCGGAAGGCGCATGAACGATATCTTCTGCAGCAATCGTCTTTATTTCTTTATTCCAACTTGGCGATTGATACGTAAACTCCATAGAAGGGAATTGCTTTTCTGAATAGCTTCCATCCCCTTTTTTAATGTATCCATGCGAAGTGATCTTCTTAAGAAAAGTAAAACCTTCTTCACCATTCGTATCATATTCAAAATTGGCAGACCTTACCAGGCCATCATATTCATTCGCACCATTGAAATGATGAAAAAGCAAAACCCTCTGGCACAGCCTCGTTGTCCTGATCTCAAAGCCTGCTTTGTACACAGAAAATGCATCGGGGCGAAAGCTCCAATCATTGATCTTATCATAAGGAGATACAAGATTATATTCTCCATAATCAAAAACAGTTGAAAATAAATAATCCGCTTCCGCGGGAAAAGCATCTCCAAACTTTTTATAAGCCGTTTTATTTCCGTAGCAAACTTTTTCTAAATAAGTATTGGTATAAAGGATCTGCCCATTGTGATGCCTGTTCCGGTTGTGCAAAAGGCTTTGATCAAACCCGGCATTATCCTCTTTTTTATAAATGTACTGTGCACAGTTTCCCTTGTCATCAAAAACAAATTCGGGCAGCCAGGTAAATATCCTTATGTCATGTTGAGGATCCGCAATTCTTGAAGCAGGCGTCCATCCATATAAAGTGGTAACATTATCCCTGGTAATAACCCTCCATTTTATTTCGCCGATTGATTTGGATGTCCATCGTTCGATACGCGCGAACAGCCCTTCAATGCGAGGCTTATAAAACCGGATGGTGAATAATGCATCTGCTGAATCTTTTTCATAGATCACATAATTGCCATCAACAAGAGTAAATGCACCATCTGTTTCTTTTTTAAATTCAGGTACCAGGTCTTCTGCTCCGGAAATAAGAAACGTGTCAGAGTCAATAGCATCAAGGTATTGAGGCAAGCCATCATCTGTTTTCCTGGTAATAGATGGAAGACCAAGCGCCCAGCCTAAACCAAAAATACCATTACCGCTTCCCGAGTTATACGACAAGCTCAATGACGGAGTAACTCCTCTGGCCTGTGCAAAAGGCAACGGAACAGATAATCCTGCAGTGCCGTTGACCGCGTTAACTGAAAATTTTTCATCAATACCTTTAATGGCTCCTCCTCCCTTTGGAAGCGCGATAGAAGGAATATCAATTGCATTTGAAGGAGTTTTGGTAGAGCGGCTATTTGAAGAAATAAAGGAATTGATATTTCCCGAATCTTCCCGGGAGTATAAATTTTCCTGCTTTTTAGCATTATTGTTTGGGGGCAAGGTCATTTTCAACGATATTTTTAAACCAATGAAAAAGTTGTAACTGAAAAAGACGACGATAAAACTAACTGAAATCTAACTCTTAAAAAGGCATCAATTAGTAAGTGGCGGATATAGTTAGTAAGTGGAGAGATTAACCATTGTCTGAACTATGATCTTTTTTGATTTTTTTGGTAGATATGATTAGAGATTGCATAATCAAAAAAAAATCACATGAATCACAAAAATCACAGTTCAGATAAAAGGTTTAAATTTTTTATTAACTAGCCTTTTAAGTTTCAAACTATTTTCAAGTCTGTCCATAAAGCAAACTTCTCATTTGTGCCAACCGGCTTTTTTAATAAATGAAGAAGCCCTGCCAATCCATAAGATTTGGTTGTCAGTAAATTCCGGTTTGGTTGCCTGCCTGATACCGGCTAAAAACAAGCAAAGCCCAACTGCTGAAAAGATAAACCACTTACAGAAAAGCTCAAAGATGAGCGCAGTGTCAGATATAAGATATTCAACAATAAAACCAATTGCCGGAATGATAAAAGTCAATGCAGTTACAATGACGATGTAAGTTTTATTAGTGTCTTGTGTGGGTTCTGTCATTTTTAAAATATTTGTCGTGATAGATTTTTACCACTATTATTATTCTGCCGGGGAACCGTCGCAGGGAGTGTATTATGGGCTTTGTATTTAATGCTTAAAGATACGGTTGCTGAAATGTATGCCTGCAAAATTTAAGCCGCTGCGAAATGATCATTTACCTTATTTTTCAATAATCGGTTTTAATTCGTTCGGCACTTCCCAACCCAGCGACTGTGCTTTCAATAGATATTCTTTTGCCTTTTCATTATTGTTATTCAAGCCATACGCCACACCGAGTTCAGCATAGATCTGGGCGCGGATTTTCGGGTTTAGGTGCTGGTACTGTACCATCTCAGAAAAAGCAAGATACTTTGAAGACGTGTCCTTTTTTTCGGCCTGCCCAACCAGTTTATTTAAAAAAGAAATAGCCGAATCTGTTTTTCTCTGTTGCATTAAAAATTTGGCATAATCCAGTTTTATCTGTACTACCTGGTTTGGATTTAATAATTTAAACCTCATTTTTTTCTTCCTCAGCTCCTGGATATCTATATAACGAATAACCCTTTCGAAAGTGCTGCTTAATTTTTCTGTGTTTTGCTGGTGTGAATACACATCAAGCAAGCTTTGATATACCATCAGGTTCAGGCTATCCAGGCTTAGCAATTTTTCAAAAGTGGCGGCAGCCGAATCCAACTGGTTGTCTTTTTGCTGCAATATTCCTTTCATATACCAAAGATTGAAAGCGTGCGGCTCTACCGCATGATATTGATCCCAAAAATACCAGGCAGAATCCATCTGGTTTTGAAAAATAGAAACATATATCAATTGACTGTAAATATTTCCATTGGTCGAATCTATCTGGAAAGCCTCCCGCAGTTTGGCTTTTGCCGCATCATATTGCTTTGACTGCACAAGCGGAACACTTTGCCTTGCCATTTTTTGCGACTTTACTTTTTGTATTTTTTGTTCATATTTCGCCGCTTCTCTTTTAAATTGTTCAGGGTTATTTACAAAAGAAAATTTACCGTAATATAATTCTGGTTCTGTCTGTTTCGGGATGGATCCTTCATCAATAAAAGACTTAAATTCATTGTCCGGCTTAAACTGCACAACACCCCATGTATCATTAATTGTTTTAAAAACTTTCTTTTCCTGCCCGACCGGGTAATAATAAAGCAAAGCAATACGGCCAAGGTCATATTTTACAAGGTATAGCCCGATACATCTGTAGTTGATAGTATCACTTTGATATTTGAATTTGCTGTAACTTCTTAACAAAAATGCAGTGTCGGCATTGAGTGTTTTATATATTTTTGAAGGAATTATTTCCAACGAACTGTCAAACCCACTGAGCCAGTCATTTTTATAATTGATAAGATTACGGTTAGCCTGAAGCCTTGATGATTCAATAGCTTCATCCACATTTTGGGCGCTGTCATTGACCTGGTATTTGAAGAAACTGCTTACTGAATACCCACCTCTATTTATACCAATGAAAACTCCTTCCTTTTTATAGCGCATAAATGCCTGGAATGTTTTATTTATGGCAGAGTCAATATCTTCTTTGGGGTTGTAAATATTTACCCATTTATTATTACTACTGTCATATTTAGAACGCCGTGGGTGTACAATTTTTTTAAATCCCCCGGGCATAAATACCAACGCATTGATATTGCGCACGCTATCATCAGGATGCGTAATGTCCACTTTGATTTTCGTGTTTGTAATAATACGTTGTTGCGCCTTTGCAGCAGACAACATAACGCATAAGACAAGAAACAGTTGGCTCTTTAAAATATTTTTCATTATAGAATCTTTATTAAGTAAGAACTTGTTTAAAATTCAGCCAGTGGCGGCGTTCCTTTTAATTGACAATTCGTGAACGAACCGTTGCTGTCCTTAGTTTGCAACTCAGGACATTCATTTAAATCAGAAATTCTATTTTTAATAATCCACATTGTTTTCCGCAATAAAAATTTCAATCATCTACTCCTCTACTTTCGCAGGGATGTTCAATAATAATTTCATCATGATATTTTTTATTAAAAATAAGATAAATGTCCTGAGTTGCAAACTCAGGACAGCAGCCATTTTTTTATTTTGAGCATTCCAAAGATAGCAATGGATAAAAAATATGCTTGTAAAATGATTTTATCTTTGGGAGGTATGACGGAAGCTGAAAAGCATAAATTTAACCGCACTTCAAAAGCAATTGAAGGCTGCCGGAAAGCAACTGGAAGAAGCCAGGACGCGCAATCAACCTGCAAGCACCAATTTCCAAACCCAGTCAACAAGTGTATGAGTGAGAATGGCAGCCAATATATTATTTCCACTTTTTTTATAAGCCCAGGCATAACCCAATCCTGCGAGTGTGGCTAAGATGACATAGGTGATCTGCGTATGCAAATCATTAACATTGTTCCAGTGCATTAATCCAAAAGCGAGAGAAGACACCACCATGGGACCCCATTTTCTTGATGAAACTTTTTCAAGGCCTCTGAAAAGTAATCCTCTAAAAAACAGTTCTTCCGGCAAAGCAATCGTCAGGAAAATCCCAATAAAATGAGCTGCCGATTTAGCCGCGTTAAATTTTTCAGGAATTGCAAAAGTCAGGAACCCGGTAGCAAGCCCGAGAGGAACCACTACCACCATTATCATAAGCAGCGCTAAAAGCGCGATGTATAAGTCTTTGAATTTTGGAACGAGATTAAATCCAATTTCAGCACTACGATAACCCTGCCAGCCAATAACAGCAATTACAGAAATAGCTATTGACCACCAGGTATAACCGAGCAGAGGATGCATTCCCATTGACCAACGAAGGTCGAAAGGGATCCAGAGAAGCATCCACAAGACAATGTCGTTCCAGCTCAATTTAAAAGATTCACTATTGAGCTTTTTTAGCGAACCAAACACGGCAAAAACAATAAATGCTAAAATGGTGGTTGTGTAGGGGTTAAAAGTATTGGTCAATAAGCCGGGCAAAGCAAATAAAACAGTGATCGCACCTGCGGCATAAACCATCGAATTTGTATCCTTTTGGAGCCAGGCTTTAAACTGTTGAAAAGCTTTCGGCGAGCCTAACGCAAGCAACAACCCTAAAAGCGGCGAAGTGCTTATAACTATTGCTATAACCGACATTACAGTATTTTTTGGATCGGAAGAAACTACTGTAAAGATCAATGCAGCGCCCAATAAAGTCCAAATAAGCCAAAGAATTAGTAATCGTTTTCTCATTGTATTTATGCTTTAATATTTAGTTTTATTCTTAATTCAATTCAACTATTACCAGGCTACGGCCATAGCATAGCGGAAGTAAAAGTACCGGCAGTTAACAAAATGAAAAATGAAAATGATTTCATCTGAAGTTTAAAGATAGATTAAACCAGTAATTTAAAATTATACTTTTGAAGAGGCTTTAAAAACAGAAAAATTTACAGCATGAAAAATCAAAACCCGGTTGTCTTATTTCAGCAATTTTTAAAAGGCATTTTTAGCAAAAAAATACCAGCAACATCTTTAGGCAATATTATAAAAGCCCCATCGCCGGCCTCTTCTCCAACTATTTCTGAAGAAGTTATAAATAAATTGTTAGCCTTAACAAATAGTGCAGGGCCATCCCTAATGAAAAGCCAAATACCCTTGAAATTACTGTTGAATCACACTGACGATAACGTCAATAAAAATGTCCCGCTATATCTTTCTTCATTATACAAAAAGGACATTTACCGTATTGACCTTTCACAGTTAACCGGTAAATATACCGGGGAGACAGAAAAGGATTTAGAAAAAATATTCAAAGCGGCTGAAGAAAAGAACTGGATATTATTGTTTGATGAAGCTGATGCCTTATTCAGCAAACGCACCGAGGTAAAAGATGCACATGATAAATATGCCAACCAGGAAGTGAGTTATCTGCTGCGACGTTCTGAAAGTTATCGTGGTACTTTGCTGATAAAATGTTTGTCTCCCGAATGTTTACGAATAACCAGCCGGTATCATTTTAAAACCCTTGGCTAAGTAGGGACAGGTCGCGACCTGTCCCTACCGTCGCGATCTGCCCCTACTGTCGCGATCTGCCCTACCGTCTAAAAAACTTATCCTGATACCAGGAATTTGGATTGTTGATTATATAATTTGATATCCTTTCATACGATTCTTCATCGCGAATAATATGGTCATGAAATGAACGTTGCCACGCAAATTCAGCATAACCCAATAAATGAATTTGTTTTGAAACCGTCGTTTTATAGGCGCCAATCAAATCAGACAGTGATTTTATTTTCGGCGGTAGGGACAGGTCACGACCTGTCCCTACAGATGCGTTCCTGTTTATTTCAATAATGCCGTGTATATGATTTGGCATTACAATAAATTCATGCAGAACAACGTATGGATATTGCGTGGCCAACCAGTACCATTGCTGGTCTGCAATTTTACCATATTCATTTAAAATCATGCAGGGTTCCTGTAGGGACAGGTCGCGACCTGTCCTATTATCGTTGTCAGACGGGCCACTGCCTGCGTTTTGATCACCGTTACCGGACAGGTCACGACCTGTATTACCGGACAGGTCACGACCTATATTACCGGACAGGTCACGACCTATATTACCGGACAGGTCACGACCTGTCCCTACATGACCAAAACAACAAATCATGTCGTGAACACACGACGTTACGAAATACAAATTATCCTGTGAATAATCGTACCCTTTTAACCTATTTGCTTTTCGTTGTTTCATTTTTCTGTAGGGACAGGTCGTGATCTGTCCCTATTATTTCGTTTATAATGGATCACGACCTGCCATCATTGGGCAGGTCACGACCTGTATCATCATTGGGACAGGTCACGACCTGTCCCTACTGCCTTTCGGTTGGCCTTACATCTTTATCGGCTACCTTTTCATAGACCATTATTTTTACAAACCACTCGGGCATTGTGTAGGTGAACGCTACTTCTACTTTAAAAAGCTGCAGGTCATGGTTGGTTCCATTCAATTCCAAAATACTTGAAGCAAAAGCCCTGTTCTCATCAGGTACATCATAATATCCTGAAAGCTTGTACGAAGTTTTATCATAAAAAGTAAGTGTAGCGCCATTGATCTGCCGGTAATATTCTTTATATTTTGCAACAGCAGCTTCGTATTCTTCTGATTTAAAGAGGGTGCTTTGCCAGCTATAAGAATCAGGATTTACGTATTTGGTAATAGAAGTTGACAAGGCTCCTACCGGCGCTACCTTACTGGTAAATTCAATAGCACTGCCGGTTATGCTCAATGTATCTCCTTTTATATTATTGAAGTTTTGATAAAAATCCCGTGCAACCTGCTCTATAACAGACCTCACAGAAGGGATGGATTTGGTAAGTTTAACTTTAGGTTGTGCAAATAATGCAAATGGCGAAGCCATAAGCAGTAAAAGTAAAAATCGTCTCATTAGGATGTTGTTTAAATTGATTGGATTAAAATAATGTGCGATGATAATGTATAATCATTTAATCTCATAATTAAAGTAATTCACACCATGTGAATATGTTGCCGTATTTATGCTAACTAACCGGTCTTTTAATCTCAAAAAGATTGAAATATTTCAAACGACAAAAGCTACTATCACTACAAAAAGAAAATGCATTTCCAGGATAGAGAATATTAGTAACAGGGCGACAATAATACAAAAAGCGTATTAGAAAAATGGGGATAGTCAGTACAGGAAAAATTTTGGGATTGGGTAGGTTTCGTTTAATATTGTATTAGCAGCAATCAATGTATGATAATTACAGACCCATTATTAAAACCAAGCGACCGATACTGCATGATTTTGTCTGAACAACTTGCTAAGGAAGGTTTCACATTGAAGAATAAGAAATTCAAAAGACTTTTTGAACATGGTAAGCAAGTGATTGATCTTTCATTTATATCAACATTGGGGGTTATTCATGGTGTCGAGTTTTATTACCATATAATCTTCGACAATGCCGAAAAAATATTTAAAAAGTTATTCGGCAAGCATTGGACAAATTGGACAGTGCACGACCAAGTAGGAAATATGTTCAAATATTTATATGATGAGAACACAAACACTTATACCGACAAGACTTTGAACGAAGCTGCAATTCCCTTTTTCAGAGATATTTATCCTAAGGTTGTCTCATTGACTTCAAGGTTTAAAACTTATGAGCAGCTTAATTTAGAATATAACCAATTGCCTTCCCAATCCATTAACATAGTTCCATCGAATCGCTTTGAAAGAAGAATATTAATGGGACTGTTATTGACGAGACAATTTGAGCCACATAAATATGAAGAAAGGAAAAAGGAGTACTTACAAAGTTTTGAGCTGTTCGACCCATTTCAACGAGAACAGCAACGACAAGACATTTATGACGGAGTTAAAATACTTGACTCGATTGATTTGAATGCTGCTATCAAGCGTATTGCTGCAAGTGAGGCTGGACATTAAAACATCAACTATCTGCTATCATCAGCAGTTGTTCGGACTCGACGAATAAAGCCAAGCAAAAGTTCTTAACTTCACCAGCAAAACAAAGCCAAGCTGCAGTAGCGGGTTGACAGTTATAAATATCCCACCTGCAGCAATACTTGAACGTTGTACGTCACCAAACTTATGATGTTTAAAATTCAAACTTTCCTTTTATTAATGACTCTTGCTTTTAAATCTTATTCGCAAGACAAGGTTTCTATCTATAAATCTCAAGCTGACAGCGTAATCCTTTCCTTTTTTGAAAAATCTGTCATTTCTAATTTGAAATGTACAGATGTAGCAATCTATGGACTTGACAGCAATATTATATATTTTTCGGATTACCAACCTGTAAGAAATAAAAAAGAAAAAATTTCGTCTATCGTATTTTTCTATTCTATTTTTTCAAAGACACTCGATTATAAATTTAATTTTCAAATAACAGTTGGCAGAAATAAAAAGATTCAAAATTCCACTTTATTTGATGATATTCCGAACTGTATTGCAAAAGGTATCAAGTGCTATTTTATATCGAAGGACAGTGCTATTAAAATAGCGATTCGAGATTCTATTCTTTATCCTAAAAATTTAAGTGTTGAATTTTACAAGCGTTTTAATGAAGACAATTATTTTTGGATTATAAGGGGAAGTCCAGACTCGAATAAAACGCATAAACGAACCGCGGCCAAAAGAGGTTCAACTAAAAACGAAAAAATAATTAGTGCTGAAACAGGTAAAATAATCCCACATAGTAAATTCTATAATCATTGACAAATTTGGCGACCTACAACATACGGAGCTTAAACGAAGTGAAGCGATAGCGAAACTTTGATCTAAGCCTCTTTAGCCAATGTCGGTGTTCAGACGTCACAAATTCCCAACTCGTTCCAATGATGGTCAGGACCAGACGGCGGTTAACGGCAAAAAATTCAACAGCGGTTGCTTATTTTTCCACCCGCCACACCACATCCGTAAAATATTTATTACCATCAAAAAAATGAGCTACAGGAGTGAATCCTGATTCCAAAGCAGTTTTGTTGATCTCTTCAATAGAATACTTCTGCGATATCTCCATAAAGATGGTTTCATCTTTTTCAAAGTAGATCAAGTGGTTCTTACCAATACAAACATCCTGCTTCGCTAATGACACTAAATAACTTTTACACGCGCCATTGTCCGGGTCATAAGAAGCATAATGATCAAACTGTTCAATGTCGAAATCCGCGTTTAATTCCCTGTTGATGCGGGTTAACAGGTTCAGGTTAAACTCACGGGTGAAGCCTTGCGCATCATCATAAGCGTTACGTATTTTCCGGGGATGTTTTTTAAGGTCAAAGCCTATCAATACCAAATCGCCTGCAGAAAGTTCGTTGTGCAACCTGTTGCAAAATTGGGGCATCTCATTAAACTTAAAATTACCAATGTTGGCTCCTAAAAATAAAACCAGCTTCCTGTTGTTAGAAATTTCATTCGCCTTAGACAACATGCTGAAATATTCTCCATTAAGGCCATGAATATTGAGCCCTGGCAGCATAGGTGGCAATGCCCTGTTAAGCAATTCAATGATATGATTAGAAATATCTATCGGGAAATAAGCGCCTATCGCTTTTCTTTTCAATAATTCTTTTAACAGGTGCGATGATTTCGTAGCATCGCCTGCGCCAAATTCTATTACATCCAATTGCCGTTGTCCGTCCACGATGGCATCTGCTATTTCAGCAATCTGCGTAGTAAATATCTCCATCTCGCAGTTGGTAAGATAGTACTCACCGCTTGCCATTATTTTTTGAAACAACTCATCTCCTTTTTTATCATAAAAATATTTTGATTGTAAATATTTAGGAGAAGATTGTAATCCTTTCAGCACATCTTTTAAAAAATTATCCATGTTTTTTTATTGGGCTAATCGTATGCCCGTATATTGCCAACGTAAATCGGGTTGAAAAAAATTGCGATAAGTGATCCGGCTATGGCCGGGAGGAGTTACTTCTGATGCGCCTCTCAGCACCATTTGATTCACCATAAATTTACCATTATATTCACCAATCGCTCCGGGCGCTTTTGAAAATCCCGGGTAAGGGAGATAAGCGCTATTGGTCCATTCCCAGCGTCTCCCCCAATCGAATTGTTTTGCCGCAACTTCCCACTCAAACTCTGCAGGAAGCCTCATTCCTTTGTAAGAGGCATAAGCAGCGGCTTCATAAAAACTTATATGGCATACAGGCTCGTTCATATCTACCGGTATTAGACCTTCTAATGTATAGTTGTACCATTTGCCATCCATAAAATGCCAGTATAAAGGTGATTCGATTTGCTTTGTTTTTACCCAGTTCCATCCATCAGAGTGCCAGTAATTAAAATCTTTGTAGCCACCGGCATCAATGAATTCGAGAAACTCGCCGTTGGTTACGAGGTTAGTTGCTATTTTAAAATCAACCAGGTAAACAGGATGCCTTTTCAATTCGTTATCAAAACAAAATCCATCTCCTTCAAAACCGATGTTATAAATGCCTTCGTCAATTTTAATGAAAGTATTTTCCTGCCGGGATTGCTTATTATCCTTTTGAAGCGCCGGCTTTCTGTAAGCCGGAAACAATGGATTGTTTCCTAAAATATATTTGATGTCGGTCATTAAAAGCTCCTGGTGTTGCTGCTCATGATTGAAACCAATGATCAAAAGTTCTTTTGCATCCTTCGGGATCTCTTTTTGCAAAAAGCCGGCCATGGCATCATCCACATGTTTTCTATATGCATAAATATCCTGAACAGTAGGCCTGCTCAGGTTTCCACGATCTGTACGTATAACCCTTGCACCCGCTGCTTCATAATAACTATTGAAGACATAATTATATTGAGGATCAAACTCTACATAATCTTTCACAAATGGTTTCAAAACAAAAGTTTCAAAGAACCACGTAACATGGCCAATATGCCATTTGGGTGGGCTTACATCTACAACAGGCTGCACTACATAATCTTCTGTTTGTAGTGGCTTGCAAATGTCTTCTGAATACTGACGGATCTCTTTATACTTTTTTAATAAATCCATTTTACTTTTTGTTTAAATAATTTTTTAGATATGAAATACTGCGAATAGGTAACCTTTCAGATTGATCTCAGTTTTAGTATCTATCCGCAGGTTGGTATTTCCTTTGATTAACACAGCATACATTGAAGCAGGTACATCGCTCACCAATATTTTTTGTTGATACGCACTACACCTCCATTTCTGTTTAAGGCTTTTTACACAAACTTTGTTCCATCAAAAGATCCTGTTACTCTATAATCTTTTGGCACATTATAAGAGGCGCCTCATCTTTATTTCATAAACAGATAATCTGCTTTGCTTCAATGAAAGCCTATTCCACCATAATCATTTTCAATTTCTCTTTGAAAATCATTAATTATCTTTGATAGACGATTTTAGTTATTAGTAATACCATAAATAATTCCTCAAATGAAAAAAAATAACGTGGTATCTCTTTTGCTTGCCACAGCAATAATTTTCAGCATTTTATCTTTTACAAAAATTACCCCATCTGATAATATATATCAACAATACCCGCCTGTTGCAGATAACACAGGGTTGACACTTCCTCCTGGCTTCAGCGCTTCTATAGTTGCCGAAAACTTAGGCCAGGCAAGGCATATAGCTATTACCAAAGAAGGCGATATGTATGTAAAGCTTGGCCGGCCCAAAGATGGAAAAGGAATTCTTTTTTTGCAGGATAAAAATAAAGACGGTAAGATGGAGGTGCAAAATGGCTTTGGCGATTATGGCGGCACCGCCATGCGGATCAATAACGGCTATTTGTATGCTTCTTCCAACACAGATGTGTATAGGTATAAATTAAACAGCGCTGATAAAGTAATTGACCCTTCCAATCCCGAAAATATCATTACAGGGTTAATTGACCGCAGACAGCATAATTCCAAATCGGTAACATTTGATAATTCAGGAAATATCTATGTAAACATTGGCGCATACAGCAATTCGTGCCAGGAAAAAGACCGTACCCCTGGCTCAATGGGAATAAAGGGCTGTCCTATCCTGGATTCTGCCGGCGGCATCTGGCAATTTAAAAAAGATAAAACAGGCCAGACTTATGGCGATGGCGAGCATTATGCTACCGGCCTTCGCAATGTGGTAGGTTTAGACTGGAATCAAAAAGATAATGCGCTCTTCGTAACGCAACATGGCCGCGATCAGTTGCACGATTTGTTTCCTCAATTTTATGATGAAAAACAATCTGCCCTCCTTCCTGCTGAATGTATGTACGAAATTCACAAAGGCGACAATGCAGGCTGGCCTTATATTTATTATGATGAGCTTCAAAAGAAGCAGATACTAATGCCTGAATATGGAGGCAATGGAAAGAAGACTGCTGATAAAAAATATTTGGATCCTGTAATGGCTTTCCCCGGCCACCTGGCGCCAAATGATCTGTTATTTTACACAGGCAATCAATTTCCTGAAAAATATAAGAATGGCGCTTTCATTGCTTTTCATGGCTCGTGGAACAGAAGCCCTGAAAAACAAGCCGGTTATTTTGTAGCATTTGTTCCTTTTAAAAATGGAAAACCCACAGGGAAGTGGGAGATTTTTGCAGATGGTTTTGCGGGAACAAAAGATATCGCTTCTCCAAGAGATGCAAAACACAGGCCATGTGGATTAGCACAGGGGCCTGACGGCTCGCTCTACATTTCAGATGATGTGAAAGGCAATATTTACAGGATCATGTATAAAAAATAGAAAGACATTGAACAAGATAACCGGTTTTTTTTGCACATTTTTTATAGCGGCTGTATTAACAGGAATGAACAATGATCATTTAAATAAGCCTGATCAAACCCAGCCCGATATTCAAAAGTCCATAATAGAAGGGAAAAAAGTTTTTAGCAAATATTGTATCTCCTGCCACCAGTCCGATGGCGGAGGTGTTCCCAATTTGAATCCACCGCTGATCAATACTCCTTACGTTCTTGGCGACAAAGAAAAATTAATTAAAATAGTGCTCAACGGGCTTAACGAAAATATAGAAATAGAAGACCAGGTCTTCAGCAACCCAATGCCGGCCTTAAATATTTTAAAAGACCAGGAAATTGCAGATGTATTGACGTATGTGAGAAATAGTTTTGGCAATAAAGCTTCTGCTGTTACGCCAGCGGAGGTAAAGAGCGTGCGGAGTAAAACGAAATAAGCAACCGGTACCGAAGGCCAGACTGCGTGCCAGTACTTAAGTGGCAATTCTAATGCCTCTTTTTACTTCGTCGTATCCTTTACCTGTTTCTTCTTCAAAACATTATTCAGCAATCCTTTTACCGATTCTTTAGCTTTTTCTGTAGCATTTTTAGGAGCAGTAGTACTGTCAGCGGCGTTATCTTTTTTGCCAAATAGTTGCTTGCTCAATTCTTCTTTAGCAGCATCACCCAATTGTTTTTTAATGGAGTTCAATGTGTCTTTGGCGGCAGATCCGGCGCTGTCTATTTTTGCCTGCGCAAATTCTTTCACCTGCTCTTTCATTTGCGCAGCAAGGGTTTCACCGCTTTGTTTCAGATCTACTTTTATGGAAGGGCTTTTGATCGTACCGCCCATGCCTAATTTCAGGTTCACTGTTTCTCCTATATTAAGCGGGATACTTTTGGCAGTTACTGCCGATGCGAGGTTATTCACCAACTGGTTTCCCTGTGTGCCCATCAACGACCTGGGCAGTTTGAGGTTGATAGTATAATCAAGGCTCTGATCAAAACCCTGCAGGCCCCCGATCTCCATTTCTATGTCTTTTATTTTTACCGTAAAGGGTTTCACCAATAGTTTACCATTGGAAAACTCAAAATACGTTTTCACATCTTTCATGGAAATTTGTTGTAGTTGCGCTACATTCAAAGTAGAAGCAATTTTATCCAGCGGGGCAAACTTGCTCAGGAAACCTTCTATTAAAAGCACGTTACCATTTCCTGAAAGAGTGCTCATATCTATGTTCATACCCTCACCCAGCTTACCATTGGCGGATAATGCCGAGGTCAATTTACCTGCTAAAAATTTACCGATGGGCATTAGCTTTTGCACCGTATTGAAGGCATAAAATGTTTTCTGAATATCCACTTTATCTACATTATAGCTCATTACTATAGCAGGCTTCTGTTTATTTTCTTTGGTACTGTATGAGCCATTGATGGTGATGTCCCCATCCAGCGCATTACCATGCACGTTAGCCAGTTTTACAGCCTGGTCTTCTATCTTAAGAGAGCCTGTTAAATTACTGATGTCAATTTTATCATAATGCAGTTGATCTACTTTAGTATTCAATACTACATCCAAATTTGCAGGCACTACAAATGGCGCCGAAGCAGGCGTTGCAGCAATAGTATCTGCTTCCACACCCATCCAGTCATTAAGGTTTATTTTATCTGCATTCAATGTAAGGTTGGCACTCAGCGGTTTTCCACTGAATAGATAATTCAGCAGGTTATTGATCTGGCCACTGCCATTAAAGTGGCTCTTTAAATATTCACCATTTAGATCGGCTACTTCAATTTTAGCAGGTGTAAACCTTGTATTAAGCGTATTTATTTTTATTCCTGTAGGATAATCAGCCGAAGTATAATTAAAGCGATTTAAGCCAATGGTACCTGCCGCATAAAAATTTTGATATTGTTGTTTTTCCAGATCATTTACATTGCCCTTGATGCTTACATCGGCATTCAACAAACCTGCAATACTGGTTCCTTTATCTAACTTGGCAAAACTACTTACCTGCGACAAATCGAGTTTGCCTTTGGCCGCAGCATCTACAAACATAACGCTGACGGGCTTTTTAACGAGCAAGCGAAAATCAAACGGCTCATTGTCTATTTGTAAATGGCCATTGGTAATATCTACTACCGTGTTGTCCGTTTGCCCATCGGGATTGTCTATTACTGCTTTTAAATTAATCTTTTCTATAGCCTTTGGCAGGTCTGCATATTTAAAGAAGCCATCTTTTATCGCCATGGCAATATGATAGCCCGGCATGGAAGAATCGCTGTAAACGCCTTTTACCATTCCTTCAAAATTAATGCTACCCTTTGCATTCACTTTATTAAAATCGTTTTTATACACCGCCGGTATCAGGGACAAGATATTTTTAAAATCGGTATCCGGCGATTTAAAATCGAAGTCCATACCATAACCATTGGCAAGGCTTTTAACAGAACCTTTACCATTTATTTTCAGTGCATTTAATACGATGGCAAGATTATCAAAACTATACGTACTGTTGGTATTGTCCACTTTTATATCGGTATCAATATCAGTATTTACTTTATACAAGAAAGGAATAGCCCCATAGATATAAGTTACCTCGCCGGCATGAGTAGTAGTAGCCAATGTAAATAGATCAGCATTGAAGTCGCCACTGCCGGAATGATCAAGGTTTACTATTTCTGCGCTCATATCGCTTTGCCGGTCATCGTAAAAGATATACCCGTTTTTGATGGCGTATTTTTTTAGCTGCAGATGAAAAGGCTGGCTCTCTGATGCACTGCCTGCGGGATTTTCATTCTCTTTCACAATATCCCAGTTAGCCAGCCCTTCTTTATTTACCAGCGCATGAATGCGGGGCGCATCCAACGTCACACTGTAAATATTCATGTTATCTCCTCTGATAAAACTCATAATATCCACAGCAACATCCAGCCTCTCTGCCGACAATAAAGTATCTGCTGCAAAATAACCGGCGCCCGTAACCTGCAGATAATCTAACCCTATACTTACTTTTGGAAAATGACGAAAGAAAGAAATATCTACTTCTTTGAAATCCACTTTGGCGTTGATATTTTTATTGATCCCTGCTTTTACAAGCGAAACAATTTTGCCCCTGAAAATAAAGCCGGAAGCAAATAGCAAAGCAATAAGGCATACCACCGCAATGAGGGTTATCTTAAGGATTTTTTTTAGTTTTTTCATCTGAGAATATTTTTGTTTAAATGGGCGGATGAAGCTCGCATGATGCTACTCATTGCCTCCATCATGTTCAGTTCATAAGTCCTTTAATTAACATGAATGCAAACTTATAGTACTTTCTTTTAAGCTAAAAACTAAACGGGATATTTTATACCCGCCACCGGATGGAAATGAAATTAGGAATAGTTTATTAATTGATCTTAAAGTTTAGCAGGGAATTTGCATATTTATATTTTTATCTATCCACTTAAAAAAACAAAAACAAAAGAATGATCTTTATGAAGACGATTGTATTTCTCTCTGCTTTACTCTTTTGTGCCTATGGGCACGCACAGTTAAAGACCTCTGTCCAATGTCCCGACATCAATATTGATATACTCAGTGGAACGGTCAATAAAAAAATATTGCCTAACTCTACGGTAGGCCAAATCAAATTTATTATTCCCTGCTTTACTTCTTTTGCAGAAGACAGTACCACAGCGGGATGCGGCGGCAATGTGATGTATAAAGACAAAGATGTTTATTTCTATACCAGTCGTGATTATATAGAAATAGGCCCTGCCTTTAAAGGAACACTCAGTATTCCGCTTATGGGCGCAGCACGGGCTGACCTGTTCAAATGGTTGGGTGCACCTCAAATAAAAGATATAAGCTGGGATGCGTTTCAAACCAGATACGGAGTATTGATTCTATATTATGATAAGGCAGAGAAAGTAAATAAAATACAGTTGAGTACCCAAACAGCAAATACTATTCAACTATGCGAGTGACATGGTAACTTTCACCAGGCTAATGACACTGTAAAAAATCTTCATAATAATATAAGGTACTTTTATAACGAAATAAATATCTTGCCGAAAATAGATACCTTCATTTAATTATGAACTTTCTTCTATCCCTTCCTTTGTTCGAAAAGAAGGATTCTATGGCCATTGAAGAAGATGAACTCCTCCGGCTTGTCGCTCTTGGAGATAATAATGCTTTCAGCTCACTATTTAGCCGCTATCAGAATAAAGTATATTCCCATGCACTCACTTTTGTAAAGTCGCCACAAGATGCTGAAGAGATGGTAACCGACATCTTTATGAAGGTTTGGGCCAATAGGCATGAATTACCCCGCATAAAAAATTTTAAGAATTATCTGTTTATTCTCAGCCGCAATCATCTTGTAAGCGCTATTCGCAAAAAGGCAGCAGCAATAGATGAAATAAATACGGATGAATGGTGGGAAGACATTCTTCAACCCGATAAGCAATACGATTTAAAAGAAAAACATCTCATCATCATGCAGGGAATAGAACAACTATCGCCACAACAGAATAAAATTTTTAAAATGAGCCGCATTGATGGCCTTTCTTACGATGAGATTGCCAGGCAGCTCTCTATCTCAAGCAGAACTGTAAAATTTCATATCATTCTTGCGCTTAATTATTTAAGGGAATATGCCCGGCGCCATCAGCTTTACTTGTTTCTTACATTCATTTTATTTTTCTTCCTGGTTTGAAAAAATATTTATAACACCCTGTCCTCTCTGTCAAATAAATGCGTCTTTATAAACAGCGGCTGCTTTGACTGCTAAAAAAACCATTTATTTTATTTCTATGACGAATGAATCTTTCAGAGAACTGCTTGGCCGCTATATGCTGGGCACACTTACAAAAGAAGAGAAAAGACAATTCTCCCAGGCGCTGGAGCAGCCTGAACTTACGTCGGAACTTGAAAAAGTGCTGGAAGATACTTTTATGAATGACACATTTGAAGGTAATGACAACCCTGCAAGACGCAAGCGTATCTATGAATTGCTGCAACAAAAAATAAAATCCTTTAAACAACCTTACAGGCAGGATCCACCATCAAAAGTATTCTCATTAAAAAAATTAGCAGCCGCTGCGGCAATACTATTTGCCATTGCAGGCGCCGTATATTTTTTAGCATCACAAAAGCCTGATCCGGAAATGGCTGTATCTGTTAAAGAAAATAAGACCACTAAAGAAATGGATGTACTACCGGGACACAAAGGCGCCACACTCAGCTTATCTGATGGAACTACTATTGTATTAGACAGTGTACAAAACGGCACTTTGGCAATGCAGGGAAACATACAGGTAGTAAAAGAAAACGGGCAGATTTTATATAGAGGAAAAAATGGTGAAGTATTGTATAATAACATCAGTACCGACAGAGGCCGGCAATGGTCAGTCGTTTTGCCTGATAGCTCCAGGGTATGGCTGAATGCAGAATCATCTATACGCTATCCGCTCACCTTTACAGGAAAAGAAAGAGTAGTGGACATAACCGGAGAAGCCTATTTTGAAGTAGAGCCTGATAAAAAATTACCTTTTAAAGTAAGGGCTGGAAATAAGGAAATAGTAGTATTAGGAACTCATTTTAATGTCAACTCCTATAAAGATGAGCCATCCATGCGGGCTACTTTGATCGAAGGATTGATAAGCATAAGCAGCGGCAGCGAAAAGAAAATAGTACATCCCGGGCAGGAAGCTTCTATATTAAATAACACTACAGATATAAAGATCACAAGCGTTGATGTACAAAATGCAATAGCATGGAAAAACGGGTATTTTAGTTTTCACAATGCTGATTTAAAAACTGTAATGAGGCAATTGACAAGGTGGTATGATATCAATGTGATTTATGAAAAGCAGGCGCCTAATCTGGAGTTTGAAGGCGCTATAGATCAGTCATTAAAGCTATCAGCAGTACTAAGAATACTGGAAAAAACAGGAGTTCATTTTAGAATTGAAGAAAATAAAAAATTAATCATTTTGCCTTAAAGGAGAGGTAAAAAAAAATTGAAAGTCGAAAAAAACCGAAAGCGCTGGTAACGCTTTCGGCCACAATTGGCTTCCAATAAAACCGTCGCCGAGACGAATTATTTACAAACCAAACATTACAAAAGTATGAAAATTACTAATTGCGTTCCGGACACAATCCGGCTCTCGCATCAAAACCGGATTGCGATGAAACTAATTGCAGTATTCCTGTTAGCAGCTTTATTCCAGACCAGAGCCACCACTGTAGCCCAGATCACTTATAAGGCCACCAATACAAAACTGGAAACAATTTTTACGGCTATTAAAAACCAAACAGGATATTCTTTTTTTTACAACAAGGCCGACCTTTCCAATGCAAAACCTGTTTCCGTTAATTTCAAAAATGTATCTCTGCAGGATGCATTGATTAATTGCCTGAAAAATGAACCTTTGACCTATTTTATCGAAGGAAAAACTATTGTAATATCCGCCAAGCCAATTCCCGATATAACGGATCCGCCGGCGGTTGTTACCGCTCCTTTAATTATTGACATCCGAGGTAAAGTGACGAATGATAAAGGCGAACCGCTTGCCGGTGCAACCATTCTGGTAAAAGGAACTTCGTTAGGAACGAGTACGGATGTAAACGGAGAATTCCAAATTGATGTTCCTGATAACTCATCAAAGATACTGGTGTTCTCTTTCATCGGGATGGAGCAACAGGAAGTGAATGTGGCAGGCAAGACAATAATAAATGTAGCGCTTCATAACAAAGTAATACAACAGCAGGAAGTAGTGCTGGTAGGATACGGAGAAGCAAACAAAGCGAATCTTACCACTGCCCAGACTACGATTACATCCAAACAAATGGATGAAACCATAAACACTACCATTGAGCAAGCCATACAGGGAAGAACTGCCGGTGTATATGTTACCCAAAACTCTGGCCAGCCTGGTGGCGGCATCTCCGTGAACATCCGGGGAGTGAGTACTATAAGCGGATCAACTGAACCCCTTTATGTAATTGATGGAGTACAAATACAAGGAGAATCTGTTGCCGGGGCTCAAAGTTCTTCTAATCCTTTAGCAGGGCTCGACCCTTCTGACGTTGAAGATATCCAGGTACTGCAAGGCCCCTCTGCTACAGCAATCTATGGATCCAGGGCTACCAACGGAGTCTTGCTTATTACAACAAAAAGAGGCAAAGCAGGAGTAACCAAATTAAATTATTCTTTTCAGTATAATATTCAAACCCCTCCCAGGCATTTGGATGTAATGAATTTGCAACAATATGCTCAAATGGTAAAAGACTTCCAGACAATTCTGGGCAGCACCACTCCTGAAAGATTTTTGGACCCCACCTTATTAGGCGCAGGAACCGACTGGCAGAAAGAATTATTCAAAAACGCTCCCATGAGTAAGCACCAGCTAAGCATGAGTGGCGGTAATGAAAAGACTACCTATTATATGTCCGGCGAATACCTCGACCAGGACGGCGTAGCTGCAGGTTCAGGATTTGACCGTTACGGATTCAGGCTTAACCTGGATAATAAGCCAAGGGACTGGATTTCTCTCGGAGCGAATTTAAGTTTTAACCAGACCAAGGAGAACCTTACCACCAGTGATAATGGAATTATTTATAATGCTTTGCGATTAACGCCACAGATACCGGTAAAAAACTTCGATGGTACCTGGGGCGGCGGCGATGTTATCAATGGCGCCAATCAATATGCCCCTGTAAATCCAATTGCAATAGCTAACCTGGTAACCAATAAAAACTTGAGGAGAGAATTTATCGGTGGATTAAATGCAAGTATTAATATTACAAAAGGGCTTGCTTTCAGAACGTCTTTTAATACAAGAATCAACTATAGAAATTCAACGCTCTATACCCCTACTTATGCCATCGGATATGCTATCAATACCCTGGCTACTTTCAGCGATGTATCAGCTCTTAGTGCTTATTGGAACTGGAACCAGCTTTTGGAGTATAATAAAAAAATCAGGAAGCACAGTTTCGATGTAATGGTAACCCACGAAGTCCAGGCTTCAAATTATAAAAATGTCGGAGGCACAAGATCCGGCTATCTTACTAATGATGTTTTTGATTTGAACGCCGGAGACCCTGTTACGGCGAGTAATGTGGGTGGTTCAGGACAATGGGCAATGGAGTCTTTCCTGGGAAGATTAAATTACAATTACGATAACCGGTATATTTTATCGGGAACCCTACGCAGGGATGGGTCTGTAAATTTCGGCCCCGGCAATAAGTGGGGGAATTTCCCATCCCTGTCAGTTGCCTGGCGGCTGTCGCAGGAAAAGTTTTTCAATGTGCCTTTTATCAGTGAATTAAAATTCAGGTATGAAACGGGGCTTACGGGAAACCAGGGCAGTAGTGGAGGAATCTACTCTCCTTTAAATACCTATCCCACACCCTTTGGAGGAACAGGCTTCTTACCCCGCAGCTATAGTAATCCAGGATTAAAATGGGAAGAAACCAAAACCAATAATTATGGTTTGAATATTGGGGTCCTTCACAACAAAATTAAATTAGAAGCCGATTATTATATTAAAAATACGGATAACCTTCTTATGAGTAATCCTTTACCCTGGTATATGGGTACGGTTGGTACAGGGGCTGTCAATCCCCCCATAGTTAATCTTGGAGGCATACAAAATAAAGGCTGGAGCGTAACAATTAATACCGTAAACATCAGCAATAAAAATTTTAAATGGGAATCCAACCTGAATTTATCAAGTTTTAAAACGACGGTAACTTACTTTTATTCTGACAATGCATTTGTGGACCGGGTCTGGACACTAATGACCAACTGGACACAAAGATCTGCAGTAGGCAAGGCGCCCTGGTTATTCAGGGGTTATATTGAAGAAGGCTTGTTTACATCCATTGATGAAATAAATAATAGCGCAGTACCGGTTGATAATACAGGCAAAAGGCTTCCAACCGATTCTGTAAAAGGAGTATGGGTTGGCGATGTAAAATTTAAAGATGTTAGTGGCCCCAATGGAAAGCCTGACGGAATTATTGATACTTACGATCAAACTTATATTGGTAATCCATGGCCCAAAATGTTTGGAGGATTTTCAAATACCTTTTCATATAAAAATTTTGATCTGAACATTTTGATCACCGCCACATTTGGCAATGATGTATATAATTATTTAGCGTTTGTAAATTCAGATCCCAAGAATATTACTTTAAGCAGGAATTTATCATTACATACTGCGCAATTTGCCAGAACTACTTTTGATAAAGAGGGTAATCCTGTACTGGAAAATCCCGAAACAGATGTGCCAAGACTATATTATCAAGGCCCTAATGGTAATAATCTAAGGCTAACTGATAAATGGGTGGAAGATGGCTCTTACGTGCGGCTTAAGAATGTCTCTTTATCTTATAATTTGCCTTCTTCTCTTTTAAGTAAGCAAAGTTTTTTGAAAGGGGTCAAGGCTACAGTTGGAGTTCAGAATGCAATAACTATTACCGGGTATTCGGGTTTTGATCCTGAAGTCGGATCTTATATAGGAAATGGCGTCAGCTCCGGGCAGGCTATTGGCGTTGATTTTGGCCATTACCCGTTAACGCCCATTTATTCATTCAGCCTAAATGTAAACTTTTAAATCAGAAACAATGTTCACAAAAAGTATAAAAAATATAAGCATTTTAATTGGCTTATTCCTTTTAATCTTTACTATCGGGAGTTGTAAAAAAAGCTTTCTTGAAAAGCCGCCAACTGATGCTATAGTAGATGCCAATTTTTATAAAACAGATGACCAGGTATTAGCTGCAACAGCGCCATTATACAACAGAGTATGGCTTGATTATAATGACAAAGCCAGCTACAATCTTGGCGATTTCCGCGCAGGCACCGCCTTCTCTCAATACAATGACCGGGATAATGTACTCTTTAATACCACAGGAGCAACGCTTGACAATAGCAGATCGTGGCGCGCATTCTTTGTGATAGTAGCACAATCTAATTTAGCAATAGAGAATATAAATAAGTATGCAGGCGATGGGGTTTCGCCTAAGATTAAAAAATTCGGAATAGCCGAAGCAAGATTCATGAGAGCAGTGGCGTACAGGTATTTAGTAATGAACTGGGGAGATGTTCCAATAATCACCAATAATCTTACTCTACTCTCTGATACTTCTGTTAGCAGAAATACCATATCAAGTGTTTGGAAATTTATTACTAATGAAATGCGTGAGATTGCGGCAGACTTGCCTGAAACACCAATTCAAAAAGGAAGAATTACCAAATGGTCTGCCGAAGGCATGCTCGCAAGGTTTTACCTCGCAAGAGCTGGAGTGGCAGCCAATGGCGCCGGACAGAGAGATCAGAATTTTCTGGATAGCGCTAAATATTATGCCCAGGACGTGATCACTCACAGCGGCGCTTCCTTGTTAAGCAATTATTACAACCTGTTTCTTTACCCCTATGATAATAATTCTGAATCCTTATTTGAATTGGAACAGATGTATGTTCCCAACTATAATGGCGTTTCAAACACTACACCGGCCCAACTTGCATATAGCCCCGATATTGCCAATGGCGATGGCTGGGGAAGCGACAAAAGCGCTACCTGGTGGATGTTAAAACAGTATGATGGGTTCGATGTGATTGGAGGTGAAGATCCAACATTGAATGGTGATACCCTGTTACAGGGAAGAACGCTTGATCAAAGGCTTAAAGCTACTTTTATGCTACCTGGCGCTTACTATCCCGAAATAACGCAAACTATTCCGGGGGGTAAACAAAAGCTGATATTCCCGAATACCAAATCAGATGTCAGTCAGGTTGCCATTAAAAAATATGTGGTAGGTAAAGCAGAGGACGTAGGCGGCAAGGCGGCTGCCCAAAATTATGATAATGATACTTACATCATGCGGCTGGCCGAAATGTATCTCATTTATGCTGAAGCTGCATTAGGAAATAATGCTTCTACCTCTGATGCCACTGCTTTGCAATATTTCAATGCAGTTCACATGCGCGCAGGCTTGCCTAAGTTTACAGATCCACTCACCTTCGATGTAATTTTCAAAGAAAGGATCGTTGAATTTGCAATGGAATCAATGGCATGGTATGACCTGGTAAGACTGCATTACTACAATAAAGAGAAAGCATATTCCATATTAAACTCGCAGGACAGAGGCTTATTTGCAGCTTATCCTGATCAATTTCCCAATCCAACCTCATGGACATTCAGGAAGACCAAGTGGAGAGTGGTTGAAAGAAAAATTGATGCTAATGATGGTAATTTCATGATCCCTATTCCATCGGCAGAATTAAGCCAGGCTCCCAATCTTCTGAAAGCTCCGGTTGATTATTATAAATAAATGATTTTATAAAAAAATAAATCTCATGAAAATATTAAATAAGAATACAATAATACTTATGATGGTAGCTTTTATTATCAGCGGTATTGTATCATGCAAAAAAGATTCTACTTCCGGCGAACCTGAAATTAAATATATCAGGCTTACTAACCCGGACTTATCTGATTCCTTATTGATTGGCGCTAAACAGGGCAGACTGATAGCCATTGTTGGTGAAAATTTACAGGGTGCAAAGGAGATTTGGTTTAATGACCAACAGGCTTTATTAACGCCTACCTTCATTACAAACACAAGCATCCTTGTAAGTGTACCACTTCCTGTTCCGGTTGAGATCACTAATACCATACGAATAGTGTTTGCTAACGGGCGGACTATTGATTATAATTTTCAAGTGCAAATAAATGCTCCAACCGTGACTTCAATGAATTGTGAATACGTAAATGCAGGAGATGTCGCCAGTATTAGCGGGGATTATTTTTATCCGCCATTAACGGTTACGTTCAGTGGTGGAGCAAAAGGCGAGATAGTGTCTGTTACGGATCAGCTTATCCAGGTAAGGGTACCTGGCGGCGCCGAGCCCGGACAAATTACTGTTGCAACCAACTTCGGATCAACTAAATCAAATTTTTGGTTTAGAGACAACCGAAATATTTATATCAGCAACGACCCGTTTGCAGGCTGGTGGGGCGCCGCTTACATTGTCAGCGATCCGGGTCCTGGAGCCCCGTCAAAGATCAATGGAAATTATGTCCGTTACATAAACCCTGCCGCAACAGGGACAATTGGTGTTCTTGGCGGACCGGCAAGCGCTATGCCGGACAGTAAAAACATTCCTGATGACGCCATTCTGAACCCTGCCGGTTATTATTTGAAGTTTGAGATCAACACCCAAAAGCCTTATAACGCGAAAGTTATAAGGCTGAATGTGGCATTAGCCGATAATTACAATAATGCCTATTTGTGGAAGCCGCCTTTCGACACGCATGGGCAATGGCAAACGGTTGTTATTCCATTCGAAAAAGTGATGAACAGTTATGGCGGCGCAATGCTCACAACGCCTAACCCGAACGGATACTGGAACAGTGTCGCTATCCAGGGATCCGGAACACTTGATGCCGATATCTCCTTTGATAATTTCAGGGTCGTGCCGAAGGTTAGTAAGTAAGATGCGTCCATAAATAAAATTTGAAAATCTACTAATAAAAAATAATGATTAAAATATTTAACGCCCGTTTTTTTGTATTGATATGCTCTGTCATATCAATAGCATTAATAGTGTCCTGTAAAAAAAATGACAACGTAGTATCAAACAAAGTAGAATTATTAAGCTTTGGGCCTGTAGGTGTAATGCCTGGCGATACATTGCGGTTTATTGGTACTAATTTGAACCAGGTAACCGAAATTGACTTATCAGGCGCTACTATTCCTCAATCTTCGTTTATTAAGCAAAGCCCGGGGCTCATTCTTGTTTTAGTTCCTGCAGAAGCAGAACAGGGTTTTGTAACACTTAAAACTCCGCAAGGAGATTTGGTTTCAAAGACAAGATTAAATTTGAGTATTGTTGCAACTATTACTTCATTTACTCCCGAAGCGCGCCCCGGAGAAAATATTACTATTAAAGGGCAATACCTTAATTGGGTGAACAGAATAACATTTCCCAAAAATAAAATTGTCATTGCAGATTCATTTGTCAGCAGGTCTTCAACAGAATTAATTGCAAAAGTGCCATTGGATGCCCAAACGGGAACTTTAATATTTTCTTACGGAGGTACGGAGCCTAAAAACATTGAAACGGCTGATACTTTTAAAGTAACCTTGCCTGTTATTACAGGCATCGCGCCTAATCCTGTATTGCATGGAAGTAACCTTACTATTACAGGAACCAATCTTAATATTGTACAGGGTGTTTTATTTGCAGGTGTTACAGATGCAATCACCTCCTTTGAAAGTGTATCTGCCACACAGCTTATAGTAAAAGTTCCGGCAGGAGCAAAAAAAGGTAAAATAAGTTTAGTAACAGCTTCCGGAATAAATATAGTATCAAGCCAGGATTTGGATATTATATTACCATCCATAACTTCGTTATCTCCAAACCCTGTTTCTGTTTTATCGAATCTTATCATTGCAGGAGATAATCTTGACCTGGTTACCGGAATATCCTTTGCAGGGTTAAAAGCGTCGGTTACAAGTTATGTGAACCAATCAGCAAACCAGATTGTAGTTAATGTACCGGAAGGAGCATTAACAGGGAAAATAACTTTATCTGTTGCTAACTCAACTCTTACAATACAGTCGGCTGATGATCTGATATTAAATTAATTGCAACTCACTTTCATGTATTAAATAAGAAGATAGAATTGCATTTTGAATGTTTTTTATTCTGTGTTTTTATACAGTACAGTTGCCCCATTGATTTAACTTAAATTATATTCCAATGAAAAGTAAAATATTTTTTTATAATGTTATTGTCTTCATATTTATATTGGCTAGTTCCTGTAAAAAGAACACTACCCCACCGCCTAATGAAATTCCTTTAAAAAAGCAATTTGAAAGTGCATCTGTAATTAATACCAAATTAGGCCATGGTACTAATTACTCCGGCATGTTTGAAACAGCTACAGGAATGAACTGGGTTCCTAATTATGCAAGAACTGTTGCAAATGCAGGGTTTAAACACGTGCGTATTGCCACTAAATGGGAGCGGGATGATCGGAGCATGCCCACCCCTCCCTACACTATCAACGGTAGTTTTATGGGAACCATTAAGCAGGCCGTAGACTCAGCCATAAGGAACGGGCTATATGTAATTATTGATATGCAAAACCATTGGGCGCTGATGGATGATCCTGATGGGCAGAAAGATCGTTTCCTGGCACAGTGGAAACAAATTTCGACAGCCTTTAAGGATTATCCTGATAGCTTATTATTCGAAATACTTAATGAGCCAGGAAAAAAAATGACGCCTGAGAAATGGAATGTCTTTTTTGCCGCTGCTTTATCTACGATAAGGGAAGACAATCCAGACCGCACTGTATTAATTGATCTGGGTGTAGATGGGCTTGCTGATCTTCCTTTTATTGAGCTGCCTGATGATGAACATATTATTCTCACCCCTCATTATTACAGGCCGTTTGATCTTACTCACCAGGGATTAGATTGGTCTGATCCCAATTCGGTTAACTGGGTGGGCACTGAGTGGTGGGATACAGAGCCGGAACGCGAAGTTATACGGCGTGAATTTGCTCCGTTAAAAGATTTTGAGGAGCAACACCATATCCCAATACATATAGGTGAATTTGGTATTGATAATGTAGCTAACGTAGCCTCACGGAAAAAATGGGCAACTTTTACCACGCGTTATTTTGACCAGATGGGATGGAGTTGGGCATTCTTTAATTTCAGCATTGGCAGCTTTGGCAATGTGGATCCTACTTCTCCTTCATTCAATGAATACCTGCTTAATGCCGTACTACACGATAAAATTCCCGATCCTACCCCATACACAGGGCTGTCATTATATAGTTCCAATTTTCAGTCTGGTAAGGATGGATGGGTATTAAATCTGAGTGGCGGCGGGTCTGGTAATTTAACCTCGTCTGGCAACGCGCTCAATGTGTCGATCAGCAATGGCGGCACATTGAACTGGCATGTACAGTTATCAAAACCGAACATTGCTCTTCAGAAGGGGGAAAAATATCATCTTTCTTTTAAAGCAAAGTCCAATGCCCTTCATAATATAGACGCTTTCTTCACTATGACATCTCCTCCTTACACCTATTATTATACAACCCTTCCTCTGGAAGTTACTCTTGCGCCAGGTGATTTTAAACAATATGATTTCGTAATAGACATGCACGGTACTACTGACAATTCCGCCCGCCTGGGGATTGATGTGGGAGGGCCAAATATATCTGGCGCCAATCTATCATTCACAGATATTAAGATAGAGCAGATGATTAAGTAAAGAAAAAGGTTTATAGAACATAAAAAATATGGCCTGGGTTCATAAACGGAATCTTATAAATCAAAAATACATACACATGAAAAAATCTTACAAAAAAATCAAATTAGTATCAATTGTGCTTTCCATGGTAATATTTTCATCAAACATCCGGGCACAAATAAATAATACACTGGACTTTGATGGAATAAACGACTATGTGGAAATTCCATACAATCCTGCATTTTCCAGCGCCCCGGTATCAATCCAGGTATCGGCAAAGGTAAGTCAGTACAAAAGTAATTTTCAATCTGCCCTGACCAGCAGAGATATGTATGATGGCGGCAAAACAGCGGGATTTGCAATCTATGCGGGTACTAATGCCGAAGGGCCTAGTAAAAACAGGTGGCGGCTCTATTCAGGAAACAGTTCACCCAACTGGTCTAATACTACTAATGGAGCGCCGGAATTTGTGCCCGGGGAATGGGCAACTCTCACTATAGTTATTACTAATAATAATGGTAATGATAGTATTGCTTTTTATGTAAATACAGATTTTGTTGTCAGGTTTAAATATGAGCCCAACACTGCCCGTCCAATGAGAGTGGGAGCAGGCGCTACCGAGGGAAATCCTCAGTTCAATTTCCAGGGGCAAATAGACGAGTTGAAAATTTGGAGCAAGGCTTTAACTGCTGAGGAAATTTCCAATGGAATAAATCATAAGTTGACAGGAACAGAACCTGGATTGGTAGCTTATTATAATTTTGACCAAGGCATTCCTAGTGGAGATAATACAACTGTAAATTTATTAAATGATATTACTCCAAATAATAATGACGGCACTTTGTATAACATGGCTCTTAATGGCCCCACTTCCAATTGGGTGAGTTCGTCTTTGGTGCTTCCTGTTAATCTTGCCAATTTTAGCGCTGTTAAAAAAGATGGCTTTAATCTATTACAATGGTCAACAGCATCAGAACAAAACAGCAACAGGTTTGAAATCCAGCGCAGTAAAACAGGAACAAATTTTAATACGATAGGAACAATTCGTGCTGCTGCAAACAGTAACAATATTCAGGAATATCAATACAGTGATAATCAACTTTTACCTGGCGCGACTGTTTATTATTACCGGTTAAAAATGATTGATATTGATGGGAACTTCAAATACAGCCCCGTTGTTTTTATAAAAAATAATTCCAAAGCGGTAATGACTGTTTATCCCAATCCTGTGAAAGAAAAAACTACTATCAATGTAGTTAGCAAAACTCTTATGAACACAGAAGCATTATTAATTGATGCAAGGGGCAAAGCGCTGCTAAGAATATTTTTAAATCAATCTTCAACTCAAATAGACTTAAGTAAATACTCAAAAGGTATTTATATATTGAAGCTTTATGATGGAAGTACTACCAGGATTATAAAGGAATAGTATCTTTTATTTTGTTTTGGTAAATTATATGTACCTGGCTTTTAAATATATCATTGCCTCTAAATAAAATTCAAGAATGAAAAAAATAATCGCTTACATCGTTTTTATTGTTTTAACAGCCAGCGCTGTTCAGGTACAATCAGGTTTAGATTCTTCTATTACTTCTCCTAATAAAATGAAATGGTGGAAAGATGCTAAATTCGGAATGTTTATTCATTGGGGAGTTTATGCTGAACTTGCAGGTACTTATGAAGGAAAAAGATTTTCTCGTAATGGCGAATGGATCATGAGCTACGCCAAAATCCCTGTTGATAAATACAAGTCTTATGCAAAGCAATTCAACCCGGTAAAATATAACCCCGAAGCCTGGGTTAAAATGGCTAAGGATGCCGGAGTAAAATACATTGTAATCACCTCCAAGCATTGTGATGGTTTTGCATTGTTTGATTCGAAGGTTACCAATTGGGATGTAGTAGATGCAACACCTTACGGTAAAGATTTGCTGAAACCCCTGGTGGCAGCCTGCCGTAAAGAAGGCATTCGCATTGGATTTTACTATTCACAGGCAATGGACTGGAGCCGCCCGGGAGCTACTACAAACGGGCGCTGGGATAAAGCGCAGGAAGGAGATATGGATGCTTACCTTGATACCATAGCAGTTCCACAGGTAAAAGAGATTCTATCCAACTATGGAGACATTGATATTCTATGGTGGGATTCCCCGGTAGATATGACTAAGGCGCGCGCCGAAAAATTTATTCCTATATTAAAACAATATCCGGGCTTAATAACAAATGACCGGCTTGGTGGCGGATATAAAGGCGATACAGAAACGCCTGAGCAGTTTATTCCTGCTACAGGTTTCTCCGGCAGAAACTGGGAAACCTGCATGACCATGAATGATACCTGGGGCTATAAATCTTTTGATACCAATTGGAAGAGCTCAAAAACACTCATCAGGAACCTTACAGATGTAGTGAGTAAAGGAGGTAATCTTTTACTCAATGTTGGCCCAACCGCTGAAGGTGAAATTCCTGAAGCAAGCATCCAAAGATTGGCAGATATAGGAAAGTGGCTTCACGTTAATAAAGAATCTATTTATGGAACTACTGCAAGCCCCTTTCCATTTTTATCCTACGGCCGCTGTACAAGAAAAGAACAGAAATTATACCTCCATGTATTTGACTATCCTTCAAATGGTTTACTGGGCGTTCCAATCACCAATAAAGTCGCCAGGGCTTATTTGCTGGCTGATCCGATGAAATCTCTTAAGGTAACCATAAGAAAAGAAAACCACCAGCCGCTTATTCATTTGCCGGCAAAAATTCCTGATTCTATCAACACCGTAGTGGCGGTTGAATTTGTTGGTGAGCTTGCAGTAACCCCATCTCCTATGAAGGGAGCGGAAGTAGTTGTTTCTTCACAAAATTCAAAAGATGAAGGAGGCAAGAACCTTACAGATGGAGACCGCCTTACGCGATGGACGGCTGCAAAAGGAGAAAGAAGCGCCTATGCAACTGTTGATTTTAAAAAACCGGTCGCAATCGCAAGCCTTATTATTGATGAGCCAGGTAATGTATGGAGTAATAAAAAGCAAACTATCACATTGCAATACAAATCGGGGGCAGATTGGAAAACCATTGTAACGGCAACTACTAAAGGCATGGGAGACAAACAAAATTTTAAGCCTGTAACAGCCCGATATTTTCGATTGATTGTAGAAAACAAAAAAGAGGCGCCTTCTTTATTGGAATGGCAAATGTACGGTCCTGAATAAGATTTCCTAATGATAAAAATACTAATATCCTGCTTTAAATCAAACTTTGAATATACAAGATGCAACCGCGGAAAAAGTTCCATGGGCGGTCCTTACCACCCATAATAAATTTTGTAAATCAAATTATTTTAAGGTTATAAATAAAGTTTGAATGAAATTATTCCTATTCGCTATTTCTCTTTTGCTTCTACAAGTCTAAAGGCTCAAAATCAAAAAGACTTTGATACGCTTGATTCTAAAAACACCTGGGAAAAGATTGCGCCTTATTTTTCACCACCGCATGAATATAAAAATCAATATGGAAACTATAGATCGTCTCTGAAATTTTATGACGGGCATATAGTTAAAACAAAAAAGGATTGGATAAAAAGGCGAAAAGAAATATTGGCTACCTGGAATAAGATGATGGGCGAATGGCCAACGTTATTAACCAGCCAGAAAATGAAAATGATAGATTCTGTGCGCAGGGATGGATTCATGCAATATACCATACAATTTTATTAGACTCCTAACGAACAAACCAAAGGTTATTTATTAATTCTTTTAGGATAAAAATATTAAAAGAGATATACCATGATGGTCGCAGGCATACTGAATTTGAAATATTATTGAATCAGGTATCTGTAATGATTCCATTCAAACAATGCAATTAAGAAAATCATTTAAACTTTGCCCTTTAGGTATTTCTAATTTTTTCCTGAGACGGTAGCGGCTGATCTCTACCCCTCTTACTGAAATATTCATCAGTTGTGCTATTTCTTTTGTTGACAAATTCAACTGCAGGTAAGCACAAACCTTTAGGTCGGTTTTTGAAAGTACCGGATAGGAGCTTTTTAATTTCTTTAAAAAATCATTATTTACCTCATCGAAATGAGAAGCGAATTGTTCCCAGTTGGAATTATTTTTTTCAATGTCATTTAGAAATTGAAGCGTTTTCTTTACATCATGGTTGTTGCCTGTTTTTTTATAAAGGGCTTGTAATTCTTCTTTGATCTTTGAGAGTGCATCAGTTCTTTCTACCAGATGCAGGGTAGCTCCGGCCAGCTCCTGGTTTTTAAATTTCACCTCGTTGGCCAGTTTTTCATTCTGAAGTTTGATAATTTCTTTTTCGGTTTTTTCTAATTTCAACTGGTGTAATTCATTAAGCCTTTTTTGTTCTTCCTCATATTTTACCTGTTGCATATACAATTTTTTTTCTTGCCATTTATGTAAGAAATAAAAGAGTAATACTACTAAAAACAGGTATAAAAATTTTGCCCAGATGGTGCCGTACCACGCGGGTTCCACAACAAACTTATACGATTCAATCGCAGATTCATGGCCCAGGTTGTCACGTGCCCTTATATTGAAGGTATATTCTCCCGCCGGGAGATTGGTATAATCTTTTTCATTTTTATCCGACCATTCACTCCACCGCGTATCATATCCTTTTAGCTGATAACTGTATTCAATATTTTTTTGCAGCCCATAATTGGTAGAACTGTATTCAAAATGAAAGGAATGATAATCATTAGGCAAATGTAAAATTTCATTTTTATCCTGGGTATAAAGGGAGTCGTTATACTGATGAAAATAACCACCGAATATAAGGCTGTCCGTTTTCCCAAAAGCTTTTACTTCTCCCAACAATACTTTTATCTGCAACTTATTGGCAGCATAACGCACATAGTTTAAATGAATAACTCCTTTTTCTGAAGCTATAAAGATATTTTCCTTGTTATAAGGATAAATATTTTCAAATCCCGAAAGTATCTGTCCGGTAAGTTCGGGGAAGTAGGTAATACTATACGGATTCGCCTTATCAGCGCTATTGTAAATGGCTACACCTATTTTTTTACCACTACAAAACCAGATATTTCCATCCTTGTCTTCGCGAAGGTATCTCACCACCATATCGTGAAATACAGGAGATAAAAAGCCGGAAGGAATAAACTTACCGCTGTCTTTATTAAATTCATAAATACCTTTTGAGGTGGCAAACACTACTTTGTTTTTAATTTTAAAAACATAATTTTCCAGGGTGGAGGGCAGCCCGTCTTTTTGAGTAAATAACCGGGTGGTATAATTTTTATTATCTTTTGAAATGTTTATCCTGTAAATGCCCCTGTATGGATGTGATGCCCATATTTCATCATTGTTATCTATCGCTATAAACCGGAAAGACTCGTGCAAGCCTTCAAGTGCGCCTTTGGAGATAAATTGATTTTGATGAAATTCAAGTTTTTGTAATCCTGTATAAGTGCCGGCTAAAATGTTTGTCGCAGGAAAAACCGTACTCATAGGCACAAACACCCAACATCCGGTACCTTTTGAAATAGGAATGCTTTCAATGTTCTTTATTAAAAAAATGCCATCGTGATGCCCCATCAGCAATTGCTGATTCACTTCCTCTATACGCCATACTTCACCGGCTGTATTCTTAATAGGGATAAAATCACTTTTTGAAAAACTAAAATCTTTGCCGGAGTCTGTTAAAGGAGCTACAAAGGCTCCATCTGACGTACCAACGTATAAATGCTTATTAAAAATAATAGTTGAATATCCTGCAAGTTCATTCTCCTTACTTGCTTTAATATATTTAATAGCAGAGTTGTAGGCAATGAAGCTTATTCCATTATTTAATCCCGCCCACAAATTATTATTCCTGTCTAAAAATAAAGAGAGTACATTATTATTTTGAAGGCCTTCACCTGAACTTATTTTTTGAATAATATTTCCATTGAAATCCAATACAAGGCATCCATCTGAAGTAGTACCTGCAACAAATTCTGATTGGTTTACCTGTACTGCCGTATTAATATGGTCAAGAGTAAAATAAGCAGCTTCCTTTTCAGGATTTATTAAAGAATCTTTGCCCAGGACAAAACAACCATTTTTTTTACTGGTCAATAAAAAGCGGCCGGCTTCCATCTTCATCATACCGGAAACCACCACCTGTCCGGGTAATTTTTGTTTACTGACAGGATACCATCCATTTTCTTTATATTCATAAAAGCCGTAGCCTTTGTCTTGTACAAAGAGCCTGTTCTCTATTTTTTTTAAGTATTGCCATTCGGCCCTTGGCAAATAGATTTTGATATTATTGTTCTTTAACTCAAAAAGCCTGTCTGAAGCGAGAAAAAAAACTGATTCATTGAAAATTTCTATTTTCCAGATGTCGGCAAATCTGCTTTGATGCTCCGGTATCAGGCCGAGCAGTGAAGTATATTTTAAAACCCCATGTATATCAGGTGAAAAATAACCGATCTCTCCCTGGCCGCCTACATAAATTTTATCGTCATGGCTTATAGCCAGCGAGCGCATAATAGTTTTATTGGGAAGAGGATATACTTTCCAGTAGTTGCCATCAAAAGTGATCAGCCCTTCGTTATTGGCAAAATACATAATCCCTCTTTTGTCCTGCCCGATGCCCCATGTCTGGCTCCCCCCGTGAAAATCGTCTTTAGTGTAATTGATGATCTGGGAAAGCCCCAGCGTATTCTGACTAAATACCTCTGAAAAAAAAACTGATATGAAAATAATAAACAGGCAGAGAATCTTCATTTAATAAAGATACTTTTTATGATGTAGTAATGATGTAGTAATGTTTAAACTTAAAATTCATCAACTCCAATATTGTGATGTAATATAGATGTACTTAAATTCATTATATTAATCCAATGCTAAGTTACTTTTACTTTACTTAATTAATTTTTAAAAATAGTATTCTCTTCACACAAAAATCTGCAAATGAAAAAAATACTTCAAAGGACACTATACCTGGCAGTTACTATCTTACTGAGTGCCATCACCCAGGCTCAAACTACAAAAACTATCACAGGAATAGTTACTGACGAAAATGGCTCACCACTCACAGGCGTGAGTATAGTTATTGCAACAAGTGGCCAGGGTACTTCTACCGATGCCGCCGGGCACTATACCATCCGGGCAAAGGATAATGATGTTATGCAATTTTCTTTTGTTACAAAACAAACACAATTGCTAACTATTGTTCCCGGAAAATCTGTTTATGACGTGGCTTTATTGCCAGGCAACCAGGAGCTACAGGCTGTAGTGGTAACCGCGCTCGGCATAAAACGCGAAAGCAAAGCGCTGGGTTATTCCGTACAATCTGTACCCGGCGATGGATTACAAACCGTTAAAGGAGTAGATGTAGGAACTTCGTTAACAGGTAAAGTAGCCGGGCTGTTAGTTAAAAACAGTACTGAATTTACCGCAGCGCCCGATATACAGATCCGGGGCGAATCGCCTTTACTGGTAATAGATGGAGTGCCTTATGGAAATATGACACTACGGGATGTACCTCCGGATGACATTGAGAGCATCACCGTTTTAAAAGGAGCTACTTCTTCTGCACTGTATGGCTTTCGGGGCGCTAATGGTACTATAATGGTGACTACTAAAAAAGGAAGTAAGAATAAAGGATTAACGGTTTCCATCAATAGCGGTACCATGTTTACTGCCGGGTATTTGGCCATCCCTGAATTACAATCCACTTATGGCCGGGTAGTAAATACAGCAACCAACACCTATGCCCGCTCCGGAGACGGATCGTGGGGCGTACCAATGGATGGGCGAATGGTAAACCAGTGGGATCCTGTTTCAAAGAGTATTAAAGAAATGCCTTATTTGCCAATAGGGAAGAATAATTTTAAGAACTTCCTGAACCAGGGATTTATTTTGAACAATAATATTAGCGTGGTTCAGCAAAGCGAATTGGGAAGTTTCCGTGCATCAGCTTCCTGGGTTGATAATAAAGGGCAATACCCTAATTCAAAATACGATAAGCTTACCTACTCTATGGCGGGAGATATAAAGGCTGGTAAATTTTCATTATTATCCGGCATGACCTATAATAAGCAGAATTCTCCCAATATAGGATTCAGTGGCTACACAGGTTACGACCCTATGTATAATATGCTGATATGGTCTGCCGCTGATTACGACATAAGACAATACAAAGATTACTGGCTGATAAAAAATGAAGTACAAAATAACAGTTTCACCTCTACCAATAATAATCCCTACTTCGACAGATATGAAAGAATTCACAATTTGAACAGGGATATTTTCAATGGTAATCTTGCTCTTAACTACGACCTTACCCCCTGGATCAAGGCTACCTTCAGAACCGGATTTGACACTTACAGCGACAAACAGGAAATCCGCATATCAGAAGGGTCGTTCCAGGGCGGAGGCGCTACCACCGTTTTAAAAGGCGGAAGCGAAGTTTGGGGTGAGTCTAAAAAAGGGTCTTTTAATACAGGCCTGGGAAGAGGTTTCAGCATTAATAATGATCTTATTATTACAGCAAAGCGCTCAGTCGGGCAATTTAATATAGATGCCTTTGCCGGTGGCACGATCTACTATACCCAGGATGAAGGAACGGAAGCCTTTACACAGGGAGGCCTCTCGGTACCGGCTTTTTACTCATTAAAGGCTTCTGTAAATTCTGCAACAGTAAACTCAAGATTAAGTAAACAACAAGTCAATAGTGTATATGGCCGTCTCGCTCTTTCATGGAATAATTTAATATATGCTGAAGGTACTTTGAGAAATGATTGGAGCTCTACGCTTCCAAAATCTACACGGTCCTATCTTTACCCGTCAGTTTCCGGAAGCTTTATCGCATCAGAATTATTACCCCAGAAAGATTGGCTCTCCTTTTGGAAACTCAGAGGTTCATGGACTTCTTCCAAGACTCCTGCAGACATCTATACTATCAATTCAGTATATTCTATTGCCAATAATAGTTGGGGAAATTTGAGTTCTGCTACCCTGCCTACCACCATCAGAGGCGCCGATGTGCATCCTGAATCAGCTTCTACTTTTGAGGTGGGTACTGCCGCCAGCTTTTTCAAAAACCTGTTCTCTGTAGATGTATCCTATTATAACAAACGGATGTATGATTTTCTAAGATCAACAAGTATCAGCCCTTCATCGGGGTACTCCAACAATTATATAAATATCAATGAAGAAATTTCACGGAGAGGATGGGAAGTATTTACCAATATAACCGCTGTTAAAACCAAAGATCTTAAATGGGATATTGGCCTTAACTGGAGCACTTATGCCCGCTATTATACTAAATTGGATACCCTGTTCTCTGCTGATAAACCCTGGGTAAAAGTAGGTGAAAGAGCGGATGCCTATGTACTCAGAGACTTTCAAAGAGATCCGCAGGGAAATATGATTTACAGTAATGGGTTACCGCTTTATTCTAACTATGATTCGAAATATGGCTACGCCGATCCCAATTGGATATGGGGAGCCAATACCAGCCTGAAATATAAAAACTGGCAATTTAATATTGCCATTGATGGACGTTCAGGGGGATTAGCACAAACCACTACTGAAATGTATATGTGGATTGCAGGTTCGCATCCCAATTCGCTGGATCCTGCAAGAGCGTTAGATGTAGCCACACCAGGTTCCAGTAACTATATTGGTAAAGGTGTAAAAGTAATATCAGGCTCTGCCACCTATGACACTTATGGAAATATTACAAGCGACGACAGGAAATATGCGCCTAACGATGTGCCGGTTACCTACAAATCATACATTGCAAGAATACACAAAGGAACAGCCTGGGGTGGCGCTGCCTCTCCGTTAGATGTTTATAGCACTACCTTCTTTAAGATCCGTGAAGTATCGCTTACTTATTTTATTCCAAAAAATATCTATTCTAAAATAAAAGCAAAAAATGCCTCTGTTTCTGCAGTAGGCCAGAATGTATTTCTATGGGCAAAACAGTTCAAGTATTCTGATCCTGACGGAGGTGTAGAAAACTTTAGCGATCCCTCATTGCGTTATCTGGGATTCAATATAAAAGTTGATTTCTAAATAAGAAAATGCATTTGCGCTCCACAGTGCAATTACATGAATCAGATAAAGAAAGATTGTAAGTAATTAAAAAGATCAAAAATGAAAAATATAAATAAATTTATTGGAACAGGGTTCATCATCGCGATGACGTTGCTTATCGGCTGTAATAAGTTCAATGAGATAAACACCAATCCTGATACCACTACCCAGGTAAGCGCTTCCATGTTGTGTACAGGAATAATATTAAACATTGCCAAGTTCAATGGAAAAGATGCTAAGGCGTACATTGCCCAGGATGCTTTGGCCAAATATGTAGGCTATGCCAATGAAGGCCAGATGGCTGAACAATACAACCTTATTGGCAGCGGTAGCTTCGGCGCCATGACCATGCTTCCCAATATTGACCAGATGCTGATAGATGCCAAGGGAAGTACAATGGAAAGCTCTTACCAGGGAGTAGCTAAATTCGCAAGGGCCTATATGTTTTATCAACTCACCATGGAGATGGGCGATGTGCCAGATAGCGACGCCAGCAAAGGAGCCGAAGGAATTTATAAACCCAAATATGATCTGCAGGAAGATATATTTAAAGGAATACTGGATGATCTCAAATCTGCCGATCAATATTTTGCCACAGGTATCAACTTCACAGGCGATCCTACTCCATACAATGGCGATCCCGCAAAATGGCGCAGAGCCACCAATGCTTTTGCTCTTAAAGTTTTGATGACTTTAAGCAATAAAGAAAGCAATACTAATTTGAATGTAAAATCCCGGTTTGCAGAAATCGTGGCGGCCAATCAGTTAATAACCAATACCGGCGGCTATTTCGGGCTGGTTTATTCAAGCCAGAATAAGCATCCGCTTTCCGGTACCAATGATTTGTTTACCAGCAGGACTGTTATCAGTTCTCTGCTCATTGATAGTTTAAAAAAATTAAATGACCGTCGCCTGTTTTATTTTGCCGAACCAGCAGGAATACAAATTACCGGCGGAAAAACTCCTGACAACCCTGATGCCTATACAGGTGTGGATGTATCTATGGATTATGCTGCCATGAATGCGAATTACAGCGCCAATAAATATTCGGTGCTGAACAAGCGTTATCTGATGGAAGAAGCATCTGAACCACGTATGCTACTGACTTACGCCGAACAACAACTGATCATTGCAGAAGCTATCGAAAAAGGCTGGGTAACAGGTTCCGCCGAAGGCTATTATAAAGATGGTGTAAAATCTGCCCTGTCAGCTATCATGGCCACCAAAGCAAGCTACGCCCATGGAATGGCAATCACACAGAATTACATAGATAATTATTTTACAGGTGAAGCTGCCTTTAAAGCAACACCGGAAGAACAGTTGGGCCAAATCAGAATGCAACGTTATTTCCTCAATTTTATGCAAGATGCAGAGTCTGCATATTTTGAATACAGGCGAACCGGTTATCCGGCTTTCCCTATCAACCCCTCCACAAGTTTGAATGTCAACAATCCAAACGGGTTACCTATGCGTTGGATGTACCCCGCTTCTGAAACGAATTACAACAGAGATAACCTGATAGAAGCTTTAAACCGTCAATATGATGGTTATGACGAAATCAACAAATTAATGTGGCTTCTTAAATAGAAAAAAATATAGATAAATTTATCGTTCCGGCCTGTGTTCAAACAGGCTGGAACCATCTTTTCGAGTAATGAAAAAACATAGGTATAACCGATATTTTTCGATAAAAAAGAATCATTAAAAATGTTTATTAAGCTGCCATCCATGAAATACTTTTTTCTTTTTTCAATTGCATTTATCTTTCATTCCTGCATCTCAAAAAATACGGTGTCGAAAAAAATGGATTTTGCTCACAACCAGGTAATCGCACATCGTGGCGCATGGAAGAATACCCATGTACCCGAAAACTCTTTAGCCTCACTCAAGGCAGCGATAGCGTTAGGCTGTTTCGGTTCTGAGACTGATATACACATGACAGCGGATAGCGCTTTAATCATTAACCACGACCCTGTGTGGGCGGGACTGCATATTCAAAAAAACACTTTAGAAGAGCTACGAAAAACTCCCTTATCGAATGGTGAGCCATTACCACTACTCAAAGATTTTCTTGCTACCATCAAACAGCAAAAGAACACCAGATTAATCCTTGAAATAAAGCCTTCAGAAAGAGGTAAAGAATGGGCTGATGCTACCGTGCAAAAGGTGGTAAAGATGGTGCAGCAGATGAAGGTGCAGGCGTGGATCGTTTATATCAGCTTTGATTACAAAATGCTGCAGGAAGTTTTAAGGCTGGAGCCTTCGGCTAATGTGCAGTACCTGAATGGCGATAAATCGCCGGTGCAGTTGAAAAAAGACGGAATAAAGGGAGCCGATTATCATTATTCTGTTTTTCAAAAACATCCTGGCTGGATACAATCTGCTAAAGAGAACAATATTGATTTGAATGCATGGACGGTGAATAACGCTAAAGATATGGATTGGCTTTTGGCTAATGATTTTAATTTTATTACTACCAATGAACCTGAGTTATTATTCAAAGAAATTAAAAAATCTCCCATAGCCGGTGGATGGAAATTAAAATGGAGCGATGAATTTAATTACGAAGGGCTGCCCGACAGTTCCAAATGGGCTTTTGATATAGGAGGCAATGGCTGGGGCAACAATGAAAAACAATACTACACCAATGCTGATACTGCGAATGCGATTGTAAAGAACGGCGTCCTCTCCATCATTGCCCGAAAAGAGCAAAAAGGAAAAAATGAATATACTTCAGCAAGGCTCGTTACTAAAGGAAAAACTGCATGGAAGTATGGCCGCATAGAGATAAGCGCTAAATTGCCGCCTGGACGTGGATTGTGGCCCGCAGCATGGATGTTATGCGATGACATCAATACTGTACCATGGCCTGAATGTGGAGAGATTGACATTATGGAGCATGTAGGTTTCAGGAAGGATAGTGTCTTTGGAACGGTGCATACAGGCGCTTATAACCACATAAAAGGCACACAAAAAGGAAAAAATATTTTTATAAACAATCCGTATTCTCAATTCCACACTTATGCTATTGAATGGACACCTGAAAAAATTGATTTCCTGCTTGATGGAAAATTATACAATCACTTTGCCAATGAACACAAAACATCCGCAGAATGGCCATTTGACAGCCCCTTTTATCTTCTGCTAAATATGGCTGTAGGAGGTAATCTTGGCGGGCAAAAAGGCATTGACGATACTGTTTTTCCTGCTACTTACCAGATAGATTATGTACGGGTTTATCAAAAAGATTGATCAGGAATAATCACTTAATCACTGCATTTATCTTTTCCCACAGCGCATTGTCAAAACCGGAAACTGCAAATGTGGGATTATCAGGATTAGATGCTTCGCCCATCCTTACGACTACCATATTCTTACTTGGGATGATGTATATCCGTTGATCGGAAGCTCCCATCGCAGCATACATATCTGCCGGTGCATTCGGCACTAAGTTACCCTGAAAAACATATTGGCTTCCCGGAACCATATAACTGCTCTTCCCATTCAGCCACCATAAATACCCATAAGAAGGGTTTATGTTTTGAGAGGCGCTAACGCTTGTTTTGAAATAAGGCGAATCAATGACCTGCTCATTTTTCCACTTTCCCTTGTTTAATGCAAGGATCCCAAAACGAGCCATGCCCCGCGCAGTGCTATGGTAAATTTTAAAAATTACGCCAAAGTTCCAGAAGCCGTCCATGCCTATCTTATTTTTCAGATTATTATTAAAATAAGTTTCAAAGTCCTGGTTACTTGCTGCTGAGACCACATCTATCAATTTCTGGAAAACATTACCATAAGCCCACCTTGCACCTGCATCGGCAACATAAGTCATATTGGGTTTGATTACCAGGTTACTTTCATCACTAATTCCTGAAGTCATAGAAAGCAGGTTTTTTATTGTAATCAAATCTTCTTTATCTGATGGTTCGCTCGTCCATCCGGCGCCCAGGTATTTAGATACTTTATTATTAATACCGAGTAGCCCTTTCTGTTGCGATATTCCTATGGTGGCCGATACAAGGGTTTTACCGGCGCTATTCCACTCCCAGGCAGAAGTTGGCGTGTGCCCGTTGTAATATTCTTCCATTACAATTCTCCCGTTGACCAGTATCATAAATGATTTGGTGTGCTTTTCAATCAGGTAATTACGCAACGGTTGTACAGCGTTTTCATTCCAGCCCAACGCTGACCAGGAAACTCTTTCCCACGAAGTATCGGTGTTGGAAGGAAAATACATGGATTGGCCAGGGGGTGGCTGAACTTTTTCAGTCGTTTTTTTACATCCTAAAATTGGAAGGAATAGAAAAAAGAATTTTATGAATTCCATAATTTAAAATTGATTTTGTTTTATAGACTTACATCATTTGAAAAAGTTAATTGTGGCCTTATTTATTTTTTCTAATTCGCATTTTGCTCTTTGTGTATAATACCTTTGTATGAAAACTTACCCGTCAATGGCCGTGAAGCTTTTTATAAAAAATATGGTTTGTCCGCGCTGCATCATGAGTGTAGAGCAAATACTCAAAAACAATAACCTTGGATCCACTTATATCCACCTCGGTGAAATTGAATTATTAAAGAAGCCCGGCCCAAAGCAGTTACAACAGCTCGCTGCTGATCTGCAAAAAGTAGGCTTTGAATTATTAGACGATCAAAAAACACAATTGATCGAAAAGATAAAAACCTTACTGATACAGAAAGTGCAGAAGGGAGATATAGAAAATCATTTTAGTATTAATAAATATCTGACCAAAGAAATCTTTAAAGACTATTCCTCCCTCAGTAAATTATTTTCAGAAGTGGAGGGCATTACCATCGAGCAGTTCTTTATTTTGCAAAAGATAGAAAAGACAAAAGAATGGCTTGCTTATAATGAACTTTCATTAAACCAGATCGCTGACAACCTTGGCTATAGCAGTTCGCAACATCTTTCCGCACAATTCAAAAAATTGACCGGTATGACCCCTACCCAATTTAAATCATTAGGCGCACTGCACCGGCATGGAATAGATGAGGTAGGTAAAATACATCAGGGATAGCAAGAGTAAATCAATTATTTTTTTGTCGCCATCTGGCCCCTGATGCGGCTCAGCGTTTCAGGTGTAATGCCAAGATAGGAAGCAATCATGTGCTGGGGCACCCTGTGAAGGCAACCGGGAAAATTATTAATGAGCTTGATATATTTTTCCTGCGCCGTTTCACTCATTGATCCCATCAATCTTTGTTGTGTAGCGATCAGGCTATTCTGGATAAGAATACGAAAATAACGTTCAAGGGCAGGGATCTTATCCAACATCGTATCCCATGAAGATTTCGTGATCAACAGCAGTTCACAATCTTCCAGGGCTTCTATATTATACCTGGAAGGCTCATTGGTAAGAAAGCTATACAAATCAGCCACCCACCATCCTTCAAATGAAAACTGTAAAATTGGCTCATTGCCTTTTTCATCAACGGTATAAGTACGCAACATTCCTTTTTCTACAAACGAAGTATATTTATTTACATCTCCTTCCTGGAGAAGGTATTGCCTTTTACGCAACCTTTTGGGGATAAAAAGTGTTTTACAAAAATTAAATTCTTCATCTGTTATTACAACCCGTTCTTTAATACTTTGCAACAAAAGCTCAAACATAAACTAACAATTGAATGATTCGTATGCAAATTTATGGTTTATGCAGCGATGGTTAATTTTACCGGGAATAAAGTCCTTTTACTCCATCCAGGCTACAGCCCCAACGGTCAAAAAAATGAAATTTTGACTGTTTTTTTTAACCAAAAATCTGCCAACTATTTACTTTACCTGCCAACAAATCGGATTAAATTATTTGGTACAATTATTCGTGTACATTTGCAACCCAATAATAAATTAAATTAAAATTAAAATTATGGCAAAAGAAACTTTTGAACTCTTTGACGACCGAGTTCTGGTAAAACCTAATGCGGCAGAAGAAAAATCCGCAGGGGGCATTATTATTCCCGATACAGCCAAAGAAAAACCTCAGAGAGGCACTGTGATTGCTGTAGGAAAAGGAAAGTACGCAGAACAGACCGGCAACCTGATTCCTGTGAATGTAAAAGTAGGCGATACCGTATTATATGGTAAATATGGCGGTACAGAAATCTCATTGCAAGGTGAAGATTACCTAATCATGCGCAGTTCTGACATTCTAATGAAAATTAGTTAATTCATCATTTAAAATTTTAATAAATAATAAAATGGCAAAACAAATATTTTTCGAAATAGATGCCCGCAACAAAATGAAAAAGGGCGTAGATACGCTCGCCAATGCGGTGAAAGTAACTCTTGGGCCAAAAGGCAGGAATGTGGTCATTGACAAGAAATTCGGCGCTCCCCAGATCACTAAAGACGGTGTAACGGTTGCTAAAGAAATTGAATTAGAAGATCCTATTGAAAATATGGGCGCTCAAATGGTAAAGGAAGTAGCCTCCAAAACTGCTGATATTGCAGGTGATGGTACTACCACAGCTACAGTTCTTGCCCAGGCTGTGATCAATGAAGGCCTTAGAAATGTGGCCGCCGGAGCTAATCCAATGGATCTGAAACGCGGTATTGATAAAGCAGTAGTTGCTGTGATCGAACATTTGAAAAAACAATCAGTAACGGTTGGCAACGACAATGATAAGATCGTACAGGTAGCTTCTATTTCTGCCAATAATGATGAATCTATTGGAAAACTAATTGCTGAAGCAATGACCAAAGTAGGTAAAGAAGGGGTAATCACTGTAGAAGAAGCAAAAGGAACAGATACTACTGTTGAAGTAGTAGAAGGGATGCAATTTGACAGGGGATATGTATCTCCTTACTTTGTAACCAACAGCGAAAAAATGGAAGCTGATCTCCAGAATCCTTACATATTGATCTATGACAAGAAGGTATCTACTATGAAAGATATTCTTCACATTCTTGAGAAAGTAGCGCAGAGCGGCCGTCCGCTATTAATTATTGCTGAAGACCTTGAAGGCGAAGCATTGGCAACTTTGGTGGTAAATAAATTACGTGGTACGCTGAAAGTAGCTGCTGTAAAGGCTCCCGGCTTTGGCGACCGCAGAAAAGAAATGCTGCAGGATATAGCCGTACTTACCAAAGGAATTGTGATCAGTGAAGAACAGGGATACAAATTAGAAAATGTAGATCTTTCTTACCTGGGTGAAGCCACTGCTGTAACTATTGACAAGGATAATACAACTGTAGTTGGCGGTAAAGGTGATAAAAATGACATCACTGCAAGAGTGAACCAGATCAAAGCCCAGATAGAAACCACTACATCAGATTATGATAAAGAAAAATTACAGGAACGCCTTGCTAAATTAAGCGGTGGTGTTGCTGTGCTTTATGTGGGCGCTGCTACTGAAGTAGAAATGAAAGAAAAGAAAGATCGTGTGGATGATGCGCTTCATGCTACAAGGGCTGCCGTAGAAGAAGGAATCGTGCCAGGCGGCGGCGTTGCTTACATCCGCGCTATCGAAAGCCTTGAAAAATTAAAGGGATCCAATGACGATGAAACTACCGGCATCCAGATCGTAAAACGCGCTGTAGAAGAGCCTCTTCGCCAGATCGTAGTTAACAGCGGTATTGAAGGAAGCATTGTAGTACAGAAAATAAAAGAAGGTAAAAAGGATTATGGATTTAATGCCCGCACAGAAGTTTATGAAAATCTACTTAGCGCCGGTGTAATTGATCCTACCAAAGTTACCCGTATTGCATTAGAAAATGCTGCTTCAATTGCCGGAATGTTGTTAACCACTGAATGTGTAATTTCTGACAAACCGGAAAAGGAAAAAGCTATGCCTCCAATGGGTGGCGGCATGGGCGGTGGAATGGGTGATATGGGTTATTAATAAAACTAGGCCAGCCATACCCTCCGTGTTATTTTTTCCAATCTGGTAAAAAATACTTTTTAATAAAATCCCTTTGCACTGATGCAAGGGGATTTTTTTGTCTATACCATTATCATTGTCTTTGTAAGCTTGCATAATTATTATATTACGCGCCGGATAAAATTGTATTTGCGTAACCGCCAATACAAGAAAGTATAATGCTAATTCATTGATACACAAATTATGAAAGTAACAGATAATAACATAAATTAGCGCGTTAGCGGCAATTTCGCAGCGACCTTTATTCATCAGGGTTTGACAGAATTTTTATTCAAAGACTAAAATGTTTCTGCAACTTTTTTTCGGGTGAGAGTTTTCGGCTGACAAGTTTTTGAAAGCGCACTTTCGTTTGACAAAAATTATTTTTCGAAAGACAAAAAAAATGAATCAGCAAAACAACAATAAACGGTTTTTTTATTTTTACCGAACACGAAAATCATCTTTGTTTTTAATTCCCGACAAAAATTAATGGTGAGAGTTTTTCCCTTGTTTGAGAACATCATGCTGACACAAAAAAAATAAAGAAAATCTTTTTATAGTTTTTGCAATTTATTTCGGTGGACACGAGAACTGTTTCATAGGTTTTGTATCTTATTTCGGCTGATAAGAAAACTCTTTTCCTGTTTGACAAAAACTTTTAATTCAGAGAAAAATGTTGCAACTCTTTTCAATTTTTTTCTCACTCTTTTCGGTAGGACAAAAAAAATTATTTCACAGTTCTGAATTTTATTTTCGGCAGACAAGAAAAATTTTTTAAAACAAGAATATTCAATATTACTTCGTTTACTGCGGTTGACAGACAGACTTTTTTCCAAATTCAAAACGGTTGACAGAATGAAAATGCCGATAACAACTAAGGCTTCGTTGGGTGCGCAGCACCAACAATGAAGCCGCATGTTGAA